>Ga0180300_10001100_pt1 | contig 12426 bp, 11 predicted proteins | sample GuaBasSediGuay15_FD_121798 | JGI IMG/M metagenome (GOLD analysis project Ga0180300, IMG submission 121798) | Subseafloor sediment microbial communities from Guaymas Basin, Gulf of California, Mexico - Guay15, Core 4569-2, 21-24 cm | ecosystem: Environmental > Aquatic > Marine > Hydrothermal... | reverse complement strand
TAACCTTTCTCAGGTAGCAAGAACAAGAGGTATTAAAGTATTGAATGTAAATGAGTTAGCCCATGCTCTAAGAAAAGTAGTTCTTCCAGGAGAGAAACTGCAGGTAAAGATTGTGAAAGAAGGTAAAGAGAGAGCACAGGGTGTAGGTTATCTTGACGATGGAACAATGGTTGTAGTTGAAGAGGGAAAGTACCACATAGGGGAAGTGGTTAATGTAGAGGTTACATCCCTTCTTCAGGGACCTACTGGAACAATGATTTTTGGTGACATTGTAAATGGTAGGAACAGTAATAGTAGGAGGAGGTAAGGGAGAAAGATTCAAAGGGAACAAGGTATTTTTCCCTGTTTCAGGAAAGCCCCTTCTCTTTTATACGCTTATTCCTTTTATAAAACTTAAGGAAGTTTCTCATGTAGTGGTTGTTGTAAAAAAGGAAGATATAGAAAATGCAAGGAAAGTAATAGATCTTGTGAAGAAGTTTGAGAAAAAAATAGAGGTTGTGGAAGGGGGAGAAAGAAGAAGGGATTCTGTTCTCAATGGGCTTAGAGCCTTAAAGAAATATTCTGTAAAGAAAGTTTTAATTCATGATGCTGTAAGACCTCTTGTCTCCACTGATACAATAAGAAGAGTAATATCTGGAATAGAGAAGGATACTGCATGTATACCATGCTCTCCTTTGAGAGAAACTGTAAAGTTTGTAGAAGATGGAAGAGCTATAAAGACTCCTGACAGAAAAACACTTTGTTCTGTTCAAACCCCTGAAGGTTTTCCTTTTCCTCTCATATTAAAAAAGATAGAAGAGTTTGACGAGGATATGTATGACGATGCTATGGCTTTTGAAAAAAATGGACTTTCTGTAAAAACAGTAAAGGGTAATACAGAAAATATAAAGGTAACCTATAGAGAAGATATTCTATTTGTGGAAAGGATCATAAGTGAGTATAAAGATTGGTATAGGGTTTGATTTTCATATCTTTAAAAAAGGTGTACCTCTTATACTTGGAGGCGTAGAGATTCCATATGAGTATGGTCTTGTAAGCGAAACAGATGGTGATATATTGATTCACGCTCTTGTAGATGCACTTCTTGGTGCAACAGGAACGGGGGACATAGGAGAGTTGTTTTGTTCTTCCTGGAAGAACAAAAGTAGTGTAGACATATTAAAAACCACAATAAATATATTAAAGAAAAAGGAAGTTAGGATAATAAACATTGACGCCATCGTTATAATGGAGAAACCAAAAATACTGGATTTTAAAGAAAAGATTAAGGAAAATTTGTCAAAGATAATGGAAATTGATAAAAATCTAATATCAATAAAAGGGAAAACTATGGAAGGGATGGGCGTAATTGGAGAGAAAAAAGGAGCCTCTGCCTTAGTTGTTGTCCTCGTTGAGATTCCTCCTTTTTCTACCCAAAACCTCCAATAGGTGATCCAGATTAAAGGTATTTATAACTTTATTTTCTGAAACAAGAGCTCTTCTTAAGATAAATACACCAAAATTTGATAGAGAGTGAAGCTGGGGAGCAAAATGTGCATCAGAGCCTATTGAAAATAGTACCTCTCTATTTCTCAAATCGTAGGCCATATTTGAATCTATGTCCAATCTATCATTGGTAGCATTTACTTCAATAATTGTTCCTGTCTTTTCGGCTTCCTTAAATATTAAATCGTATCTCATGTTCATTCTTTCCCTCTCACCTATTTTTCTTCCTGTAGGGTGTCCAATTATGCTTACATAGGGATTTCTTATTGCTTTAATCATCCTCTTTGTGTTTATCTCTCTGTCAAGATAAAAACCATAGTGAATGGATGCTATGACAAAATCAAGCTCTCTAAGTGCACTTTCCTGTATATCAAGGGAGCCATCCTGCCTTATATTTACCTCTGCACCGAAAAGAATCTTTATTTCTGGGAACTTTGATTGTAGTTTTCTTACTTCCAGCCGCTCCTTCATTAATCTTTTCTCGTTTAACCCATTAACCACCTTTAAATCCTTTGTGTGATCTGAAATACCTATGTATTTATAACCCATGTCCCTTGCAAAGGATACAATCTCATAAATACTTGAAATTCCATCTGAGTAGTTTGTATGTACATGCAAATCCCCTTTTATATTGAGATTACTCAAAAGCTCCTTTGTATCTAAATATTCCTTCCACCTCTCTCTTACCTCTGGAGGAATGTATTGCATCCCTAAGATATTAAAGATCTCTTTCTCCTCACCTTTTATCCACAGGTAACCTGGAGGAAGAGTCTTGTATCCATAATCTTTCCCTTTACTTACCAAATAGTTACTGAAATTTCTCGGCCCAGTAAAAAACAGAAGTGCCGAACCAAAGTAGTCCTTTGGAACAATAAGTAATTTAATTGGAATTTCACAATCCCCATAAAAAAATTCAATATGGTCTCCTCTGGCTATGAATTTTATTGTGCTTGCATCTCCCTTAAGATTCTTTTTAAACCTGGTAGGATTTTCCACCTCACACACAATATTTAGGTTTGAAACTATCTCCTTTTTTCTTCTTACACTTCCAGCAATTTCAACTCTCTTTGCTCCATAATTAATGAGTATGTCTTTAATGTGTCTGAAGAGAGATTCAGCAGTTGATAGAGAGAATTCTCTTTTTAATTTAAAGTATTTGTTTATATTTTTCTTTATTATCTCCTCACCATTTAACCCTATCTCTTTTACCCTGCTAAGCAAACCTTCCTTTAAAACAGATTCAAGGCCATATATATCAACCACACCAAACCTTTCATAAAGTATCTTTAACGTCCGTCCACCAACCCCGGGAATTCTTGTAAGCTCAAGAAGACTTGGTGGCACATCTCTCAATAAAATTTCAATCTCTTCACTTTTTCCATAAACCACAAGATCTCTTAAAATCTTTTTAAGGTAGGACTTATTCAGAAGATACTTCTCCACCCTCTCAAGAGACTCGGGATTCAGTTCAAAAGGCAGTCCTTCCACAGTCATTGAGAGAATTTTAATATCTGTAATTCTTTTTCTTTCCACTCCTTTAAAGGATAGTACCTTTGCTACCCTTGAGAGTGTCCTGGAAATCTCAAAGTTTGTCAATTTCTTTTTCTTAAACTTCCCGAGAGTTCTTTCTGTACTCGCTTTTCTATTCTATCTATTATTGGAAAGATATCTTTATCTTCAAGTGTCCTCTCCTTTGAAGAAAAGGTGAGCCTGAAGGCAATACTTTTCTTTCCAGATCCTATATTCTCTCCTCTGTAAAGATCAAAGATGTGTATGTCTGAAAGAATCTCCCCACTCTCCTGTTTTATTATCTCCATCAATTTCCCACTAGGAGTGTCCTCAGAAACAACTATTGCTATATCAAAGGTGAGTGGTGGGAATTTAGATATGCTCTCGTATTCCTTTTTATCTTCAAACACATCAAGTAATGTTTCAAAATCTATTGAAAAAGCATAAATTCTTTGAGGGATAGACAACTTCTCAAGGAGAGCTGGATGAATCTCTCCCATCTCACCTATCTTTAAATCCTTCAATTGAATTGTTGCATATCTAAATGGATGAAAGAGTTTGTTAGACCCTGAAACAAGCTTTACTTCATTTATTTTCAATTCCTCAAAAAACTTAGAAGCAATTCCTTTAAGATAGAAAAAATCAAATTCTTTATCTTTTTCCATCCATAAATTCTCTCTAATCTTTCCTGTAATCACTCCCGAAAGTTCCTCTTTTTCTACAAAATCTTTCTCTTTGTAAAAAACTTTCCCTATCTCAAAAAGCATTAGATTCTTGTTGCCCATCTTTATATTCCTATCAACCACCTTTAAAAGCAGAGGAATTAGAGAGGTTCTTAAAACATTCTGATCTGTTCTTAATGGATTAACCACCTCTATGGGCTCTCTCTCAATGGGATACAGGGAAAGATATTGAGAATCTATAAGAGAGAGTGTAATTACCTCATCCATGGAAAGGGAAGTTAAAATATTCACAATCCTTTTTCTAAGTTTCCTTCTCTTATCTGGAGTAAAAACAGAAATTTCAGGAGATGGAAGTGTGTAGGGTAGATTCTCTATTCCTCTATACCTTATGACTTCCTCTATCAAATCTATCTCCTGCGAAATGTCTGGTCTGAAAGGCTTTATAACAAAAGTAGCTTCCTTTTCATTGGTGTTTTTTAACTCAAAACCTCCTCTACGGAGCGAATCTATTATATCTGAATTTGATATATCCACACCTATAATCTTTCTCACCCTCTCAAATCTCACCTTAATCTTCTTCTCCTTTTCTGGCTCTGGATAAAAATCAAATGGTTTCTCATTTAAAGATCCACCAAACATTAAAGATGCTCTCCATCCATTCTCAAGAGCCTTTCTTATATCAACTCCCTTCTCAAATCTAACAGCGGCTTCACTGTTTATTTTTAACTTTCTCTTTGTAACAGAAATTGAGGATGGAAGAAAATTGGCAGATTCAAGGAGTATATTCTTTGTCTCATGACTAACCTCAGTCTCCTTTCCTCCCATAACTCCTGCTATGGCAATGGGTCCCTCCTCATCTGCAATAACAAGCATCCCCTCATCAAGTTCCCTTAACTTATCGTCAAGAGTTCTTATCTTTTCTCCTTTACTTGCCCTTCTTACGATCAACTTTCCATGAATTTTGTCAAGATCAAAGGCATGGAGAGGTTGACCATACTCAAACATTAAGACATTTGTTATATCCACAATATTATTTACAGGTCTTGCACCTATTGTAATAAGTTTCCTTAAAATCTTAAGTGGAGCTTTCCTAACCTTCACATCTCTTATGATAATTCCCACATATCTTGGACACAACTTATCATCTAAAACCTCAATCTCAAAACTCATATCCTTTAAATCAGATGGGATGCTTACGCTTTCGTATTCCTTGACTATCTTTCCAAGCCCCAATCTCTTAAACTCATAAGAGATACCCCACAAAGAGAGACAATCTGCTCTGTTATATGTCTTTATCTCAAATATGGTATCATTAAGCCACAGTGCTTCTCTTAAATCAACACCTACCTCTGTATCATCAGGAAGAATAAAAATACCCTTTTTATCTTCTTCTCCAAGAACCTTGTCGGGAATCCCCATCTCTTTGTAAGATAAAAGCACTGCTTCTGATTTATATCCATTAAACTCCATTGGTTTTATCCTGTAAGGAACAGGTATCTCTTCATCTCCCTTTTTCTCATAGTGGTATATGGTGCCTCCTGGAAGGCAAACCGGGACTTTATCTCCCGGTTTAACATTTTTTGCACCGGTAACTGAAGGATACACTTTTCCAGAAACTTCTATCTCAGCAAAAGAGAGTGCGTCTGATATTTTCTTTATAGATTTTACCTTTCCCACGAAGGCATTGGATAAAAGACTTTTTCTTTCAAAGGTCTCTTCTATCTCAAGACCTCTGTTTAACAAAGTATCTTTTACATCTTCAATGTCTCTTTCAAATCTAAATATTTCGTTAAGCCATCTTCTTGAAACTTTCATTTTCTCTCCTCATTAAAATTGTTTTAGAAATCTTCTGTCGTTCTCAAAGAAAAACCTTATATCCTTTATTCCATACTTGAGCATGGCTATCCTTTCAACTCCCATTCCAAAGGCAAATCCCTGCCATTTTTCAGGATCGTATCCAACATTTTTAAGCACCTTCGGATGAACCATTCCCGCACCAAGGATTTCAATCCATCCAGTATATTTACAGACAGGACATCCCTTTCCACCACAAAAGATACAGCTTACAGCCATTTCAATTCCAGGCTCCACAAATGGGAAGTACGAGAGATAAAATTTCGTTCTCGTATCTTCTCCAAAGATCTTTTTTGCAAAAAGATCAAGAATTCCCATTAAATCTGTCATTGAAGTCTTTTCGTCTATCATAAGACCCTCTATCTGATGAAACATTGGGGAGTGTGTAGCATCAAACGGATCTCTTCTATAACATTTTCCTGGAGATATTATTCTCAAAGGAGGTTTAATTTTTTCCATTGTTCTTATCTGAACTGGAGAGGTATGTGTTCTTAAAAGCAGTCCCCCGGAAAGAAAGAGAGTATCCCACATGTCCCTTGCAGGATGATATTTAGGTATGTTTAGAGCCTCAAAATTGTAATAATCAGATTCTATCTCTGGGCCTTCGTATATGGAAAAACCCATCTTTAAAAAGACATCTTCTATCTCTTCTAAAGTTTGAGTAATTATGTGTTTCTTTCCTACCTCAACAGGATAGCCTGGAAGAGTGATATCAACTCTCTCTTTTTCAAGCTTTTTTTCAAGCTCTTTCTCTCTTAGAGTTTTCTCTAAATCTTTTATTCTAACTTCAATCTCTCCTTTAATTCTGTTAATTGAAATTCCATACTCCTTTCTCTTCTCTTTTGGAACCTCTTTTATCTTATCCATGAGTTCTTTTACTATACCCTTCTTTCCAAGGTATTTAACTCTAAGAATATTCAACTCCTGAAGAGTTTTTACTCTCTTTAGCTCATTATTAAATCTTTCCAGAATCTCCTTTTCCATTGAAAACTCTCCTTTTTGGATTTGCATTTATTATAACTGAAATTGTATAATTATTTCAATGAACGAGAAAAAGATAGATCTTAAATCAATAGGAAAGAATCTGTTTCTATCTTTCCTTTTTACGATTATTGCCATATTTATAATAGTAGCTATAAGTAAAGGTGGAAATTTTTTAAAAACAATACTTGGAATAGAACCTCTTTATTTAATTGTATCCTTCAGTCTGGTTGGTCTGAGCTGGATATTTGAGGCATTAAAGGTAATCTACTCTGCAAAAATTCTTGATATCAACATAACATACACACAGGCTATAAATCTCACCCTTATTGGCAACTTCTTTTCTGCCATAACTCCTTTCCAGACAGGTGGACAGCCATTTCAAATGTATCTACTCAGTAAAAACCACAATGTAGAGTATGGAAAAAGCGCCTTCTTCCTGCTGGTAAAGGATCTTATGACCTTTATAGCAAGGATAAGTTTATTTCTCGCCATCCCCATATTTGTTGTAATATTTCGTCTTAAATGGAACCTCCCAAAATCAGTAAATATTGCTCTTGATATAGGTTTAGCCTTTTACATATTCATATCAATTCTATTGCTTCTTGCATTTCTTAAGACGAGAAAATTTGCAGACTTTATTGAGAGATTAGTTGAAAAACTGCTCCCACCAAAATTATCAAAGAAGGTTAACGACGAGATAGAGAAAAATATACATCTATTTGAAGAAGGAAAAAAGAATTTGAGTAAAGGGAAGATGAAGGAACTATTCATTATCTTCTTCTACAGTCTTCTCTGCTGGCTTACTTCTCTCCTTCTTCCGGTGGTACTTTTAAGAGCTTTAGGTTCAGAATCACCAGCGCTGGAGATAATATTTGTTGCCATTGTGTTTTTTCTATCTGTAGCTTTTACCCCAACGCCAGGCACTTCTGGTGCTGCTGAATTAGGTATCGCTGTATTTTTCTCTGCTTTCCTTCCAAGGCAACCACTGGTTGCCTTCATTCTTCTCTGGAGATTCTTCTACTACTATCTTGGAATAATAATAGGTGGTTCAATAGTGCTTAAGGAATTTTTCCTTAAAAAGAAAAAGAAGAAGAAATGATCACCATAAAGTGTGCAAAGTGCGGAAAAAAATTATTTAGATATATAAAGGTGGGAGAGGGAAGAGTATTAAGATTATACAAAAGTCGCATAGTAAAGGATTTTTCAAAAAGAGACGGGGATATTGTAAAGTGTGAGTGCGGGAATATAATAGGAAAAGATGAAGGAAGGTGGATTAAACTGAGGCAGAGTAGTTTCACATATACAGGCAAAGTAATAAAGTAATCTGTTGTATAATTTAGAAATGATGAAAAAAATACTACTCTTATTATTTTTGTTAGTTTTCTTACTCTCTTCTTGTCAGAAAATAGAAGTGGAGAAAATCATTGTTGGGACTCCAGATGATTTTCCTCCATTTATTTATGAGGAGAATGGTGAACTTGTTGGTTTTGATATAGAGCTTATGGAAATTATATTTAAAAATCTTTCATTGGAACCTGAATACAAAATCATACCCTTTGATGAATCCTTTAACTATCTTAAGGAAGGGAGAGTGAGAATCCTTCTTGGAGGATATCCACTGCAATTCACTTATCCTGAAAATGTCTCCCTCACACTGCCATATTTTGACATCTCCCTTTACATAATCTCAAAAAAAGAGAAGCCAATTTGTTCAGTGGAGGAATTGGAAGATAAAAAAGTAATCCTTTCACTATACACATTTTCTGAAGACATAGTGAGAAAAGTTAAGAATGTGGAAAAGATTCCTTTTGAAGACTTGGCTAAATCTCTTTCAATGATTGAAGAGGGTAAAGCTGACGCACTGATAATAGAAAAACCATTGATGGATATATATGGAGTGGACAAAGAAAAATTTAATACCACAAGAATATACGAACAGGGTTATACAATCGTACTAAAAAGTACTGACACAGAGTTAAGGGAAAAACTCAATGTTGAAATAGGAGAAATACTAAACTCAAAGGAATACAAAAATCTACTTATAAAATGGTTTAAGTCAAAGAACGATTAGAGAATCCAGGGAGTATCAATCTCTGTTACATTTATCTTTTCGTCACCTATTATTACAGTATCCTCTTTTTTAACTACACCTTCAGGTAACATCAATGGAGAATGAACAAAGGCAAGAACCATACCTTTCTCTGGTTCCATTGAACGCTGAGCTACAACTATAGTGGTTATGGGGTCTTCCTCTATAAGTAATCCCACGCCATGAGTGTAGCCAGCTATATAGTAATCAAGTAAATTCAAATCTTTATAAACACCCTCAATTTTTGCCTCTACCACTCTGAACTTCACTCCTATCTCTGTCTCTTTCATAGCAATTTCGTATGCTGCATCCATCGCTTCAATGGCATCCTTTACCCTACCCTCGGGTTTACCCAGAAAGAAACTTCTTGTAATGTTTGCATAATAGTTATTGTAATCTGCTCCAATTACAACAGAAACAAACTTTTCTTTCTCTATGTATACATCCCTGAAAGGCTCAGCATGAATTCTTGGCGTTGCTGAAACATAAACCTGGGGATGCTCGCTTCCATTCCTCATAAGTTCACCGGTTATTTCTCCCACCACCTCAAGCTCACTTTTTCCCTCTTTAATCACATCAAGAGCTTTCTTTATACCCTTAACGGCAATCTCACCGGCAACTTTTATATTCTCAATTTCCCATTCCTCTTTAAGCATCCTTAAACTCATAGTTAGTGGTCTTACATCAACTATGTTTATCTTTGGATTCAAAGCTTTGAAGAGTTCAAAAAACAATAGATAGGAATCCTTCTCAATGGAGTATTCAAACCCAACATTTTTGTATCCATTCTTTCTTATCCATGAGGTAACAAGAGCCATAAGCTGCCCTGTCTTTTGATATTCAAGTACATTCTTTATCCATGATTTTTTCATAAAAAGTTCCTTCTCGTTTTTAACCACAATAACCACTGGATCTCCTTGAGCAGGGATAAGAAGGGAAGGCCTCAGCCACTTAACTCCTGTAAAATATATAAATGTGGACAGCGTTCTTATCACAGAAGCATCTATATCTTTCTCTCTCATAAGTTCTTGAAATCTTCTCACTCTCTCCTCAAAAATACTACCCATACGAACCTCCGAATCTTTTTGTTTAAATTATAACATATTATTCACCTATCCCGACAAGATGAAATACTCTCATAGAATCACCATTCATCTCAAAAGAAAGAGTTAACTCTTTATTTACTGCACTAACCTCCCTTTCTATCTTAAAACACACATTTTTCTTCTTAAGCATTTTTAGCTCTTCCTCTGTTAAATCTTTTACCTTCTTCCCCATCTCTGAGAGAACATACCTTATATTGGAATGTGAATCATCTATTAAGTACTCTGTAAGTTTAAACTTATCTGAAGGAAGATCTTTAAGGAAAAGCTTCGCTTCTTTATTAGATGCCTTTTCTCTCCATTCCTCATTAAAATTATAAACAACAACCCACAATTCATTTTCATTGGAGACGAAGAAACCGTGAAGCTCATCACCAAAATCTGTCCCCTTTAGAGAAAACGCTTCCCCTTCTATATTCTTTAGTACCTCATATCCAAAGTATATTGGAAGTTTAAATTTATATCCTCTTATCTCTATAAAAAAGGGTCTCCATCCATTTATAGGTCTTCCCCACTTGAGAAAAAGCGTGGGTCTTGCATCCTCATTATAGATAAGCCCATCTATCATCTTTACAAGAAATACAGGGAAATACTCACTGCTTGAAGTATACATCTCTCTTTCCCTTTCTCTGGTTATACTTGGTCCCCACTCATCCTCCAGTCTCTCTTTATCCTTCAGCTTCGGATATTCATCTATCATTTCATTAATTCTAATATTCTTTTTTAAAATACCATCAATATTTCCATATGTGTGCCAGCTTATAAAATCAATAGGGCTACCAATCTCCCCTGTTTTATAGTTCCTTTCTCTTGCCACATGTTCAAGGAATCTCTTTAAAAAATCCTCCCTTCCAGCAATACCGGGTCCTCCAACTTTTAACTCATTGTTAACAGATTTCACAGCATCTGCAAAGTAATCATACATTTTAAAGAAGTTCATAAGGCCCTCTTTACTTAGCTCCTTATTCCTTGTACCTCCACCTATGTAGTACTTATCTAAATCGGGTTCATTCCATATCTCAAAATACCAATTTTTAACCTCATCAATTCCGTATCTTTCAACTAAATGATTTGTAAGAGTATAAATTAGATTCCACCACTTGTCGTAGTCATTTGGCCAGTTAATAGCTCCTCCAGAATAGTTCCTTACGATCTCTCCATACGCAAGGGCATCAGGCATAAAATCCATCTCAAGAATTGGTTTAAGTCCAGCATCAAGAAATCTATCAATAACCTCATCCACCCTGCTAAAGTCATACACTGGATTTTTATTCTCATCTTCACTGTACACATTCCCGCCCCATTCTCCATCTGATAAAAGATTGTGGCATCTTATATAGGAAAAATTTAACTTTTTAATCTCACTCCATACATCCGGAGGTGTTTCTTTAATGGTTGTAAGGTAAAAGGGATCATACCCTATGTTCCCCCAAAGAGAAGAAGATATGTAGAAACCTTTACCCTCCTTCTCTGCTAACAGTAAAACCTCATTGTTAATCTTTGGAACGCAACCTGTAAACATGGAAAATATAAATAGAATTAAAATAAATTTTTTCATAAGCTCACCTCCATTTTAGAATACATATTCTAACAAGTTTTGTTTCAGGATAAAAGGCTTGTTTTGGAAATTACAAGAGATAGAGAACTTCCACCATGACCTGCAATTTCCCTCTCGCACTCTCTCATTGTGGCGCCACTTGTATAGACATCATCAACTATAAGTATTCTTTTATCCGTGATTATTTTCTCTGCCCCCAGCTTCAACGTGAATGCACCTAGGGGGTTTCTCAATCTTTCTTGAGTAGAAAGCGTGGTTTGACTTTTAACTTTCTTTACCTTCTCAATAATTGGTAGATACCTTGTATTAAGCTTTTTTGCAACGCCTTTTCCTATTAAAAGGAGATGTTCTGGTATATATGAGAATAAAAATCCCATGGATGGTACAGCTACAACAATGTCAATTCTTTCGTGTTCAATTAGCTTTAAGGATTCCTCTATAAGATAGGGGATTGGAGAAACCTTTCCTCTTTTAATCTCGTTTATAAGTTTTTCACCCTTTAATCTGTAAGTGGTAATAAAGTAAAGAGGGTTTCCCATAAGTGTGTTACTTTTGCCTCTTACAAAAAGACTCTTCTTGCACTCATTGCATATAGCACCTTCGCCTTCCTTTCCACATACGACACACTCATTAATAAACAGAAAAGGAAAAATCTTAGATATGTCCATCTGAGAGAAATTTCAGAAGAAGGGAAAAAGAGTTTCTCTCTCTTTCCATAAATTCCCTCTTTCTTTCACTAATAATTTTCCTTCTCTCCTCCCTTTCCTCAAAAACCTTATTAAATTTATCTATCCATACATCCAGAGACTCATGTGTTTCTATAAAATCTTTAAAACCAACCTCTTTAGAAAGAACTCTAACCTTTAAATCGTATGGAATGGGAAGAAATGGTATCTCGTTCATTATAGAGAAGAGTATCGAGTGATACCTTGTTCCTATTAAAAATTGAGCCTCAGAAAATTTCTCAAGGACAGAGATAGGGTCTTTCATGTGAAAATACGGAAGGTTTAAAGTTTTTGCTATCTCTTTCTCTTCCTCTGAGAAAACAACAAATTCAAAATCATAAGGGACCTTCTCTTTGAGAATAGTTACAAATTTAGTAAATTTCTCAAGATTAAGCTCCCTAAAGTATCTCAAGGAGATAAGGATCTTGTTCTTCCC
>Ga0180300_10001099_pt1 | contig 12428 bp, 16 predicted proteins | sample GuaBasSediGuay15_FD_121798 | JGI IMG/M metagenome (GOLD analysis project Ga0180300, IMG submission 121798) | Subseafloor sediment microbial communities from Guaymas Basin, Gulf of California, Mexico - Guay15, Core 4569-2, 21-24 cm | ecosystem: Environmental > Aquatic > Marine > Hydrothermal... | reverse complement strand
TCTGGAGGTGGAAGTTCTTCATCACCTACCCCATCATTTGCTGGGAAAGGAGAATGCTGTGATAAAGGAGGTGATGTAGGTAGTGAAGGTAGTATAGAATGTGAGACAGGACTATGGTGTAGACGTATAAGCTATATTCATAGCGGTTGTGATAAAGGATGTTCTAAAGGAATTTGTGTAAAACAAGGTGGTGTGCACTCTTGTTTTCCTGGTGGAAGTTGTAATTACAATTGTATTAATGGTTGGTGTAACTCAGACTTAAAATGCGAATGAAAATATTTCATAACTTTTTTTCTTAAACTTCCTTTCTTTAAAAAATAGATAAATTTATGAAACTCCTACTAATCCACTCAAACAAACTGGAATATAAAATTACAAAAAAAGCATTGAAAGATGTTGAGATGCCAAAAGAAAAAGAGAGAAAAATTAAGGAATGCTTGGTTGTTTTCTGGGCTGCTGAGGAAGGAGATGAAAATGTTGAAAAAATTGCTGAAAATTCTTTTAAGGAGATTAAAGATGTTGCAAATCAGATAAAAGAGAAAAAAATTGTGCTTTATCCTTATGTTCATTTACTCTTTGGAAGCAAACCTGCATCAAAGGATATTGCTTTAGAGATTGAAAAAAGTTTAGAAGAAAAATTGAAACTTGAATTTGAGGTTTATAAAGCTCCTTTCGGGTTTTACAAAAGTTTTGAATTAGAATGCAAAGGACATCCTTTAGCAGAACTGAGCAGAGTTGTCACCTCGGATAAAAAAGAAGAAATTCCAGATGCTTTAAAAAAAGAGGAAACAATAAAATCAAAATTTTATATTTTTGACATAGATGGGAAAATAAATGAAATAAAAATAGAAGATGGAAAATTGATTGGATTTGATTTTTCAAAATATAAAAACCTTGAAAAATTAGTTAGATATGAAATGCAAAAAAACAGGCTTGTTGATAAAGAGCCTCCGCATATAAAACTGATGAGAAAACTTGAACTTGCAGATTACGAGCCAGCAAGCGACCCAGGAAATTTTAGATTTTATCCAAAAGGAAGGTTGATTAAATCATTGATTGAGGAATGGGTAACAATGAAAATACTAAATTATGGAGCAATGGAAGTGGAAACACCGATAATGTATGATTTTAATCATAAAACATTGAAAAAATACCTAAATCGGTTTCCTGCAAGACAATATATAATTGAAACACCAAATAAAAAAGTTTTTTTAAGATTTGCTGCCTGTTTTGGTCAGTTTCTGATAGCTCACGATGCCAATATTTCTTACAAAAATTTGCCTCTAAGATTATATGAGATGACAAAATACAGTTTTAGAGTTGAACAAAGAGGAGAACTCGCAGGTCTGAAAAGATTGAGGTCTTTTACAATGCCTGACTGCCATGCTTTCTGTAAAGATATGGAAGAAGCAAAATCAGAAATGATAAAAAGATTTGAACTTTCAAAAGAAATTCAAGAGGGAATTGGCCTAACTGTTGAAAACGATTTTGAATTCGCAATAAGAATTGTAAAGGATTTCTATGAGAAAAATAAAGAATTTGTCCATGACCTAATTAAAAAAATAGGAAAGCCAACACTTGTTGAAATGTGGGAAGATAAGTTCTTTTACTTTGTATTCAAATATGAATGGAATTTTGTTGATGCTCTTGGAAAAGCAGCCACTCTTACAACAGATCAGTTTGACATTGAAAATGCTAAAAATTATGAAATAACTTATATTGATAAAGAAGGAAAGAAACAATATCCTATAATTTTACATCTTTCTCCGAGTGGTGCAATAGAGAGAGTTATGTATGCTTTGCTTGAAAAGGCATATATTGAACAAAAAGAAGGAAAAAATCCTACTCTTCCTTTATGGCTTTCCCCAACACAAATCAGATTATGTCCGGTCTCAGATTCATATTTAAAATTTGCAACTGAGATTGCTAACAAGTTGGAAAAAGAAAAAATCAGGGTTGAGATAGATGACAGAGCAGAAAGTGTAGAGAAAAAAATTAGAGATGCTGAGGTAAATTGGATTCCATTAATTGTTGTTCTCGGAGAAAAAGAGCTAGAAGGAAATTTATCTGTGAGGTTTAGAGAAACAGGAGAGGTAAAAAGAATGAAAATTCAAGAGTTAATAAAATTTGTTAAGGATAGAACAAAAGATATGCCTTTCAAACCATTGCCTGTTGAAAGAGAAGTTTCGAAACAGATAAAGTTTGTTGGATAAATAAAAATAAAATTAAAAAAACAAAAAATTATTTTTTCTTTTTTGGTTTTGACTTGGACTTTGGTGACTTTTTAGCCGTCTTTTTTTTCTTTGCTGCCATTTTCACACCTAATATAATTTGTATTTGTTTATAATATATAAAATTATTTCAATTATGGCAACAAAGAAAGTTGGTGCATCAGGAAAATTTGGAGCAAGATATGGAAAAAAATTGAGAGAAAACTATGACAAAATATACAAAAATTCTAAGAAAAAATATGATTGTCCTGTTTGCGCAAGAGAGAAATCTGTGAAAAGAATTGCTTTTGGAATTTGGGAATGCAAAAGATGCAAAACAAAATTTGCTTCAGGAGCTTTTGAATTCGTAGAATCAGATTTTAAAAAATAATTTTTATTTGAGAATTAGTTCTACTTCTTCTGGTTTATATCCCCAATCCTTTGGCAATTTTTTTTCTCTGACATAATATTTTCCCAATCTCCTAATTTTTGATTCTATTAGTTGCAAACTTCTCTTATGATGCAAATCTTTTTTGTGTTTGCTCAAATGCCTTCTCAAATTTATGGCTTTTTTAAAAAGATTCATCAAATCTTCAGGATATTCATCTTTGAAACCATGTTCCTCTAAAATTTTTGAAAGTTTTTTTCCTGTTGCGAGTTTTACAGATGGGACACCATAAAAATCTCTTAGAATTAAACCAATCTCTGCATTTGTTTTCCCTTCTTTTTTAAGCTCTATAATTTTTTTAATTAATTCTTCTGATTTTAAAGGTTGCCATTCTGGAACAACATTTCTAACAATTTTTTTTGAGCTGCTTTTTCCCTTTCTTCTTGCATACATCCTTGCCATAAAATATTAAAAAATTATTTATTTGATTTGAATTTTTAAATTATATAAATCTAAAAGCCTCCAAATTCATAGGAGCATAGCATTCAATGTTGAATATCTTTTGAATAGCTCCTGAAAGACTTAAAGCTTTTGATTCTTCTCCATGAACCACAAGAACTCTTTTTGGTTTCTCTTTCAAATGTCCGATAAAATTTAAAAGTTGTTTTCTATCAGAATGGCCGGAGAGACCATTCAAAGTTCTAACTTCAAGATTAATCTGGAGTTTTTCTCCATTTGGCAATTCTATCTCTTTATATCCTTGCTGTATTTTGTTCCCAAGGGTTCCATGCGCCTGGTATCCAACAAAAATTAATGTATTTTTTTTGTCAGGACCAAACTTTTTTAAATACTCTAAGATAGGGCCACCATTCATCATTCCAGAAGTCGCAATAACAATATAGGGATTTTCATCTTCTAAAATATCTTCTCTTTCTTTATAATTTGCAACATGAATAAATCTATCGGACTCAAAAGGATTCTTGTTTTCATCAATAATCTTCCTTTGCAAATTATAGGCAAGATATTTTGGATAGGTTGAATGAATAGAACTTGCATCAAAAATCATTCCATCAATATAAATTGGCAACTCTATATTATATTTTTCAAAAATAACCATTAACTCTTGGCCTCTTCCAACAGCAAAGCTAGGAATCAATATTTTTCCGCCTCTTTTACTTGTCTCTTCAATAATAGAAATTAACTCTTTTTCTGCATCTTCCAATCTTGGTGTTAAATCATTAGGACCGCCATAAGTGCTTTCTATTATTAAACTTTCGCATCTCAAAAATTGTGTGAAAGCAGGGTCAAGAAGGTTTGAAACAGAATATTTTATATCTCCTGTATAAATTAAATTTTCCTTTCCATTTGCAATATTAAAATGAGAAATTGCACTCCCCAACAAATGACCCGCATTTTCAAAAATCAATCTAATATCAGAAGTAATATCAGTAACTTCTTTATATTTTAATGGAATAGCATATTTTATCATTTTCTTTATGTCAGAACTTGTATATAAACTTTTTCCTGTTTCTTTTTGCATTAATTGAATTGTATCAGTTTGCAATAAAGCAGCAAGCTCTCTTGTAGGCTCTGTGCAGTAAAGAGGACCTTTATACCCTATTTTATACAAGTAAGGAATAAAACCTGCATGATCTAAATGTGCATGGCTAAGAACTATTGCATCCAAAGAATCTATATCAAAATCTTGCAAGAAAATTGGATACTGGTCTTCTCCTGTAACTCCAGTAGAAATGCCGCAATCAAGCAATACATTTGAATTTGGCGTCTGCAATAAAAAACAGCTTCTTCCAACCTCTCTGCAACCACCTAAAGCAATCACCCTTGCATATTTCGTTTCTTTTGGTTCTGTTAAATAAATTTTTTTTCCAATATTGTTTAAAAATCTTTTTCTAAAACTAGAGGATTTAAATAGAGTCTTTCTGATTGCCTCTACATAAGGAGATTTTGGAGTTGCAACTCTTTGAACCAAAGGAATCCAGAATGTTTCTTTTTTAATTCTTCTTACAACTTCTCCCCGTTCTCCAATAGCAATTTGAGGATGTCTGACCTCTATAATCACCCTTGAAAAATCTGGTTCAAAATAGATTTCTGAAACTTCAGCTTCTTTTGGGATGATTTCTTTGATTTTCTTAATTGCTAAATCTGTTTGAAGTAAAGAATCAGGTTCTATTCTTATTTCTATTCTTTTCTTTATTTTCTCTACAATTTCTTTAATCTTCTCATCCTGAACCAGAAAAAAATTCTTGTTTCTTGTGTAGATAACAATTTTACTTCCCTCATAATGGATTCTCGCATCTGATAATTCAGGAAAACTCTCCCTAACTATTTTTATATAATCCATCTTATCTAAAAGGCTGCAACACGGTTCATTAAATTCAAATATACTTTTTAAAACCGTAAAAATACGGAGTATAATAATATTTATTAAAATTATTTAAAAGGACTCAAATTTTTTCAGAAAATAGTTGTCCCCAGATTTCTCAAGAATACAATTAAAATAGTTTCCCTCTTTATTTTTAACAATTTTTTCAATAATTAGAAAGTCACTGGGAATGATTTTTTCTTTAAAATTAGGAAGATGATTTAAATGAAACCAATCTAATTTTCCTTCAGAATCATTTAAAATTTCTGTAGTTTTTGGCTCGAGTTCGCAAATGTGCAATAAAAAATGTTGGAGAATTTTTCCATTTTCAATTAAATGTTCTGAAACAAATCCTAAATAATTTTTAAAAGAAGATTCAATTCCGGATTCTTCTAATATTTCTCTTTTTGCTGCTTCAGATAAATGTTCTTCTTTTTCAATTTTCCCACCAGGCAAGCCAAAAAGACCGACATATTCTCCTCTAATTCTTTTAATAAGAAGGATTTTATCGTTCTGGACTAAAGCAGAAATTACAACAGGTAAAGGAAAGGCCATAATAGATTTATTTTTTTATATTTCTTATCCTGTTCTCTATCAGTTTCTTGATTTTTTCTTTGCCATTATTTGTTCTTGCCAATCTTTTATAAAATCTGTTCGCAATGATTATTTGTGAATCAATTAATGACTTTATCTGTGGTTTCCATTCTTCTCTTTTATGGGTTCTTACGAATTCTGCCCATCTTTTTATCTCTATCAAATGTTCTTCTCTCATAATCTTATTTTTCTAATTTCTCTTTTAAGTATAAAATCTCTCTAACTTTCTCAATTCCGGCACCTTCTCTCAAAATTCTCCTTTCAACCAAGTCTAAAATAGTTGAAGATTTTTTGTATTTGCAGTTTCCATTAACAATAAAATCCACATTTAGATTTATATCTTTTGCCTCTGTGATTTCTTTTTCTCCAGAAAAGTTTGCTGATGTTGCTGTTATTGGAAACCCAGCTTTTTCAATTATATCTTTCGCAGTTTTGTTTTCAGGAAATCTAATTCCAATAAAATCGGTTCCTCCAGTCAATAAAGATGAAACAATTTCATTCTTTGGCAAAATTATTGTTATTGGTCCAGGAAGCAATTTCCTAATAATTTTTCTATTTTCTAAAGAAACACAAGCAATACTCTCCAACATTTTAAAACTCGAAACTGCAACAGAAATTGGTTTATTTATTGGTCTTCTTTTAATTTCAAAAATTCTTCTTATTGCCAACTCGTTGAAAATATTTGCTCCTAATCCATAAACCGTTTCTGTTGGATAAGCAATTATTCCACCGATTTCCAGAATTTTGACTGCTTTTTCTATTTGGTCCATAATAGAAGTTTTTAAGTTATCAACTTTCCAGTTTTTAATTTGAAGAATTAACACATAAGTAATAAGAAGTATAAGAAATGTTGTCAATACCGAACATCCTTATTAAGTTTATAAAAATAAAAATTAATTATCAACAATTTCAATTATTTTGCCTTCTGCCAACTTATCCCAAGGAAATATTCCTTCTGATTCTGCTTTCTTTGTAGGCATTGATACAACATTTCCATAAGAATCTACTTCAACAACAAACTCTTTGTTGCATTTTTTATTTTTACATATGTGAACTTTCTTGTTGTTTTTTCTCACATTAAACTTTTTATCTTTTCTGTATTCCATTTCTATTTCCCCACTATGTAAGGTTGAACAAAAAGGACATTCAGCTTTATATTTGACTAGTACCATAAATAAATATATAATAAAATATTATTTGATTTTTTATACTTGACTTTTTTGCTAAAGAGTATTTTTATTGATATTAGTTATGCTTGACATTAAACTATTCAGGGAAAATCCAGAAATAATAAAGGAAAGTGAGAAAAAAAGATTTAAAGATCCTTCCGTTGTTGATAAAGTAATTGAATTTGATAATAAATGGAGAGAGAGATTGAATAAAATTCAAAAATTAAGACAAGAGAAAAATGAAATTTCAAGACTTATTGCAAAAGGGAAAAAATCAGAGGATTTAATTGTTAAGGCAAGTAAGATAGATGAAAAAATCTCAAATCTCAATAAAGAAATTCAGTTTTTAAAAAATGAAAGAGATGCTTACAGATACAAAATTGGAAATATTATTGATGATAGTGTACCGGTTGCTCCGACAGAAGATGGAAACGAAATTATCAGAACAGTTGGAAAAATCAGAGATTTCAATTTTGATTTAAAAGGACATGCAGAATTAGTTGAAAGATTTGCCGAATTGAAAAGAGCTTCAAAAATATCAGGAGCAAGAACATATTATTTAAAAGGAGATCTCGTTTTATTGAATCTCGCTCTAATAGAGTTCGCAATTAGAAAATTGATTAAGAAAAAATTTCTTCCAATGTGGACCCCTTTCTTTATGAACAAAAAATATATGAGAGGTGCAGCAGAGTTATCTGATTTTGAGGAAACACTTTATAAACTTGAAGGAGAAGATTCTTATCTGATTGCAACAAGTGAACAAACTCTCGCCTCACTTCATTCAGAAGAAGTTTTGGATGAAAAAGAACTGCCATTGAAATACTGCGGAATTTCAACCTGTTTCAGAAAAGAAGCGGGTTCTCACGGGAAAGACACAAAAGGAATTTTCAGGGTTCATCAATTTGAAAAAGTTGAACAATTTGTTTTCTGCAAACCAGACCAAAGCTGGAAAATTTTTGAAGAATTGGTTAAAAATATGGAAGAAATTTTTCAGGAACTTAAAATACCTTACAGAATTGTAAATATTGCCTCTGGAGAACTAAATGACAATGCCTCAAAAAAATATGATCTGGAAGCCTGGTTTCCTGCTCAGGGGAAATACAGAGAATTGGGGTCCTGCTCAAATTGCACAGATTTTCAGGCAAGAAAATTAAATATAAAATTTGGAAAATATGGCGGAAAAAAAGAATTCGTTCACACTTTGAATTCAACGGCAATTGCAACGGAAAGGACAATTTCTTGCATTCTGGAAAATTATCAGCAGAAGGATGGTTCAATAATTGTTCCTTCTGTTTTAAGAAAGTTTGTTGGCAAGGATGTTTTAGAATAGAAAATTAGAAAGAATACAATTCATCTTGTAATCTTTTTTTGATAATTTCATATTTGAGTTCTTTGGAAGATTTTTCATTTATCTGTTCTTTTATTGTTTTTGAAGAATTAAATTCTTTAAGATTTGTTCTCAAAAGCAAATACCAAGGAGGTAATTTTTCTTTCTCGCACTTTTCTATAAATTTATCTATTTTCTTTTCTGTTCTCCAAAAATTGTAAGTTGTTATTGGTATTGGAATTCCTGCTAACAATAAACTGTACGGAGTAAGAAAAAAATAGGAAGCTAATAACGGGGTATTGGGTCCAAGGAAAAGGCTATACATAATTCCATAATCTAAACCATGAGTCCATGCTGGAGAATTATCATTAGAATTTTCACATAGTTTTTGAAATTTAAAAGAATGCACTTCTCTAAGTTTATAAGTAAACTGTCTGGAAATTGCATGTTGAAATTCGTGAAAATATTTTTCATCTATGGTATAACTACTATCTTCATCTTCTACTATTAAAGGTATATTCAACTCTGGATTTTCATATAATGGTATTATTTTTCCTTCACCCACTGAAGCGATTTTATCAGCAATAAAAAGAGAGGGAAAAATAAGAGAGAAGAGATAAAAAGATGTCTTGTCTTTGTGAGATCCATTTTTAATACTTTTAACATACTCTTTAAGAATTTTCTCTTTTTCTTCTTTACTGATTAATATTGCCGGCCAAGGTTTAGTTAAAGTTTCTTCTTCAAAATTTCTTTTACAATAACTTGGCAGTTCATATAATTTACTCTCAGACTCTCTATATTTATTTTTGAAATAAGAGATAGGATCAGCCAAAATCTCCTTTTTTATACATGAGTTGTGCATATAATCTGATATACTCTCTCCTTTTTTTGGGACGAAACCCATACTATCATACTCCAATATTAGGTCTATATCTTTATCTTCCATTTTCACCACTAATATATAATACATTTAAAGTATTTATATTTTTTGGTGATAGAATATATATTTTTTCTACTATATGATAATTACATATTTTTGATATATAACTGTATTTTGTAAGCACATGGGTAACATCTTTATGGGTGAAAAAATGTTACCCACAAATATAGTAGGTTTCAGATATAATATAGCAATAAATTACTTGAACAAAGTAGAAAAACTAAGCAGACTATGCCAAATCTATAACACAACAAGAAAAACAATACTTAAATGGAAAGATTTATATTGTAGCGATATTAGATGATTATTCAAGGTTTATTACGGGTTTTGGGGTGTTTACGGAGAAAACAGCAAAGAATTGCTTAAAAGTTCTTGAGGGAGCGGTAAAGAAATATGGAAAACCAGAAGCACTTTTAACAGATAACGGAAAACAGTTTGTGTCAAAGGTCTACAACAAGTTCTTAGAAGAAAAAAGAATTAAGCATAGAAGAACAAAACCTTACAACCCCAAATGTAATGGAAAGATGAAGAAATGGTTTAAAACCCTTAAAAAACCGCTTAAGAAGAAATGATTTAATAATCTAGAAGAGTTTATCAGAGAAGTGGTGTTACCTATGTCTTTACAAAGTACAATTATAGAAATTATCACTTCCATTATTTTTGTCCCTTTTATTCTTTCTGATTTCTCCTTTTTATCAGACTTAACCTCGGGTCTTTTTCTTATCCAATTTTCGTACATTCAAAATCTTTATATTATTTTCTTTGCAATATTTTTCTATTTCAAGTCTTTTCTTCTTTCCGACTGCGGAAGAAATAATTATTTCTTTTGCTTTTAAATTTTTCAATTCATTCAAATTTTCAATTCTTGGAATCTCCTCTTTTTCTGGTTTTTTCCATCCTATTTTTGGTTTTATTCCTTTTTTACATTCTCTTATTTTATTATGTATTCCTCTTGGTTTTCTCCATTTTTCTTTTAATTTCTTGAATCTTCCAAATTCGCTTCTCCTAAATACAACTCTCATAATTACATAAAATTTTTAGTATAGACAAAACAACATTAATTTTTTTAATTAGAAATTTCTTAGTGAGTATTTTTATGCCAGAAATTATAAAAATAAAAGATGTTTCAAAGAGCTATCCCAAAGAAACTTATAATTTTTCCGAGAGCATTAAAAATTTTTTTAAAAGAGAGAAAAAAGTTGTTTTGGATGATATTAGTTTTTCTGTGAAAAAAGGTGAAATCTTTGGTTTGCTTGGTCCTAATGGTGCTGGAAAAACAACTTTGTTTAAAATAATCACAAACCTATTAAGAGCGGATAAAGGAGAAGTTTATCTTTTTGGTGAGAAAATTCCTGAAAATTATAAAAAAGTGGCATCAAAAATAAATACTGTGTTTGCAAGAGCAAATTTGTGGTGGGAACTTAAAGGAAAAGAAAATCTTAAAGTTTATGGAAAAATTTATAGAGTAAAAAATTTAGAGGAAAAAATAGATTCTCTTCTTGATTTTTTTGATTTAAAAGAGAAAGCAAACAGATATACTGATTTATATTCTACCGGAGAAATAATGAGACTTTGTATTGCAAAGTCTCTATTAAATGATCCAGAATTACTTATTTTAGATGAACCGACAATTGGTTTAGATCCAAATATTGCATTAAAAATTAGAGAATTTCTTAAAGAGTTAAACAGGAAAAGAAAAACCACAATTTTTTTATCAACCCATTATATGGAAGAAGCAGATATGCTTTGTAATAAAGTTGCTTTAATAAATGAAGGTAAAATAATTAAAATAGATTCCCCAACAAATCTTAAAGAGATTTTGAAAAAAGAAGAAATTATTGAATTACGCTTAGAAAAATTCAGTTTTGCTTTATTAAAGAAACTTGAAAAAATGAAATTTGTTAAAAAATCTTATTTTATTGAGGAGACAGAAAGAGTAAGAATTTTAATAGATGATATAAATAATCTTGATAAACTAATAAGAGAAATTAAAAAATATACAAAAATTCAAAATTTTGTTGTTTCGCAACCAACTTTACAAGATGTTTTTATTCATTTTACTGGAAAGGAAGTTGATGTAAGATGAGATTCTTTTATGACTTTTTGGTTTTATTTATAGCAGAATTAAAAAAATTTCTAAGATGGAAAGAACGCTTACTCTGGGATTTAATTGGAACTTTAACTATGTTTATAGCATTTGTTTTTGTTTGGAGTGCTGTTTTTGGAGCTGGATTGCAAGGGATAGGTAATTTAACAAAAGAAACTTATATTACCTTTTTGCTTACAGGAACTCTTTTATGGGAAATTATAGGAATTAATTTAGGCCCTGTCTCACATGTGTTTATAAGAGAAAAATATATGCGAACTTCTATCTATCTTTTAGTTTCTCCTGCCTCAAGATTTGCTTATTTACTTGCAAAAGCTGGAATAGCATTGATTCAAATTCTTATCACTAATGGTATAATTCTTTTAGTAGCCATTACTTTTTTTAATTTTGTATTCAAAGGAAGTTTATTGCTTGTATTATTAATTTTTATTTTAACATTTCTTTGTTTCCATGGATTAGGTGTTGCTATTGCAGCATTAGGGGCTTGGAGAGAAGGAATAGCAGATTTTTCATGGATTTTCTCTGATGTTATAATGATTTTTTCTGGTGTCTGGTATCCAGTTCAAATTTTTCCCGAGCCAATAAAATCTTTTTGTGAAATCTTACCAACAACTCAAGCAATTGAAATGGTAAGAGAAATAGGAATTCAAGGAGCAGGTCTTGCAGAAATTTTACCTTCCTTATTTTATCTTAGTAGTTTCACAATTGTTTTTCTAATTCTAGCTTACTTTGTTTTTAAATTTGTTGAGGGAAGAGCAATGCTGATTGGAATTTAAATCAACTTAGATTTCAGTTTCTTTCTTAATTCCAAAATATCTTTTTCTCTTAGTTGCTCTGCCAGTTTTTCTATTTCAAGCACAAATTCTCTAGTGGATTGTAATTTCAAACTTTTAAAATCAGGAAAATAATATTGTGCTTCTATTCTACAATCTTTTGCACTTTTTAACTCTTCATAGAACTTTATATTCACTTTGTTCATATCTACAAATAAAAATTTGAATAACTCTATTGTACAATCATGTATTTCAGATTTTATCCCTATTTTAGATAATAAAGCATACACGGCAAAATATCTCGCATAATAACTTGCAGAAACAGCCCAAGATAAAATCTTTCTTTCAAAATTTACATTCATTGCTTCTAAGGCTTCTCTTGCTTTTAGAATATATGCTTTGTAGAGATTTTCATTAGGTTCAACAATTTTAACACCTCTCTTTTGTTTTAGACACCAAATAATTTTATCATCCATATTTAAAAATCAAATTTACAAAAAAATCAAATTTATTTAGAATTATATGGTAATCTAATAT
>Ga0180300_10001098_pt1 | contig 12429 bp, 12 predicted proteins | sample GuaBasSediGuay15_FD_121798 | JGI IMG/M metagenome (GOLD analysis project Ga0180300, IMG submission 121798) | Subseafloor sediment microbial communities from Guaymas Basin, Gulf of California, Mexico - Guay15, Core 4569-2, 21-24 cm | ecosystem: Environmental > Aquatic > Marine > Hydrothermal... | reverse complement strand
TATGTATACTGCTTTGATGATAATGGGAATATCAAGTGGAAGGTTTTGACAGATAGCAGTAATACAATCACATCCATAGAGATTGCAGATATTAATAATGACGGATATGATGAAATCATAGTCGCAGGTGATAGCACAATCTCCCATAATATCCATACGATAGATAGAAATGGAAAAATTCTCTGGAAAGCAAGAGCACCCGAGGGTATAAATTCTATAGCAATTGGTGATATTGATGATAATAAAAAACCAGATATTGTTGCTGGAACGGTTGGCAGACATGGAGTGTACTACAAAAGTTCTTTTTTGATTTTATTGAATAGCAGTGGGAAATGTCTATGGAAACAACGAACCAAAAGGGGAACGGTAAAGATAAAGTTATGGGATATAAATAATGACGGCAAATTGGAGATTTTCCTCGGCTCACTTCAATATCTCTGGGTTTTTGATTATACTGGTAATGAGATAATGAACTATGAAACAAAGGGTTATATAAATGATATAATCGTTGACGATATTGATGGGGATGAAAAGAATGATATAATACTGGCATCAAACGACCTCTATGTTCTCAACTCGGATGGTAGTCTAAAATGGACAAATAGTGCAGGCATGGAGAGTATAAATGATTTGGAGATTATAGATACAAATCAGGATAACTGTAAGGAGATTCTTGTTGCATCTGATAGTTTATATCTTGTGGATTGTGATAACAATGTGATATGGTCATATCATACAAAAAAGGCTGTTAAAACCATATCTATTGGGGATATTGATGGGGATTCCTTCCCTGAGATCATGGCGGGTTCATTGGATAATAATGTATATGTTTTTACACAGAAGGGGTATCAGATGAGAGCAGAGGCTGAAAGATATTATTCTCTTGCAAAGAATCTGTATGCTGCAGGTAATCTAAGGAAAGCGTTAGAAAATGCCATGAAGGCAATGGATTACTATCAACAATTGAATGATACGGAAAAGATATCCGATATAGAAAAACTTGTATCGCTTATTAGAGATATGATACAAAAACAGAATGAAGAGGTGATACTGGCATATTCATACTATAACAGATCCGTGAGTTTTTACCTACATAATGATTATATAAATGCAAGTTTCTGGGCAAAGAAGGCAAAATATAAGTATCAATCACTGCATAACGAAACAATGGTAATCAAATCAGAAAATATAATAAATAATTCTTACAGGTATATGAGAATAGAGGCGGAGAAACTATTAAACAATGCAATAATCAATTACAATAAATCAAATTATAGTAATGCAATATTAAATGCAGAAGATTCATCCAGAAGATATATATGGCTTGGAGATAGAAATAAGAGTATAGAATCTCTGGAATTAATTGCTACCATATATACTGCACTTGCTGAGAAGCAGAGACATGCTGGAGATTTTGAGAATGCAAGTATATACGCACAAAAGGCATTATTTGTTTATGGATGTATAGAAGAATCACCGGAGGATTACCCTCCAGATTGTATTCCGAGAAATGTTTCTATAAAGGATATAATAACACTTGCAGATGAAATAAGAAATCTGACATACAACAAGAGCCATTATATGAACGAATATCTTTATCTGAAATCTATAATCATTGCAATATCTGAAAACAATACAGGTTCATTTATTGATGATGTTGTTAGGAATATGAAAAAATCTATGAGAGGATTTGTCAATAATATTTCACAACCTGTTGAATATATAATAAAACTGATAAAATGGAATTTCAAGATTATTCTGGTAGTAATTGCCCTTGCAATTGTAATATTTTTACTTATAATCTTTTTATTTATGGTAATAAAAACAAGAAGAGAGCCAACAGAAGAATTTGAGGAGGAGGTACATGAAGAGGAACACGAAGGGAAGTTTATGGACGATATAGAAAAGGAAATTACAGAAGAGGAAATTTATGAAGAGGTCCAAGAGGAAGATGAGGTTGAAAAGATTAGAAAGGATAAAACGAGAGGTATTGGAGTAACACTAAAATCACTACGAAGATGAAAACTGTTACACTCATACCTGGAGATGGAATTGGACCAGAAGTCATTGATTCTGCAGTAAGGGTTATTCAGGCATCTGGAGCAAAAATAGATTTTGAAAGGGTAGATGCAGGAGAAACTGTCATGAAAAAGGAGGGCACTCCTCTTCCGGAATATGTGTTTGAAGCCATAAGAAAAAATAAAGTAGCATTGAAGGGACCTATAACAACACCAATAGCCTCTGGATTCAGAAGTGTTAATGTTGCCTTAAGAAAGAGGCTTAACCTTTATGCTAATGTAAGACCATGTAAATCCCTTGAGGGTTTTAAATACAGATATAGCGGAATAGATATTACCGTAATCAGAGAAAACACTGAGGGACTTTATATAGGAAAAGAACGATATTTAGATAACAAACATACAAAGGCGGAGGCTATAAGATTAATAACAAGAGAAGCATCTGAAAGAATATTCAGATTTGCTTTTGAATATACTCTCAAAGAAAAAAGAAGGAAGATAACAGTAGTGCACAAGGCAAATATTCTGAAGTATACAGATGGTATTTTCTTAGATGCTGCAAAGGATGTTGCAAATGATTACCCCAAGATAGAATTTGAGGATAGAATTGTAGATAACATGTGTATGCAGTTGGTAAAGAATCCAGAGATGTATGATGTCCTCGTATGCCCGAATCTGTTTGGTGATATAATATCCGATTTGTGTGCAGGATTGATAGGTGGATTGGGTATGGCTCCCGGAGCAAATATAGGAAAGAAATATGCTGTTTTTGAGCCGATTCATGGTTCAGCACCAAAATATGCTGGAAAGAACAAGGTAAATCCAACTGCTACTATTCTCTCTGGTGTTTTGATGTTGAAATATATGGGGATGAAGAAGGAGGCAGATATAATAACATCCGCAATAGAAGAGGCTATTAGAGAGGGTAAAAAACTCACTTATGACCTTGGAGGAAGTGCAGGAACATCGGAGTATACAGAATATGTAATATCAAAAATAATTTGATAATTCCTATTTTTACCTGAAATCAAATATATAACCACACTTTTTATAACCACACTTTTTGAGATCAAAATGGAAAAAGAAAAGGATATTGAAGAGGGATTATCTGATAAATCCGATAGGGAAGTCGATGAAGAATATGAAGATAAAAAAGAATTTGCATTTCCGATGGCACCAATTATTAGACTTATGAAAGACGAACTCGATGATGATAAGATGATAAGGAGCAGGGTAAAGGTGGAGATGAATCTATGGTTAGAAAAGATGTGCAGAAAAATAGCAAAAAAGATGAATGAATCTGAATACACAATGGTTGAATTGGATGATTTTAAAACTGCTATTGAACCATATGAAATGGTTGATGAGGTGGAGCATGAGAGGCACAGAATAGTGGCAAGTTTAGAAAAGATAAAAATGGATTGTGATTCTTTGATAAGGGATGTGAACAGAAAATTTATTTCCCACGGAGAGAGTGAATGGAATGAACTATAAATACAATGAACTTCTGGACAGGGTATGGGAGAATCTTCCAGATGAACTAAAGACAACATCCAGATTTGAGATGCCAGATGTCAAAATAAATATACAGGGAAGACAGACATATATCATGAATTTTAATGAAATAGCAAATGCGTTTCAGAGAGACCCAAAACATATACTTCTTTATTTAATAAAGGAATTGGCCGCACCTGCTACATACGATGGTAAAAAGGCAGTATTGCAGAGACAGGTTAAAAAGAATGTAATAGAGGATAAAATTCAAAAATATGCTGACGAATATGTATTCTGTCACGAATGTCACAGACCGGATACCAAAATTACTGAATTGGGTGGGGAAAAGATTATCAAATGTACTGCCTGTGGAGGATGGTGGCCATTAAAAAAGATAAAATAGAATCAGGATGTATACAAAAATATATAAGGAAGAGGGTAAAATCCTTATTGCCGCATGTGATGAGGATATAATAGGTAAAAAATTCTCTGAAGGAGAGCTTTTGCTGCATGTGAGAGAGGATTTCTATAAAGGTGAAAGAATGGATTTAGACAAATTAGAGGATTTACTTGGTAATGCAAATATTGCAAACCTTACAGGCAATAAGGTCGTGGAAAGGGCAATTGATGCGGGATTTGTAGATGAAAAAAATGTTATAATTATTCAGGGTATTAAACATGCACAGATTGTGGAGATTTAATCTGATTCTTAAATTTAAACATGTGTTCTAATTTTATATTCTCTGTATTAAAATGTAAATAAAATGACTGAGATAAGAGATATTATGACCAAGGATGTTATTACCATAAACCATAATGAATCTGTTTTAAAGGCTGCAGAGATGATGTCTGATCTCAATATTGGCTGCTTAGTGGTCGAGATTGATAATAAGGTTTGTGGCATAATAACTGAAAGGGATATAATTACCAAGGTGATTTGTAGAAACAGGAATCCGAAGGTTACAAGGGTTAAAGAAATAATGAGTTCTCCTTTGGTTACCATACACCCACTGGCATCACTGGAGGACGCAGTAAGGATTTTTAATGAAACGGGATTTAAAAGGCTTGTGGTAACATCTGGAGATTCCTTGGAGGGAATTGTATCCACAGAGGATTTAATTGCAGCAGAAACGAGATTCATAGCATTACTTGAGAGATATATACAAATACTAAAATCAAGGAAATAATCATACCATACATTACTGTTAAGTTAATAAATCTTTTTATTTTAGAATGATTACATATCAAAAAGAACCTTATCCAGAGCGGGAAATCTATAATGACCTTCATCCTCTGATAAGGAAATGGTTTAGTAGTAAATTTGAGAAATTTGCTCCACCTCAGAGATATGCCATAAGGAATATACATAATAGAGAAAATATCCTGATATCCGCACCGACTGGTTCTGGAAAAACACTAACTGCATTCCTTTCTATCATCAATGAACTTATAAAACTCTCTGAGAGGAATGAACTTGAGGGCAGGGTTTATTGTTTGTATGTATCGCCACTAAGGGCATTAAATAATGATATAGAAAAGAACCTAAAACAGCCATTGAAAGAAATGGAGGAGATAAATGGGGATAAATTGGGTATAAGGATTTCTGTGAGAACTGGGGACACTACAGCATCTCAGAAATCAAAAATGTTGAAGAAGCCACCACATATATTGATTACAACACCAGAGACATTATCTATAATATTGAATGCACCAAAATTTAGACTTCTTCTGAAGGATATCAAATGGGTTATCGTAGATGAAATCCATTCACTTGCAGAAAGCAAGAGGGGAACACACCTATCCCTTAGTTTAGAAAGATTGCAGAATCTCGCAGGAAGATTCTGTAGAATTGCACTTTCAGCCACCGTTTCCCCATTGGAAGAGGTGGCTAAATTTCTTGTTGGTTATGAAAATGGAAAACTCAGGGATTGTAAGATAGTGGATGTGAATTATACAAAAAAATTGGATTTGAAGGTATTAACGCCAGTACCAAATTTGATGAACACTACACAACAGGAGTTGCAGGATTCCATGTATAAACTCTTGTTTAAACTTATATCAGAGCATAAAACGACACTGATATTCACAAATACGCGATCAGCAACAGAGAGGGTGGTTCATAATCTAAAGCAGAGGTTCCCGGAGCATTTTACTGAGGGTATAGGTGCCCATCACTCATCCCTCTCCAGAGAGCATAGACTTAGCATAGAGAACAGACTTAAAAATGGTGAATTAAGGTGTGTCGTTTCCTCCACGAGTTTGGAATTGGGCATAGATATAGGTTATATCGATTTGGTAATCCTTTTAGGCTCTCCAAAATCTGTTGCAAGAGCACTTCAGAGGGTTGGACGCTCAGGGCATAGATTGCATGATATTGCAAAAGGAAGGATAATAGTAATGGATAGGGATGACTTAGTAGAATGCTCTGTTTTATTGAAAAATGCATTAGAGGGTAAGATAGATAATATTCATATACCCGAAAATGCCCTTGATGTTCTGGCACAACATATTTATGGTATATGTATAGAGGGTACACAACATATAGACAATGTGTATCATCTCATAAAAAGAAGTTATTGTTATAGGAATCTAAAAAGAGAAGATTATGATTCTGTTATAGGTTATCTTGCTGGTGAATATGTTGAACTTGAGCAGAGAAATGTATATGCAAAGATATGGGTTGATTATGAAAAAAGAATTATGGGAAGGCGATCTAAACTTGCAAGGGTTTTATATTCCACAAATGTTGGTACAATACCCGATGAAACAAACATAAAGGTTAAGATAGGGAAACAAAAGATAGGGAAGATAGAGGAGGCATTTCTTGAGAGACTTAGAAAAGGAGATATCTTCGTCCTTGGTGGAAATACATATCAATTCCTGTACAGTAGGGGTCAAACAGCACAGGTAGTGCCTGCGGGTAGCAAAATACCTACTGTACCGGCATGGTTCTCGGAGATGTTACCTTTAAGTTTTGACCTTGCCATGGAAATAGGTAGATTCAGAAGGCTTATAGAGGAAAGATTAGATAAGGGTGAATCAAAGGATGAGATTGTGAGATTCATTCATAATTATTTATATGTTGATAAAAACTCTGCAAACTCCATATATGAATATATTAATGAACAATATCTCTATGCAAAAATTCCTACTGATAGAAGGATACTTGTTGAGTATTATAGAGGATTCAGAGGTGACAGGTATGTTATATTCCATACAATCTTTGGTAGGAGAACAAATGATGCCCTGTCAAGAGCCGTTGCATATGTTATATCAAAACTTGAGAAGAGAGATGTCATGATATCTTTGACCGATAATGGTTTTTATATATATGCAGGAGGAAGAAAGATTAAGACGGAAGATGCATTGAGAAAATTAATTAATATGAATATAAGAGATGTCCTTCTGAAGGCTATAGATAAAACGGAGATTCTCAGTAGAAGGTTTAGGCATTGTGCTACCCGCTCTCTGATGATACTTAGGAAATACAAGGGAAGGAAGAAATCTGTTGGTAAACAGCAAATAGGTTCAAAGATATTAATGAATCTTGTAAAGAGGATTTCAGATAATTTTCCGATACTTGTGGAGGCGAAGAGAGAGGTAATAGAGGACTTTATGGATGTGGAGCATGCAGAGTATATAATAAAATTATTGAGGGAGAACAGTATAAAGATAGAATATATATTTACAGATGTACCATCACCATTTGCATTCAATCTAATTGCTCAGGGATATATGGACATTCTGAAGATGGAGGACCGTTTGGAATTCATAAAAAGAATGCATCAGATAATATTAAAAAGAATAGGGAAAAGAGATATAGACATATTGCCCCATTAAATATCTAAATATACTAAAATATTGAAAAATGGAATCTATGCAGATACTCTCGGGAGTATACATTTATGGTCTCACCCTGTATATAGAGGATGAGAAGACATTGCTATTTGGAGATATGCATCTTGGCTATGAAGAGGAATTGAATCAGATGGGCTATCTAATACCAAGATTCCAGTATGATGAGATTATAAATCATCTCACGAAGGTATTTTCACATATCGCTCCAGAGAGAGTAGTTATATGTGGTGATTTAAAACATGAATTTGGCAGGATTTCAGAACAGGAATGGAATGAGGTTATGAATTTCCTGTCATTTATCGAAAGGAGGGTTGATGATATAGTACTTATAAAGGGCAATCATGATACAATTCTTGGACCTATTGCAACAAAAAGGAATGTCAAATTTTTTTCCAATTACTATCTATCTGGGAGAAAAATATTTATAACCCACGGTCATTTAATACCAGAAGACCCGGACCTTTATAAAGCCAAGATAGTAATTATAGGTCATGACCATCCGGCACTTGGTATAAGGGATGAACTCAGGGTTGAGAAGGTTAAGTGTTTTCTTCTTGGTAAATGGAGGGGTAAGGATTTGATACAGATACCCTCTCTAAATTTTGTTACGGAGGGAATTGATATAATCAGGGAAAAACCACTTTCACCATTCATGAATCAGGATTTATCACATTTTAGAGTATATTGTATAGAAAATGATGAAATCTTTGACTTTGGCAGGATATCAACACACTTGGAATCCGAATGAGAATATCCAACATTACATTTACTTCAGCATTCCCTTAAGTCTTTCTAATTCCCTCCAGAAGATCTCCTCATCCCTCTCAAGAATCTTTTCATGTTTCCCAAACATTCTCTCAAATGATGACCTTAGTTTACTTAATTGTCTCAGTTCTATTAAAATGAGTATCAATGCAAGTATAACACCTATATTCACCAGAATTAATATCCATATCAAACTAACTTCATAATCAAATATATACATCTTAATTATCTATTTATTTTTATTTCTTAAATACGCAACTTGGAGATTGTAATAAAATATTTCTATCCTATAATAGATTATATGAAGGTTTGCTTATATCTGGAACTGGAAGGGAAATTGAGTATTACTGGTATTGGCACTGCTATCAGAAATCAGAGAAAGGCATTAAAACTAAATAACATAGAATACACCAACAATTTAGATGATGAATTTGATATACTACACCTCAATATAGTTGGTTTGAAATCGCTCTCTCTGGCAAGGAGGATGAAAAAAAAGGGGAAGAAGGTTGTTATACATGCACATACAACTGCTGATGATTTCAGAGATAGTTTTAGATTCAGTAATCTTATAGCCCCATATTTTCAGAGGTATCTTACATTCTATTATAATCAAGCCGATTTGGTTCTCTGCCCATCCGAGTACACGAAGAATGTTCTTGAGAGATATGGTGTTAAAAGACCTATAAGGGTTATCAGTAATGGTGTTGATACAAATAAATTCAAATTTTCAAAAGAAAAAAGAGTTAAGTTCAGGAAGGAATACGATCTGAAGGATACGGATATGGTTCCATTATGTGTTGGGCATCTGTTTATAAGGAAGGGTATAAAGACATTTATGAACCTTGCAAGAAGATATAATGAGAAATTTATCTGGGTCGGTAGGAGATACAAAAAACTTGAGGAGAGGGAAATATCAAATTTGATCAGAAACAAACCAGATAATGTTATATTGGTTAATTATATTGAGGATATAGTATCGGCGTATTGTGGAGCGGATATATTCCTTTTTCCTAGCAATTGTGAAAATCAGGGAATCGTTCTATTAGAGGCTGCAGCATGCAAAATGCCGATACTCTGCAGAGATTTACTTGCATATAAAGGATGGTTGATAGATGAGGTAAATTGTTTGAAGGCAAAGAATTTTTATGAATTTGAAGAAAAATTGGAAAGACTGATGATGGATAAAGAATTAAGAAATAAGCTTGCTAAAAATGCTCATACTATGGCAAAAGAGCATTCACTGAAGAATGTTGGAGCCAAACTCAAGATGATTTATGATGAGGTTATGGAGAAGTGATAGAGAAAAATAAAAAGGTTGTGATTATTATTCCCACATATAATGAATCTGAGAATATAGGGGATTTATTGAATTTAATAGAAGGTACAACAGAAAATATAAAAGATTATGATATATCTATACTAATTGTTGATGATAATTCTCCCGATGGAACATCTGCAATAGTGAAAAATTTAAATAAAAATAATATATTTCTCCTAAAAAGAAACTCAAAAAGGGGTTTAGGAAGTGCATATATTGACGGATTTGAATATGCAATAAATAATTTAAATGCCGAAATAATCTTTGAAATGGATGGTGATTTCTCTCATAATCCCGAAGATATAGAAAAATTCCTAAGAGAGATTGAAAATGGCTATGACCTTGTGATAGGTTCCAGATATATCGAGGGGGGTTCAATTGCTGGATTAGAATTGCATAGGAGAATTATATCAATCTTAGGAAATTTAATTGCACGCATAGTTTTAAAATTGAATGTCAGGGATTGTAGTTCGGGTTATAGGGCCATAAAGACATCTATTCTAAGGAGGATAGATTTGGATAAGATTAATGTGAAGGGATATGCGTTTCAGGTATTCCTTCTGTATCTCATCATGAAGATGAATGTAAATATAAAGGAGATTCCGATAGTGTTTTATAAGAGGAGGGCTGGGAAATCAAAATTTCGGTTTATGGATATATTTGTGGATATATGGAGAGTTATCATTAGCATAATCAAAATCAAAATCCTTTGTGCTTTTTGAGATATTTTATCAAACCACCCTCCTTTAGTATATTGAGCATAATAGTGGGAAGGGGGTTTATTTTGAGAGTTATATCTCTTGTTTTATTGATAATAATACCTTTATATAAATCAACCTCCAATATGTCACCATCATCAATCCTATCTGTATCATCACACTTCAAGGCGGGAAGTCCTATATTTATTGAATTTCTATAGAAGATTCTTGCAAATGATTTTGCAATCACTGCGGATATTCCCGCATATTTTATTGCAAGTGGAGCCTGTTCTCTTGAAGAACCACATCCAAAATTTCTTCCTGCAACTATGAAATCTCCCTCTGAAATCTCCTTATAGAAATCCGGATGTATATCCTCCATAACATGCTTTGCAAGTTCCCTATTGTTTAATGTTTTGAACTTGTATTTTCCCGATATTATATAGTCTGTGTTGATATCATCACCAAATTTATGTACCTTCCCCTTTAACCTCATTTTATTAATAGATAAAATTGAAGACTTATAAAGGAATAATGGTATATATTTTAACATAAAATGGTAGAGACAGATAAAATTGAAAAGGAGATAGATACTGAAGAGGAAATAATTACCGAAATTGACTCTTATGATATATCCGTAGATGGAATCACACTTAATGTTAAGATAAATGATGTAGGCGATTATGTACCTCACTATCAGATAATGCTACCGGAGATCGATAGAGTAACAAATGCATTACTGGAAAGAACAAAACATAGTCTTGTGGGGGAGATACAGATACAGAGGTCCACTGGGATTGGAGGACCCGAGGAGATGGATGAATTGAGGAAGAGATTTATTGAGGAGGCAAAGGAGAGATTGAGGGCTGTTTTGAAAAAGTCATCTGATGAGGATATAACATTATTGAGTATAAAATTGGTTAACGATATGATTGGTATGGGAGATATAGAATATCTTCTATGCGATGACTTTCTGGAGGAGGTCGTTGTTAACAGTAGCGGGGATGTTGTGTGGGTCTTCAATAAAAAATATGGATGGTTAAAAACAAATATAAGAATACCCAGTGAGGATATGATTATGAACTATTCATCTAGGATAGCAAGACAGGTGGGCAGGGAAATAACACATTTGGAACCACTATTGGATGCACACCTTCCAACTGGGGACAGGGTTAATGCCACACTTTTCCCTATATCAACAGAGGGTAATACAATAACAATTCGGAGATTTGCAAGAACACCATGGACAATGGTTCATATGCTAAGCCCATCATTCAAAACCATAAGTTTTGAGGCTGCTGCGTTTTTATGGTTAGCCTGTGAATACGAGATGAGTATGCTTATCTCGGGGGGAACAGCATCTGGAAAAACATCTATGCTGAATGCAATAATGCCTTTCCTCCCGGCAAATCAGAGGATAATATCCATAGAGGATACAAGAGAATTAAATCTTCCAGAATATCTACATTGGGTTCCATTATCAACAAGGGCACCAAATCCGAGGGGTGAGGGTGAGGTTTCTATGTTGGATTTAATAGAAAACGCATTAAGAATGAGACCGGACAGAATCATAGTTGGTGAAGTGAGGCGAAAAAGGGAAACAGAGGTTCTTTTTGAGGCTATGCATACGGGTCATTCTGTATACGGAACATTTCATGCAAATAGAGCCTATGAGGTAGTGGATAGGATTATTAGTCCGCCTATGAATATTCCAAAAGTGGTTATGAGTTCTCTACCATTGATAGTTGTTCAGCATATCAATAGAAGAACAAAACAGAGAAGGACGCTGGAGATTGTTGAACTGATAAAGGGAAGTTCAGAAAATTTGAAGATTAATACGCTTTATGTATGGAACCCGAAAACGGACAAGGTTGAGCCAAAGAATCCCAGTAAAAGGGTGATGGAGGAAATGAAAACATTCACTGGAATGAGTAGTTCGGAGATTAATGAGGATTTAAAAGGTAAACAATTGATATTGAAATGGCTACTTAAAAAGGACATCACAAGCGTTAATGATGTTGGTAAAATTATTACGGAGTATTATATAGATAAGGATACCGTTTTGGATTTGGTTGAATCCGATAAGGATTTAAATTAATATTAAAAATATATAACGACATATGCATTAAATAAAAAATAAAATGACTGTTCTATTTAAATCCCAGAGGATTAAGGATTCTGCGATGGCTTTTAAATATAGTGCAGAAAGATTATCTGTTGCATTTCCCGAACTTCAATGGGACCTTAGAAGGGCGGGTTATGATATAGACGCAAT
>Ga0180300_10001097_pt1 | contig 12444 bp, 12 predicted proteins | sample GuaBasSediGuay15_FD_121798 | JGI IMG/M metagenome (GOLD analysis project Ga0180300, IMG submission 121798) | Subseafloor sediment microbial communities from Guaymas Basin, Gulf of California, Mexico - Guay15, Core 4569-2, 21-24 cm | ecosystem: Environmental > Aquatic > Marine > Hydrothermal... | reverse complement strand
GTGTACCAGCGCTCCTCCAGTCCCTCCAGAAAAACGCCCGCAGCTAGGTTGACCACGGTAGGCAACCGGGCCTCGAACCGATGATTGATGATCTGGAACAGCTTCTCCTGGGCCCACGGCGTGGCCGCCTGAGTCCCCAGATCATCCAGTATCAGTACCGGCGAGGAGCGCACCTGCTCGGAAAGCTCATCATAGGTAATCGCGCTGTTGGGGCCGAAAGTGGAGCGCAGGTGGTCAAGCAGATCGGGTACGCCAACGAAAAAGGCCGGGATACCGCGGGAAAGAAGCTGGTTGGCAATGGCAGCCGCCAGATGCGTCTTACCGCAGCCGCTCGGCCCCACGAACACCAGCCAACCTTGAGGGTCCTGGGCAAAGCTGACGGCCGCCCGTCGGGCGCGGAGAAACCTCTCCTGGTTGACCGGGTCACCACTCCTGCCCTGGAGTGTCAAATTGTCAAAGGTGAGGCCAGTCAAGGGCCCCAGGTTGCTATAGCGCTGGAGGCGGGCCAGGCGGTTCTCTTCCAATCTCGCCTGAGTACACTGGCAGGGCACCACGGTGCTGTAGTCGGGGCAGCCCGAAGGCAGCCGTGGATGGACAAAGCCTGCCCCTTTGCAGCGGGGGCACGGCGGAGCCTCCGGTGTGGGCTCAGCGTACGACGACGTGCCCGTACTTTCCCTTGACGTAACGGCCAGGGTCTTTTCTCTTCTTAGAATCTCTCCCAGACTCTCCATCTTGCTTGCCTTCCGACGCCCAGCGCTCCAGGATGCGCGAGACATACCTCCAGCTCCGCTTGTTCAGACTGACAGCTTCTCTGAAAGCGTCTTCGATCCACGATGCAGGGTAGAACTGCTCTGCTTCCCTCAGTTCGTCGGCAATCATCGGGGTAAGAAGCCCTACGTTCTGCTCGTACAATGTGAAAATATTGGGTCTGTCTGCCTTGACGTACGGCTGGAGCTCGGGCAGCGCGCCCAAAGACATCTCACCGTTCTGCAACCTGAAGACAGCCGCCCTGTTGGCCTCCGTGTTCACCAGGTAGACATCCTCTTCCCGTCCGCCGTTTTCAACCCTCAAGTGGAGAAGCACGCCGCGCTCTACAGCCGCTGCCAGGGCATGCCCCAACACTTCAGCACCGTCCCCCGAGGCAGCCAATCCCTCCATTAGCGGCTTGTCGGCTGCAAGCTCTCTGCGCGTCACGAATTTCAGCGCGCCCCGTTTCTGGTACAGGCGCCAGAACACATGGACGATAAGCTTGAGCTCCGCCAGGTTATCTATCTCAGGGAGCAGCCTGGCAAAGAACAGGTTTGGGAGCGGGGTGAAGCTCTGTTTAGCCGGAAAACCTGGGAAGGGCCGGTTGCTCAATGTCCTCTTCCTCCGGGACGCTTTCAAACTTCACGATATTCTGCCGGAACCTTAGCACCCGATCGGCCGTCGGACCATTCCGGTGTTTAGCCACCTTTATGGTGGCCAGTCCTTCAGGGTATTGCCTGTCGGGGTACTGCCTCTCCCACTCCTCTTTCTTGTAGTACACGTCCTCCCGGTAGATGAACATGACTACGTCGGCATCCTGCTCGATGCTGCCGCTCTCTCGCAAGTCTGGTAGCTGCGGCACCGGGGGCGTGCGTGACTCCACAGCCCGGCTGAGCTGTGACAACGCCAGGACAGGGACGTCCAGCTCGCGTGCCAGCGCCTTGAGGGAGCGCGAGATTTCGCTGATCTCCTGGACCTTGTTCTCCGTTCTGACGTCGCTCCGGATAAGCTGAAGGTAATCGACCACGATGAGATCGACGCCCCGTTCGTAGTTCAGGCGTCGTGCCTTGCTCCGCATCTCCACCACCCTCAGGAGTGGTGAGTCGTCCACGTATATAGGCGCCTGGGAGAGAATTCCAGCCGCTTCGTTCACGCATTCCTGTTCCACTACGCCGTAGCGTCGGTTCTTGATGCGTTGCAAGTCCACTTCTGCCTCACTGGCCAGAAGACGCTGTACTACCTGCTCCTTGGACATCTCGAGGCTGAAGATGGCAACGCACGCCCCCTGCTCAACGGCCGCGTTCCTAGCGATGTTCAACGCCAGGCTCGACTTGCCCAGGCTCGTCCTCGCCGCCAGAATAACCATGTCGGAACGCTGCAAGCCGCCAAGAAGCTCATCCAGCCCGGCAAACCCAGTCAACACGTGAGGAAGACGTCCAGCCTCACCTGCAGCAGAGAGTGCTGAGTCCGGCCCTTCAAAGTAGTCGTCCATGACACTGCGGATATGGACGAAGTCGCGGCGGCTTTCGCCTCGATGCAACCGATAGAGGACGTCCTCCGCCCGGCTGAGAGAACCCTCCACGTCCGGGTCCGCTTCATAGCCGATGGCTGCAATCTGCGCTGCGGCGGCAATAAGCTGGCGCGATACCCAGAGCCGATGCACTATCTCTGCGTAGTGCTCAACGTGGACTGATGTGGGCACCACGGAGACGAGGTGACTGAGATAACCTAGCCCTCCCACCACCTCCAGCTTCCCCTGCCTGGCCAGCTCCTGGGCTACCGTGATCTGGTCTATGTCTTCCTTTTTGCCTTCCCTCTGGTAAAGAGAAAGACAAGCCTGATAGACCCACCTGTTCTGTTCGCGGTAGAAGGCCTCGGGCTTGAGGAAATCGCAGATGGTGAGGATTGCGTCCGGGTCAATGAGCACCGAGCCGATCACCGCCTCTTCCGCCTCAATGTTGTGAGGAGGCAATCTCTCGTTGTCCCCCAAGCTACTCCTCCTGGGCGACGATTACCTTTATGGTGGCGGCCAGGTCTTTGCCAAACCTGACAGTTACCTCATACTCACCCAGTTGACGGATAGGTTCCTCAAGCTCGACCTGCTTCCGCTCGATCTCCAGCCCAGTCAGCCGGCTCAGCTCCTCAGCGATGTTGCTGTCCCTGATGGAGCCGTAGAGCCGCTCCTCCTCCACCACCTTCGCCTTGAAGGTAAGAACGTGACCTTCCAGTTGCTGAGCCAGGATGCCCAGCTCCGCGGCAAAGCGCTCTTGCCTTTCCTGGCGCTTCCGCACCTCCAGCTCGGCCGCCCTCCGGGCAGAGGGTGTAGCCAGCAAAGCGAGTTTCCTGGGTAGCAGGAAGTTCCTGCCATAGCCGTCAGCTACCTCCTTCTCCTCTCCCGCCCTCGCTACGTTGGGTACATTTTCCAGAAAGACTACTCGCATGGTTAGCATATTATAACCTTGACCGGCCAAAACGGGAAGACCCCGGTTACCTCGCTGCAAAAATCCAGGTTGGGTAAGCTGAAGTGTTACACAGCAACCAGGTCTTTGTCTGGGTGTTGGTTACACCCCCCGACCCGGAGCCTTTCCACCCCGGCAGCCAGCGGATTGGTGGGCCGAGTCCACCTACCACTGCCGGAGCCGTCCAGCCAACGCCCCGTCAGGCCCGCGGCTTGACGGGCATCTAATACTGTCACTACGTCATCCTGAGCGCGGCGAAGGACCTCAGCAACGTAGACCCTTCGCTGCGCTCAGGGTGCCACCTGGCGCTGTCTGGCAGGTGGACGGAAACAGCTCAACTGCCCCAGCCGGTTCAGCCCTGCCACTAAGCCCACTTCGCACCCTTGGATTTGAGCGCCACCTTCAGCTATAATGGCAGGGCCTTGCAGACAAGCATAGAAGACCTGAAGAAGCTAGTCCTGGAGACTATCGACGCTCACTCTGACGAAATCGTCGAGCTAAGCCTGAAGATACACGCCAATCCCGAGGTCTCCCTTCAGGAGGTAGAGAGCGCGGCACGATTGGTCGAGTATCTGCGAGGCAAGGGCTTTGACGTGGAAGCGGGCATCTGCGGGCTGCCCACGGCCTTCAGAGCGAGCTATGGTCAAGGAACTCCAGCCATCGCCTTCATTGCCGAGTACGACGCCCTGCCCGGACTGGGCCACGCCTGCGGACACAACATCATCGCCGCAGCTGCTCTGGGCGCTGCGGTGGGCACCAGGTCAGCCATCAACGAAGCAGGAGGGACCGTGCTGGTCATCGGCACCCCCGGCGAGGAACTGTACGGGTGTAAGGAGACCATGGTAGCGGCAGGCGCCTTCACCGGGCTGGATGCCGCAATGATGATACATCCCGGTACCAGGAACATCGTTGCCCCCACAGCGCTAGCCTGCGTGTCGTTGGAGGTGGAGTTCTTCGGCAAGGCAGCCCATGCCGCAGGCAGCCCTCACCAGGGCATCAACGCCCTGGAGGCCCTCATTCTGGCTTTCAATAATGTCAACTCCTTGCGCCAGCACATTAAAGAGCGGAGCCGCGTTCATGGTATTATCACCAGCGGTGGCGAGGCAGCCAATATAGTCCCTGCCTACAGTAGCGGCTTGTTCCTGGTGCGCGCCGAGGATGAAGAGTACCTGAAGGTTCTTAAGGAAAAGGTCCTGAACTGTTTCGTGGGCGCCTCAGCGGCCACGGGAGCCCGCTTCGAGCACAAGTGGGGGAACGTGACCTACGCGCCGTTGCAGAGCAATGCAGTCCTGGCCGAGCTTTTCACTCAGAACATGGGGACTTTGGGACGAAAAGTAGATCCTTTCGATCCCGAGCGAGCCGTTGGCAGCACGGATATGGGTAACGTGAGCCAGGTGGTCCCCAGCATACATCCCATAGTGGCCATTGCCCCTCCGCACGTGCTGGAGCATTCGCCCGAGTTCGCTGCGGCAGCCGCCTCGGAAGCAGGTCATCAGGCACTGCTGGAAGGGGCCAAGGCTTTGGCCCTGACTGCCACCGACCTTCTGGCAAACCGTCACTTGCTGGAGAAAGTCAAAGACGACTTTTCCAAGTACAAGGAAAGGGGGTTGCCATAACCTGAATGGCGCATTATACTATGCAGAAAACTAAAATGAAGAAGAAGAGGGAGGTCCAAATGAACCTGCGTTGGCTCGTGTGCGGAGCGGGTAATTTGCATATTGTTGGCCCCTGCCCCGAGTGCTATGCTACCCAGGGCGGTCTACTCTTGGGTACGGTAGCCAGCACCTTCAAAGGAAGAATACCAGCAAGGTGCGTGGACTGCGGCAAAGTCATAGACTACTATGTCGACGCCCAGGAGGAGAAGATCTGGAAGTTAGAGCCTGTCGAGGCCAAGGGTCTCCGCGTCGAGGCTTAGTTACTACACCAAGGGGACGGATAAGCGTTCTAGCCACGGGCCAGATTGGCTTCCTCTCGATGCTATTCTCCCGCCAAGGGATTTCCTGGTGTGCTGGCCGGAGGGTCTTCTGTGTCTTCGGCTAGCCATGAGAAAGAAAGCCGCCGCAGGTCGACCTGGTAGATTGCTCCCAAAGCGCTGCCCATCCGGGCAGTCTTTCTTTTGATCGCCCATTTGCCCGAGGACTGAAGTGACGCTCTACCTCGGTATTGACGCAGGCTCAGTAGCCACCAAGCTGGTCCTGCTGTCCGACAATGCAGAGGTGGTGGCCTCTGCCTACGTGCACGTCCACGGTAAGCCCGTGGCCGCGCTACAGCAGGGGTTGAAGCAGATCGCAAACCACGTTCCGCAGCACGCCACAGTACGCGCTGTGGGTGCCACCGGCAGCGGCCGTCAACTGGCAGCGGCCGTCGTCGGAGCAGACGTGATCAAGAACGAGATCACCAGCCAGGCGGTGGCCGCACTTCACTATGCCCCGGAAGCCCAGACCGTCATCGAGATCGGGGGACAGGACAGCAAGATCATCATCCTGCGGAACGGCATGGTGACCGACTTTGGCATGAACACGGTCTGCGCTGCTGGCACTGGCAGTTTCCTGGAACAACAGGCGCAGCGTCTTAACGTAAACGTGGAGGACTTCGGACAGCGGGCCGTCCACAGCCGGAACCCGGTCCGTATCGTGGGCAGGTGCGCTGTCTTCGCCCAGTCGGACATGATCCAGAAGCAGCAGGCTGGCTACCCGACAGAGGACATTCTCTACGGACTGTGCCAGGCCCTGGTGCGCAACTACATGGGGAACGTGGCGCTGGGCAAGGAGATTCTGCCCCCGGTGGTGTTTCAGGGTGGGGTGGCCTTGAACCGGGGTATCGTTAGGGCCCTGGAAGAAGCGCTGGGAGTTGACGTGATGGTGCCTCCACGGTGCGAGTTGATGGGGGCCACCGGCGCTGCCCTTCTGGCACAAGAAGAGTCCGAGGAGGCCGAAGCCAAGGAAACGGAATTCAACGGCTTTCAGGCAAGCGAAGCAGTCTATCGCACCGTGTGCTTCGAATGCCGTGCTTGTCCGGCTGGGTGCGAGGTCTCGCAGCTATACCGGGACGACCAGATTGTCGCCTGCTGGGGTGGGCGCTGCGATCTCTGGGAGGGCCAACCTGATCGGCAGCCTGGTATGGCGCAGGCGAGACCGACTGCGCCTCGTGGAAGCGGAAGCAAGTGACCGGAGAGCCTTGCGATGAACCCGACAATCAGAGTGACGGTAATTGATGACAGCCAGGCCGAGAAATGCGAAGGGCGGTGTGGTCTTGACCTGTCCCGCCGGGAGACATTCATTTCCGCTGCGGAGGCACTGGACAGGCTCTTTGCAGGCCGGATACAACTGCAATACCACGAGCTGTCTGACCCGCAAGTGGGCGCATCATACCCGGACATCGCTCAAAAGGTGGCAACCGGCTCCCTGGCACTTCCTCTGCTGCTGGTCAACGGGAAGGTCCGGATATCGGGGTATTTCGACATCGACCTGATGCAGCGGGTTATCCAGACCGAGATGGAAATAGAGGAGCCGTAGCCGAGCGGAGCCTACCTGCCTTTCCAGACCGGCTTCCTCTTCTCGGCAAAGGCCCTCGGACCCTCCATGGCATCCTCGCTCTTAGACAGACGAGCGCCGACTTCTATCTCCAGGCGGAGCCCCTCCGCCAGGCTCATCTCTATGCCTCGGTAGGCCAGCTCCTTCACCGCCCTGACCGCCAGGGGCCCATTCTCGCAGATACGGTTGGCCAGTGCCTCGACCTCCGGCAAGAGTTGGTCATAGGGCACAACCTTGTTGACCAGACCCAGACGGCAAGCCTCGTCAGCATCGATAAGGTCGCCGGTCATCAGCATCTCCAGAGCCTTGGCAAAGGGTATCAGGCGCGGAAGCTTCTGGGTGCCGCTGTTCCCCGGAATGACGCCCGACTTCACCTCAGCGAGCCCTAGCTTGGCGTGGTCTGCCGCAATCCTCAGATCGCAGGCCATGGCCAGCTCCAGTCCACCGCCGATGCACAGGCCGTTAATGGCGGCAATGATCGGCTTCCACACCTGCATGCCGCGCATGGGGTTCACCTCAGGCAGAGGCATCGGCGGACGCCTGTCCTCCGGGATAGCCATCCATTCGGCCATTTCCTTGAGGTCCTGTCCGGACGAGAAAGCTTTGTCTCCCGCAGCAGTGACTACGGCCACCCAGATGTCCGGGTCCTGTTCGACATCTGTCCACGCCTTGACCAGCCCGTCCCAGACCTCGGAATTCATGGCGTTGCGCGCCTCGGGCCGGTTGATGGTGAGGTAGGCGATCCTCCCCTTCTTCTCATAGATGAACGCCGGCATCAGGTCACCTCCTTGGAAACTGTGAAGTCATCTAATTCTACGACAAATCTCCCGCGCTTGACTACAGACCGATCCGGCCCGGTTGGACTGGCAGTCCCCACAGAGAGAGCGATGGTCAGGGGAAAGTATATCCCCAAAGGGTGTCCCACGCCCATTGTGCCTCACGCCGCCTTCGGTCAACTTTGAGACGTAGCCATGGAAGTGCTATACTCTTCATAGATCGGATAGGTCTAAGGAGGTGCAGCTATGGATGCTGCCATCAAGGAACTGAGAGATAACGTGTGTATCAAGGCCGTGAAGGGCCTGTACAGAGGTCAGCAAAGAATCGACATGGGTGCGGGCTACAGGTCAGAGGTCAAGATCTGCCTGGAGCGGGCCCGGCTCATAACCGAGGCGTACAAGGAAACGGAAGGAGAGCCAATGGTTCTCCGGAGAGCCAAGGCGCTGAAGAAAATCCTGGAGGGGATGACCATCTACATCCAGCCCAAGGAGCGCCTGGTGGGCAACATGGCCAGCGATCCTCAATCGCTGCCTCTCTATCCGGAGCTTTATTGGCGCTGGTTGGAGAAGGCCTTGGAAGACGAGTACAAGCACCTGCTCGATGAGGAAGGGAAGCAAGAGCTGAAGGAGATCCACAAGTACTGGAAGAAGATTTCCGTTCATGGCATGGAGCGAAACCTGGTACCCGAGAGCATCAAACCCTTTACCGGATACACCCCGGTGAGCTTCTTCACCTACACCTGGGACATGGTGCTGCCCAACTACGAGAAGATACTCCGTGACGGGCTGAGAGGGTACATCAGCAAAGCCCAGGACAAGCTGAACGAGATCGCCTCCGATCCCGACATCGACGCCAGGGAGTACCTGGAGCAGAAGAGGTTCCTGGAAGCAGCCATCATCTCTCTGGAGGCGACCATCAACTTCGCCAAGAGGTATGCTGCTCTGGCCAGAGAGATGGCCAAGAGCGAGAGCGACCCGGCAGAGAAGGCAAGGCTGGAGAAGCTCGCCGAGATATGCGACTGGGTGCCAGAGAACCCGGCCAGGACGTTCCACGAGGCCATGCAGTGCTTCTTCTTCATTCACCTCATCGTCGGCTTTCTGGAACTGCCTTCAGTGGGATGCGGCGTCAGGCTGGACAAGGTGATGTACCCCTACTACAAGAAGGACGTGGAGGAGGGGAGGCTGGACAAGGAGGAGGCGCTGAATCTGGTCGAGTCCCTCTGGATCAAGTTCGAGGAGATGGGATTCCTTCACCCGCCGCGGTTGTTTGGGTCCGCCGGCGGAGGGCTGGCCTGGCAGAACGTTACCCTGGGAGGAGTAGACGGCCAGGGCAACGACGTCAGCAACGACCTGTCGTACCTCATCCTCGATGCCACCAGGGAACTGCACTCCGTGCAGCCACCGCTGTGCTTCAGGTACCATGACAAGATACCCAGGGACCTAGTCAGGAGGGCTATTGACACGCTGAGGACTGGTGTGGCCCAGCCGGCCTTCTTCAACGACAAGATGATGATCCCCTATCTGCTCAACAAGGGGATACCACTGGAAGACGCGCGCGACTACGCCATCAGCAACTGCATGTCGTGGATAATACCTGGAAAGAACATGGTCTATCGGCAGGGCATGGGGATGTTCTCTTTCCCGAACTGCATGATGCTGGCACTAAACCAGGGCGTAGATATGTTCAGCGGCCGCCAGGTTGGTGTCGCCACCCCGGACCCAACTACGTTCAAGTCCATCGACGACATCATGGATGCCATCTTCACACAGTACCGCTTCTTCTTCGAGAAGCAGGCCTACATCAACAACATCGCTGACGCCCTGTACGAAGAGTTCCTACCACGGCCCCTTATCTCCGCCCTCGTAGACGATGGGATTGACATGGCCGCCGACTGCCGCAAGTGGTACTACTTCCACCGCAACTATGTCATGCCCAGCGGGGTGAACAACGTGGCCGACTCACTGGCGGCCATAAAAAAGCTTGTCTTCGAGGAAAAGAAGATCACCATGGCCGAGCTTCTGGATGCCCTGAAGAGCAACTTCGAGGGCAAGGAAGAGCTGCGCCAGATGTTGCTCAGCGCACCCAAGTTTGGCAACGACGATGGCTACGTAGATAGCATAGCGCAAGAGCTCCATTTCAGGATCACCGCGGAGACGCAGAAATACACCACCTACTACGGGTATCCCTTCGACGTTGACGGCACCAACGCCACCATGGGTTACTACCTTGGCTTCGACGTGCCAGCTACGCCCGAGGGCAGAAAGGCGAGGGAACCACTCCACGACGGAAGCGTTTCCCCGGTGCAAGGTCGGGACACGAAGGGCCCGAGCGCTGTGCTCAACTCGGTGGGCAAGGTTGACCCGCTGCTATCCTGCAACCACCTCTTCAACCAGAGGTTCGCTCCACAGTTCCTTGAGGGTGAGAACCGGGAGATCTTCGCCAACTATCTCAAGACCTGGTCAGACCTGGGGATACACCATGTCCAGTTCAACGTGATAGACCCCGACACCCTGAGGGATGCACAGGAGCACCCTGAGCGACACACAGACCTGATAGTCAGGGTGGCCGGCTATGCAGCTTACTTCGTCGACCTGACCAGATCGCTCCAGGACGACATCATCGCCAGAACGGAGCAGCGTCTCATGTAAAGCAACCCAGGAAAGGAGGACTGCCGCCTGGGCTCTGCCGAAGCAACTCACAGAAGGGGGTAAATGATTTTATGGAGCTAATGGACGTACAGGCGATCGACACCATGTGCCGGGCCGGCTATGCCGGTATCATGACCGAGGCCGAGTGGAAGGAGATGTGGCAGATGTACGAGGCTCAGGCCGCGGTCAAGGGCACCTTTGGCGGTGTGCTGAAGAAGATGGGCATAGCGCCTGAGGACGGATGGAAGGTGATAGCCTCCCAGTACAAGTCCTCGGTCGAGGAAATGCTCCAGGAAATGGACGAGGTCGGAGTCGAGAAGGTCTTCGTCGACCAGCAATTGATCTGGTCCAGGCGGCACCATAAGCTGGCCACGGCATTCTCGGTGGAGCAGATTGCCGAGCTGGTGGACAAGGGCAAAGGCAGGATCATTGGCGGCGCCGGGTATAATCCCTGGCGCATCGAGGAGAGCCTCCGTGACGTAGAGAGGGGGGTCAAGGAGTTTGGCTTCAAGTATGTGTGGTTCCACCCCAACAGCTTCGGTTTCAAGGCCAGCGACGCCAAGTGCTACCCCTTGTATGCCAAGTGCGTCGAGTTGGGCATCCCGTGCTGTTTCCAGACTGGCCACTCGGCAGAGCCTCTGCCCAGCGAAATAGGCCGGCCCATGTGCGCTGATGAGGTGGCCATGGACTTCCCGAACCTGGTCATGGTACTTACCCACACCGGCTGGCCCTGGATCGATGAATGGATCTCCATGATCTGGAGGCACCCGTACGTTTATGGGAACATAGGCGCCTACTACCCATCCGCCCTTCATCAACCCACTGTTGACTTCATGAACGGCCCCATCGGGCGGACCAAGGTCGTCTGGGGTACCAACGGCTTTGGGCTGACCCGCTGCAAGAAGGAGCTCGTCGAGCTTCCCATAAGGGACGACAACAAGAAGAGAATCCTCCGCGACAACGCCATAGAGATATTCAAGCTGTAGTCGACTTCTCTGGCGGCCTGCCCTTCTCACCTTACCGTGAGAGGGCAGGCCTTCCTTTTGCCAACGGAGACCCAGGCCGATACATGACACTCAACGTCGAACTGCGCCGTATCGGATGCAAGGAGACCCCGGTTCGGAGACAGGTGTAGTGACCGGGCTCACAAGCTTGCGCCGTCAGGTATTCATAACCGACCAGGAGTTTGAGTCCGTTTTCGGACGACAAGTCGCTGAAGCGGTCGCCCTCCTGGATAGGCATGCTGACGCGGTCTGCGCAGCCTGCCGAGGGGAGTGCTGCCGCCGGATCGGCTGTGGATTCTATTCGCCAGCATTCCGCTCGTGCCCCATCTTCGAATTCAGACCGGCCAAGTGTCGACTTTACTACTGCGAAAAGGTACTTGACAACGAACGCATGACGGAGCAGGAACGGCAACTGCTCAGCCAACCAGCAAGAGAGCTATCGAGGATCGTGGAATACAGCTATGGGCTCGAGGTGCTCCTCAAGCCGCCGATAAGGATTGGAGAAGCAGACTGGTTGGCCGCACTTGGCATAGACGCAGAAACCCGTGCAACAGTGCAAGCCCTGGAGACGGGCGCCATAGACAGTCGCCTGGCCGAAGCCAGGTTGAAGGATGTGGTGAAACGGTGCCGCGCCCAATCGGCCATTTCGTAGCGCATGTTGTAGCCGGCCATCCCATCCACCAAATGTAACCGTTCCCAAGGAAAATGTAACCAAACGGTACCTGAGGCGACAAAGGGAGACCGCCTGCGTGTTTCGTGAAGCGTGGTATAATAGTAGTTGGATTAAAAGGCACTAATCTTGGGTGATATTTTTGGCTCATCCGATAGGGGGAAGGATGTCTACTCTGAATTATAGGAGGTTCGGCAGGTGGGTCTGCCTGCTGGCCATTGTGGCGGTGTTTCTCGGTTCGGCTACCCAGACCCTGGCTAGTGGCCCGTCCAGCCTTGTCCTCTACCTGCCTATGCACGAGGGCGAAGGAAACGTAGCCCATGACCTCTCTGGTTTCGGCAACGACGGGGATATTACCGGCGCCACCTGGACTGCCGATGGCTTGAGCGGAAACGCCCTTAGTTTCGACGGCTCCGGCGACTACATCAAATGCAGCGATGACCCTACCTTGAACCCCGGCACGGGTAGCTGGACGGTGGAGGCCTGGTTCAAGACGTCGACTGAGGCGAGGCAGGGCCTCCTTGTCAAGGACGACGGTACCGATGGCTACTACCTCGACATATACGATTACCGAGAGCTGCACTTCCTGGTCAGGGAGAGCGGCAC
>Ga0180300_10001096_pt1 | contig 12449 bp, 13 predicted proteins | sample GuaBasSediGuay15_FD_121798 | JGI IMG/M metagenome (GOLD analysis project Ga0180300, IMG submission 121798) | Subseafloor sediment microbial communities from Guaymas Basin, Gulf of California, Mexico - Guay15, Core 4569-2, 21-24 cm | ecosystem: Environmental > Aquatic > Marine > Hydrothermal... | reverse complement strand
GGTTATAAGCGCTTTACAACCAATTGGAAAGATGTAATTAAGGATCCAGAAGTTGAAATAGTAGATAATTGCCTTCCAAATCACCTACACAAGGAACCTACAATTGAAGCACTAGAAGAGGGTAAGCATGTAGTCGTTGAAAAACCATTAGCAAGGAACTCCAAGGAGGCTAGGGAGATATATGAGGCTGCAAAGAAGGCTAAAACGAAGAGTATGGTGGCCTTTAATTATAGATTCGTACCAGCAGTGATTTTAGCTAAGAAACTTATAGAGGAGGGGCTCGTTGGTAGAATCTACCATTTTAGAGCAAGGTATCTACAAGACTGGCTTATAGATCCTAGCTTCCCATTGGTGTGGAGACTAAGAAAGGAATATGCAGGAAGTGGACCTTTAGGAGATTTAGGGAGCCATATAGTAGACCTAGCACGATACCTTATAGGAGAACCTAAGAGGGTAAGCGGTATGATTAAGACATTTATTGAGGAACGTCCACTTCCGGAGGATCCATCTAAGAGAGGAAAAGTTACTGTTGAAGATGCCTTCGTAGCAGTAATCGAATTCGAAAATGGAGCCATAGGGACTCTTGAAGCCACGAGATTTGCTACTGGAAGGAAGAATTATAATAATTTTGAAATAAATGGCGAGAAAGCATCCATAGAGTTTAACTTAGAGAGACCAAATGAGCTCAGGGTTTATTGGCATGAGGAACCTGTCAGAGATATAGAGGGATGGCATGAAGTATTAGTCACAGAGTCACATCATCCTTATATAAAATACTACTGGCCTCCAGGACACGTTATAGGATGGGAGCATACCTTCTTAAATGAGTTGTATCATTTCCTTGACGCTGTAGTAAACGACAAAAGTATAGAACCTCAGGGTGCAACAATAGAGGATGGATATAAAAACATGGTGATATTAGATGCCATTCTAGAATCGGCTAAGACTGGAAAGGTAATTGAGATAAGTTATTGACTTAGTCATTAAATACATCAATACATCACATTTCATAGAAAGCATGATATAGGATATCCTAAAACTAAAATAACTGAGAGGTGACATTTTGAGCAATGAGTACTTGATAGGAACTGATATAGGAACTTATGGAACAAAGACGGTAATAGTAGATACTGAGGGAAGGATAATCGGGACGTCATATATAGAATATGGAGTCTTAACCCCGAGGCCAGGTTGGGCAGAACAATGGCCAGACGTATGGTTTAACGCGGTGATAAAGACCATTAGAGACGTATTGGAGAAGACGAAAATAGATCCCAAGGATGTAGCGGGATTAGCCATATCTGGTCTTTATGGAGGATCGGGTATACCATGTGATAAGGAGATGAGACCATTGAGGCCAGCGATAATATGGATGGATAGGAGAGCTGTAAAGGAATGTGCATGGCTAAGGGAAAATATAGGTGAGGAGGAGATATTTAAGGTTAGTGGGAACACTATAGATCCATATTTTGGATATACAAAGATGCTTTGGATTAAGTTCAACGAACCGAAGATATGGGAGAGGATATACAAGATAGTGACACCAAAGGATTACGTCATATATAGACTCACGGGAGAGCTAGCAATAGATTATAGTTCTGCAGGCAATTACGGTGGAATATTTGATATTCATAAGAGAACTTGGTCCGATAAGATGTTAGATGAATTAGGTATACCTAAGGACTATCTACCTGATAGAATTGTTATGGCTAAGGATGTAGTTGGTGAAATAACTGAAGAAGGTTCTAAATTGACAGGACTCAAGGTAGGGACACCTGTATGTGCAGGGGGTATAGATGCTCCTGTAAGTGCGCTAAGCGTAGGGGCTATCGATGATGGAGATGTAGGAGCCATGCTAGGTACCTCTATGTGTATTGGTATAATACAGGATGAGGAGAGGTTAACGCCAAGATTGGTTAATTTCCCATACGTGGTAAACGATAAGCAGAAGTTATATTCATTTGCAGGAATAACGACGGCAGGAGCATGTATAAGGTTCTTCAGAGATAATTTCGGAAAGTTGGAGAAATTACTTGGAGATAATATAGGGATTAGTGCCTATGCGATACTCGACCTTGAAGCCGAAAAAATATCTCCTGGATGTGATGGCATCATATTCTTACCGCACATGAGCGTTGGTGAGCGAGCACCTTGGTGGGACGAGACCATAAGGAGTTGTCTAATAGGGCTCACAACTTATCATACAAGCGCTCATGTATACCGAGCAATGCTTGAGGGTATAGGATATGCGATAAGATACTCTCTTGAAGTCGCTAAGGGAGCGAAAATACCTATAAGGAAAATAATGCTAGTTAATGGAGGAGCAAGATCAGCGCTTTGGAGAAAGATAATAGCCAGTATAATAAATATGGATGTAATATACATAGCAGAAAGTCCTGGTGCCCCATATGGAGACGCTTTGTTAGCAGGGGTGGGTACAGGAGTTTTAAAGGACTATAGTGTCATTCGAGAATGGATAACAGTAAGTGAAATTACGAAGCCCGATCCCAAAATGAAGGAGATATATGATAAGTACTATAAAGTGTACTTAGAGGTATACAGGGCGAACACAGAGGTATTCAGGATGCTAACGGATCTGACTAAAGAATTCTCATGAAAAGAGCTATATCAAGCAATTGACATAATGTAGTGGGGGGAATTTATGACGCGTTTCACTTTAGCTATAAATAATTGTTTTGCTGTGAAAAGATGGCCCGAACCTGAGGATTGGAGCAGGATCGTTGTAAAGGACTTAGGACTTAACATCGTTCAGTTCTCCTACGACTTACTCGATCCTAGAACTAAAGAACCCGCTCTTTCAGTAATGATAGGAAAGATAAACAGAGCAACTAGGAAATTTGGAATAAAGATCCATAGCACATTTACTGGATTAGCTGCATATAGTTACAACTTGTTGGGACATCCAGATCCATTAATGAGAGCTGATGCCTTTGATTGGTATGTGCATGCAATAGGTGTTGCGAGTTCATTGGATGCCATGGCCACAGGAGGTCATATTGCGGCATTAAGCTGGAGTGACTATCTAAATAATGAGAAGAGGAATAAGATGATGAATATAATAGTCGAGAATATAGTTAAACTCTCAATAATTGCAAAGAACAAAGGCTTAAAGATGCTACTTTGGGAACCTATGCCCGTAGTAAGGGAACCTCCTCACACAATAAATGAGGCGAAAATGCTCCTTGAGAGGGCTAATGAGGATAGTGAAGTACCTATAAGGCTATGTATAGACTTAGGACATGCATGTGCTTGGAAGGTTGATAGAAAGGAAGATCTCGATCCTTATGCATGGTTGAAGGAACTAGGAGCTTATTCCCCAGTAGTACACGTACAGCAGACTGATGGGAAGGCTGACAGACACTGGCCATTTACTAAGGAGTATAATGAAAGAGGGATAATAAAACCTGAGAAAGTCCTAGAAGCCTTAGAGGCATCAGGAGCTGAAGAGGTAATTCTAGTACTTGAGATCATACACCCGTTTGAGGAGAATGAAGAAAAAGTACTCAACGATCTTAAGGAGAGCGTTGAATACTGGAAAGACTACGTTAAATAATTTTTTAATATCATCCTATCATTTTTACCTCAGATAATGGTCGTATCTTTGTGACCTCAGGATTCACTAAGTGCTTTGGCATCTCTCCCTTGAGGACACTAAGTAAGTTATCTACAGCTAGATCAGCCATTCTAGCACGGGTTTCGGTGGTGGCACTGGCTATGTGTGGTGTTAGTATTACGTTTTTGAATTTTGTTAATGGATGATCCTTAGGCAAAGGCTCCTCCTCAAAAACATCCAAAGCAGCACCAGCAATCCAACCCTCCTCTAAGGCCTTTACAAGGGCGTTTGTATCAACAATTGCACCTCTTGCAATATTAATTAGGTATGCTGTTGGCTTCATTAGCCTCAACTCTCTCTCACCAATCATATGATAAGTCTCCTTAGTTAGGACTACTGAGATTACTACGAAATCTGATTCCTTGAGTACTTCATCAAGCGATCTAAATTCAACACCTAATTCCTTCTCAACATCTAGCTTCCTCTCTTTATCATAGTAAAGTATTCTCATATTGAAGCCTTTAGCCCTTCGCGCTACAGCTGTTCCTATCCTACCTAAACCGATTATTCCTAGGGTCTTCCCATATACATCAGTTCCTAACATGAAGTCTGGAGCCCATGCTATTTTCCAACATCCTTGCCTTACGCATTGATCAGCCTCTACTAACCTCCTAGCTACAGCAAGCAAAAGAGCCCATGTATGATCAGCTACTGCATCAGTTAATACTCCTGGCGTATATGTTACGTAAATGCCTCTTTTAGTTGCCTCCTCAACATCTATATGGTCATATCCAACGCTATAAGTACTTATGACTTTTAACTTTGGAGCAGCATCTAATACGTCCTTGTCTATCTTGTCAGTGAGTAAACATAGAAGTCCATCCTTATCCTTTACGTGTTCAATTAACTCCTCTTTTGTAGGCGGTCGAGACTCTTCATTTAGATCAACATCACAGTACTCGAAGAGAAGCTTCATTGCTCTTTCGGAAGGTAGTTTTCTAGTCACATATATCTTAGGCTTGACCATATGCTTTCACCTCACACAATCCGGCTTATTTTAGGGAAGCTATCCTTTTAAAGGCTAATGAAGCAGCATGTAACAATACGCCCTTTGCACAATTTACTACCTCAAGGCTAGACTGACCTTCTTCTGGCTTTACTTCAAAGGAAACAGCACCACGGTATCCTATTTCATGAAGTACTTGAAGTAGTTCTGCAACTTCTTCAACACCATTCACTGCTCCTGCAACGTAGAAACCAGGATGAGTATCCTTAAAACCTTCATCTACTTTCTTCGCACAGCCGATGTGTATATGATAGAGTATATCAGCGCACTCCTTTAGTATTTGAGGAGTTTCGTTCAACATAGGAGCATGACTAAGGTCCCAGAGAAGCCCTATATTTTCGTATTCCTCTCTCACGTCACGTATTACGTCGATTGCCTCACGCGTAGGGCCTAATAGCAGTTTCCTATCATAATCCCTATCGAATACCTCTAGTATTAACTTAATATTGTGATTAGCTGCGATTTTGCATAGTTCCTTAAGCGATTCTCTTAATAAGGAGAGAGCTTTTTCTCTATTTTCAGGACCGGGATCCTTACTTGTACATAGTGCAACAGAGCTTATGGAAACTCTATGAGCCAGTTCTATCATATCCTTAAGTACCTTAAGTGCGTTAGCTCTTTTGTTCTCCTCAAGAGAGGCTATATCTAAGCCTTTGCTAAGTATTTCCGGTTGGAGAGCTAAGGCTACATCAAGACCCTCTTCGTGTGCTAAATTAACTATTTGCTTAAGCACTTCCTCTTTATAAGGAGGGATTTCTATTAGGTCGAAGAAGGGATCGCTTGCAATATGTTTAATGGCGTCTTCAACATTTTCGCCCTTAGTGGTTTCAGGAAATGCCATAAAGAGTACTATTCCCACCTTCCATGGGAACTTTAAATATAGCTCTTCACCCTTCTTCTTCAGTGTTATCATGAAACCCATGGTGAGCCCCCCTACTAATATTACCTCTTTTACTTATAAAAGCAAATAGAAATGATATAATCCTTCATCTTTCTTGCTTTTATTTCACGAACTCAGGTTGCACTTTCCATGCGCCGTACTTTCTGTCTACAAATGCACGTCTAGCACTTAAGATCCATAGATACTTCATCTCAAAGCCTGGAGTTACGACGTTTGGATGATAGCCTCTTGGAATTACTACTACATCGTCCTCACGGACTAGATATACTGAGGCCTTATCTATGTTTTCATAAACGAATTGAATTCCGTAACCAGGAGGGGGTAATTCATAGAAGACGTATACTTCTTCCATTAGATCTCCGTGTTCATGAGGAGGCCAGCTTGACCAGTTGCCAGGTTTTACCCAAGTATAGCCAGCTAAAAGCCTTGCAGCCTTTATATTGTCGCCTATTACAGTTATAACCTGACGTACATAGTTGTCCTCACCAACTAGCCTATTTAAATTACTATCCTTGAGAACTTGATCTATAGGAATAAATGATGTGACTTTCGCTATTTCGCTTGGAGCACATGCCACAATAGCTCTGAGGAAAGGATCTTTCCCTATAACAGTAGCTTTAACGTTTGGGCCGAGGAACAACGTATCATGAGCCCTTGCATTGAATACCTTATCCTCTACCTTGAACTCAGCTGAGCCTCGTATTACAAAAATAGCTACCTCACAGTTCTTGAATAATATGCTTTCTTCCTCATTCTTATCTAGAGATAGCGCATATACTGCTAGGTGCTCAAGTTCGCTATTCTCAGGAGAAACTATAAGCGAAAGACCTCGCTTATTCCAATCTATATGAAATAGACCTTTGGGTTGCACAATACTAGTTTAATATCTTCACATATATAGATTCATGTGATGAGACCAGGAGACAATACATTAAAAGTAGTGCTTGGTGCAGATATTGGGACGACAAACTGTAAAGTTGTAGCCTTTGATTTAAACGGGAATAGAGTAGCTGAGGAGAGTATGGAATACCCTACATACCATCCGAGACCATTATGGGCAGAGCAAGATCCTAATGATTGGGTAAACGCATTTATGAAATGCGCCAGAAAAGTCATAGAGCATGTTAAGCGAAGGGGATACCAAGTGGAAGCACTATGTATCACAAGTCAGAGGGAGGGCGTCGTTCCTGTAGGAAGAAATGGTAGACCTCTCGCTAGATGTATAATATGGATGGATGAGAGGAGTGCGCCACAAGCTGAGAGGTTAGAAGAGAGGATAGGAAGAGAGGAAATATATAAGAGAACAGGATTGAGAGTAGCACCTACTTTCACTGCTACAAAGCTATTATGGATCAAAGAAAATCAAAGCCAGATATATGAGGATACCGAGATATTCCTTCAGCCTAAAGAGTATGTTAATTTTATACTAACTGGTGTAGCATGCAGTGATCCCTCTTTAGCTTCAAGAACTATGATGTTCAATATTCATAAGTTAGACTGGGATGAGGACTTAGTGAGTGCTTATGGATTATCGCTAGACAAAATGCCTGAGGTAAAGCCCTCATATGAGGTTATAGGATATGTAAGAGACGAAGTAGCCAGGAAGCTTGGCTTGAACAAATCTATACCTGTGGTGAATGGAGGAGGGGATAGACCATGTGAGGCACTAGGTGCAGGGGTAGTAGAGGAAGGCATACTAGGCGAGTCTACAGGAACCGCTACTAACGTAATGATGAGCGCTAACAAGGTATTACTTGATCCTAAAATGAGAATACTATGTTCAGGACATGTTCTTCCTAAAAGATGGCTCTTAGAAGGAGGAACAACGCCTACTGGAGCTATACTGAGATGGTTCAGAGATAACATAGCAATTAAAGAAGTTGAAGAGGCTAAAAGTAAGGGAGTAAATCCTTATGATATAATAAATGAGGAAGCAGAAAAAATTCCGCCTGGCTCCGAAGGATTGTGGTTACTTCCATTCTTCATGGGTGCAAAAGCTACACGTTGGAATCCATATTTAAGGGGAGCATTTATAGGTCTTACATTAGGACACAGTAGGAGTCATATGGCAAGGAGCATAATGGAAGGAATAGCATACCTTGCAAGAGAGATAATAGAAGTTATAGAGAGTCTTGGCATAAAAGTTAGGGAGATAAGGCTACTAGGAGGTGCTGCTAAGAGTTTGTTGTGGTCTAGAATAAAGGCTAGTATATGGAATAAAAAGGTTAAGTTGATGAAAGAACTTGAGGCAGCCACTCTTGGTGCAGCCATATTAGCCAGTCTAGGAGTTGGTTTATTCAAGAACTATGAAGAAGCAGAAAGGAATATGGTAAAGGTAAAAGAAGTTATCGAGCCAGTAAAGGAATGGATCCCTATATATGAGAATGCCTATAAGGACTATCTATTGTTAATAAATACTCTGGAGGAGTTAATGACGAGGATCTATAAGAGGTGGCATATATGATGTTGGAAATAGGGATTGAAGACTACGGCATGATCATAGTGAGAGTAAGTGAGGAATATGGAAGAGTTATATCGCAGTACCTACCATTCAAAAGTAAGGTAGCTGTATGGAAAGAGGAAGTATACTTTGAGACTCCTATAAAAAGGGAGGAAATTAAAGGAAATGAAACGTTACATGTTGAGAGAGGAGACCTATGTTTCTGGAGACCTGGCAAGGCACTTTGTCTTTTCTATGGGGTTACACAGCCATATAGCCCCGTAATAAAGCTCGGCGAAATCATAGGGCCACTTTATGAACTTAAAGATGTAAGAGATGGCGCAAGCTTAGAAGTAAGACCTTATAGAGATCCACGTAGGTATGAGAAATTGCTAAGGAAACTAAGAGTGAATGGAATTACTGCAGCAGTCAAAATTACGGATATAGAAAGCATTTTAGTGAACTATTCGATAAACGGGATAAGAATAGGAATTGAGGTATATATAGAGGATTATGGATTCCCCATGGAAAGCGATGCGTTATTTAAATTCGATGCTAATCCATATACGCTTAAAGTATTCAAGGCATTAAGAGATCTCGTTGTTTCCTATAAAGGAGTGCGCATTGATTTAAATGAAGACAATTACGTATGCATCTCATCATTTGCTAAGAATGAGGATGAGTTAGTTAATAGAATAAAGGAAGTCTCGGCGGCATACTTTAAAGCAATAAGGGAAATTAACATAGTTCCAGGCGTTTAAGAAGGGGATGATTAAAGCCTTTACAGAATTCTATGGCTTTTAATCTGCTTCCCACTACTTTTACTACATATGGTAGGATTTTTTGACCATTTATTTCGCTTAGTGCTGCAAGAGCTAGGCGAACTTCATCAACATATGTATGCATACAGAGAACTACACCGATGTGTTTATCTTTATCATAATATACCACTTTCAAACGCATATTCGAAACCCTAATTGAACCGAAAAGATTCCTCATCATATTGAGGAGTAGGTTTTCTAATGTGCGCCTATCTATTGAAACCCCATCTTGGCTTATAATCTTGAATATTACGTAGCGTTTCCTCTGATATGTCATATGGGCGTTCACCTTTCCCAATTATCTTAACTCCAGGTAGCGGAATCTCACCTGAGAGCTTTCTCCTATTAATCTCTATACGTTCTACTTGGTATTTGTATAAGGCTTCCTTACTATTAGGAAGTTCTAAAACGATAGATGCGAAGGCTATAAGCTCTCTGGGGGCTCTTAATTCTAGGTAATGACTAGCGCCACTTGAGACTACAATGGGAACATCGTGGGATAAGGCTATGTCCACCCAACGCTTAATAGGTATTAGTTTACGTGACAAAATAGCCTTCATTACATCCCAGAACACTATTTCGAGAGCAGTTTCTCCTTGTATGGATAGGTTAGCTTTTGCTTCATCGAAAGCTACATTTTGCTTTAACTCTAAGGGGAATACTAAAGTGTCAACACGATGATCCTTTGCTGCAAAGCTCGCTACTTGATTTGTCTCACAGTACACACTAATTATGTCGACCATACGTCTGTATCGCCTAAGAATGCCCTTGAGCAGCCTAGGGTCTCTTGTACGTATAGAGAGGCGTATAGCTATATCGATATCATATGACCTTTGAAGTTCTCTTACCTTCTCCTTGAGCAACCTGACATTATTCCATGAGAACGTTGAGAGTGTTACTATATCATAGCCGAGTAACTGCGAAATTAAGACAGTGCACTCTACTAAAGGGTCATGATGTATCATATTATCGATTATCACATTCAGATCCACGTATTTTGTCATAATATCAGTCCTAAATCTTTGCATACCTTTTTAAGCGAAACGCCGTGTCTAAAGCTTATTACCACTTTTATTACATCCTCACTTAAAGCCAATCGTAACTCCCCGAGAGAGGCGTATTGTTTGTCAAATCTCAGGTAAAGTTTACCATCAGCACTTATGCGATTCTCGAATGTAGAGGATAGTAGCTTCTTATCATCCTCTGATAGTCTTGACGCTAAGTATCGAACTGTGGCTTCAGCATTTTTCCCTCCTTGAATCATTATCCTTAAAATCCTAATTGGATTACCGTAATGCCCCTTAACTTTGTCCTCCACTATCTTTATAATCGGATGTAAGGACTCGGGTATAAGAGAGAGTAGTGCGCGAACTACTTTACTCCTACTTTCAGTAGCATGTACGAAGGCCTCTAAGTAAACTGCCTCAACTACGTACATAGTTACAGCCTTAGAGTGATTACTAATTATCTTTAGGATTTAGGGAGGTATTAAAGAAGTCGGTTATGTAAATTGATACATAACCTAAGGGGGTTATTGATGAGATTAAAATCAGTTGTTCACTAAGAGTGTCAGAAAGCCCACCGAAATCATCATGGTATGTCACGGTAATTCAGTCGATACGGGCTTCATCACGCTAATTTCCACTTATATTAGAAAAATCTACCTTAAAACTTATTTACTTTTTCTGCATTCTACTGAGAGAGATCCATATGAAAACAATAAAATCCATGTATGCCTGGCTAAGAATACTTTGGAAGAGACCATATGATGAGCCATTAGGGCCTATACTAAAACAACGTATGCAACAGTGGAGAAGAGAGCCAACAGTAGTGAGAATACCAAAGCCGACCAGATTAGACAGAGCGAGAGCATTAGGATATAAGGCTAAACAGGGCTTTGTTGTAGTCAGAGTAAAAGTTAGGAAAGGAGGACTTAATAGGCCAAGGCCGAGAAGTGGAAGAAGACCTAAGAGGATGGGAGTTTATGGATATTCACCCCATAAAAGCCACCAACTCATAGCGGAGGAGAGAGCTGCTAGGAAGTATCCTAACTTAGAGGTATTAGGCAGCTATTGGGTTGGAGATGACGGGTATTACAAGTATTTTGAGGTGATAATGGTAGACCCCCATCATCCCAGTATTAAAAGCGACAAAGACTTACAATGGCTCGTAGGAGTAAAGAAGAAGAGAAAAATAAAGGTGAAATTAACTAAGGATATGATTAAAAGAATTAAGGAAAGCTTAGAGAAACTCGAGAAACAAAAACAGGCATAAGTAAAGAGCAGTTTTATTTAAGTAAATGAGTTAATTTAAACCTACATTTTATAACTGATGATTAGAGGGTTCGAGTTATACCAAAGTTTAAGCGTTTATGCATAGTAACATATGAATAAGAATGACTTCACTAAGATATTAGAGAGATATTTCTCGCAATCAGAGAAGCTCATAGGAGGAAGGTCGCATTTTAAGGTGCTAAAGATTCATAACGAAAGCTTAGAGGCAGTTTATTCCTTAAGGTTTAAGGAGAAAGCAGTTAATGGAAATTTAATAGGAAGCCTATTTGCTGACCTAGTAATTGAAGTAATTAAGTACAATGGCATGGCACTCGACGTCATTGACCTAACAATAGAGAAGGGCACAGTAAGGGTGAGAATGAGGCTATATGGAATATTAGGGCTTAGAGCTATAGATGCTATAAACTTCGTTCTCGTCAGAGAGCTATATGATCTAATAAATGCATTCCACGAGGGCTAATGAGAGGAAAAATTTATATATTCCCAGTTTCATGATAGAAAGCAAAAGTAAGCGAGGACTGTTAGGTTTGGAGAGCAGAAGGCCAAGAAGGAGAAGGGGGCTTTGGAAACCGAGAGTTGGAGAGGAATATACCGTAAGAATACTTGAGATATCTAAGCGTGGAGATGGTGTGGCCAAGGTTAGAGGGTTAATAATATTTGTTCCTGGGACTTCTCCAGGAGAAGAAGTGAAAGTCCGGATAACCAAAGTAGGTAAACGTCATGCAGTGGGAGAAGTAGTCGAGGAATAGAGTCTGAACCGTTTATAAATCTTAGAAGAGTTTTTTAATATTTATTTCATTTTCATCATGAAGAGAAGGAGATATATTGGTGGACCGGCCGGGATTTGAACCCGGGACCTCTCGGGTGCAAACCGAGCGCTCTACCGGGCTGAGCTACCGGCCCAGACTTCAGAACAAAAATAGTTCTAAGAGATATTTAAGCTAATCGCGCTCATACGTAACTTACCTGAACCTAATGAGAACATACAGAGCGCGGTAAGAGTATCTCTTCAGCATTGCACTTAAATAGATGTAATAACTTAAGATTTTGGGGTTAAAGTACTACGTTGCAAAACATACTCCCAGCGAGAATACAGAGATGAAAGTGATATAAAAAGGAACGAGAGACATAATATCTATGTTAAGAAAGATAAGAACACGGGAGTAAACATAGCGTAAACGTTATAAGGGTTAAAATATATTTCATTATCGGCTGTCGCCCCCCGATCCCTAAGGCTTCCGGCGGCTCCGCCCCTTGACAGGGAAGATATCTTCCCTTGGATGAGGGGCGGGCCTCCAGCCTTAGGGACAAAAATGAGGGCCTAAACAAACCAGGAGGCCGCTAAGGCCTCCT
>Ga0180300_10001095_pt1 | contig 12455 bp, 15 predicted proteins | sample GuaBasSediGuay15_FD_121798 | JGI IMG/M metagenome (GOLD analysis project Ga0180300, IMG submission 121798) | Subseafloor sediment microbial communities from Guaymas Basin, Gulf of California, Mexico - Guay15, Core 4569-2, 21-24 cm | ecosystem: Environmental > Aquatic > Marine > Hydrothermal... | reverse complement strand
CCTCTTATTCATCGGTGCCTTTCCATACGCATCTTTATATATCGAATTCATCAGCGCAATGCCTATTTCATCTATGATTACTGGATTTATATGGAAGTATCCAAGGAATAGCTTGGAGGGTTGGTAAAAGAGGTTGAGTACAAAGAGCGTGAATCTTGGGAATAGGTCTCGTTTATAAATGGCTAGGCCCACAGCAGTTAAAATTAGCGCTACCAACGCCACAGCAAAGATTACAAAAATTTCGCCCACTAATACATACACCGAGTCAGGGATAAGGGAATAGGGAATAGCCAAATATGGAAATAGAGAACTGATATTAGCTTGTCTATTGCCCACGTGGATATTAGATAATAATTTATTTATTATTTCTTCACGGTCAACAGTAGTATTGACGCATCCGGGAGTAATTAAAGGTACGCCTTGCGCTGTCACACCCATGAGCTTCGCGTTTAACATCCCTTCATGCAGGTTTGGGTAGCAAGCAACGCCTACCACCGCTTTTGCTTTTGGTCTGCTGTACATGAGGATACGCCCTGTGAACGTCCCACCTGGCGATATGTACATCCTGATGCCAAGTTCTTTACAAATAGCACTTAGTTCTGCAATCATGCATTTACCGCATTCCATGCAATGAATACCATCTACCGGGTTCAGTTTAGCCGGGCATTCCGTGCTTCGGATGCACTGCGGCAGGAGTAGAACACGCTCTTCCATGCTCGTAGCAGCGAAATCAGGATAGTTAAGTGCGTTTCTTATCTCTACTGATACACGATCTATCAGACTCGGGTCAACACGAAAGAAGGAAAGCAACCTCCGTAACGGTTCGTAAAGCAGAGTTATTATGAACAGCACGAAATTAGGTAATAATATCTTTTTGGTATGTAACGTAAAGGAGCAAAAGAGGAGCGCTAATACTAAGAGAACCACAAATGCTAATGCTAAAATTATTATCACCTTCCCTATTGCTTCGAGCACCAAACTTTCTTTGAGAAAGAAAGCGTGAGCAAATGGACTGAAGAAAGTCATATATACTTAAATGTTCCTTTTTGTAAAATACCTTCGGGGATAATACTTAACATATCGAATGGATCAGAAGTTCCCCGAAGGGGAATTTGGGCGGAGGCCGAAGGCAGGTTGATTCGACCAGAATGGACTTTCCACAAATCCAAAAAATGAAGTCTCTTTATTGAGTTTTATTTCCAATATAAACCTTTAAATTCGGGTATAATTGATTTTTTACACCCCATGCTTTCTTTCACCACCTTTCCATTCAATTCAACGAGTTTTACGTGTTCAAGCTTCTCCACCAATTTATTCACCGAAAGAGGAATCGTTTTCTTTTTCGCCATTCCGCGGTTTCTAAAGTCCAATTTCCTATATCCGTGCTTTCCACTCGTTACCTTCATCGCTTCCCGCCGGGTTTTGGTCAAAGGCGTATATTTCTACATCGGGGAAAGCGGATGAAGTTGCTATGGCTATCCCTACAAAGAGAAACACCAGAGCACCGCCAAATATTAACACAATCTTTTTATCCATCCTATCTGATTTTGATGATTCTCGACTTTTAAAACGGCATGAGCGATTTTTAAAGGAGTGTCGAAGGGTTATCACAATGAACTTGACAAAGGTTAAATAAAACACGGGCTAATGAAATCATTGTCTAAAGGTATGTATTTATCGCAAGCTTTTCTTAATGCAACAGAAGGAGCATCTTTAAAATATGCGTGTTCCACATGTTTACCCCTGTCTTTCACGGCATTTACCGCTGCGGCGAAATCTCCATCGCCACTCACGAGAATTGCAGTATCATACGTGTCATCATAGGCGTATTTTAACATATCAACAGCAAGGAGAATATCAACACCCTTCTCGATAAAAGTATCTCCGCGAGGTTCAAGTCTTCCTAATTTAAGTTCGAGATAAGGAGTGCGTTCTAATAATGAAAAAAATTTTTGCTGCGATTTATATTTCTCTTCATCAATTTCTTTTTTGTGAGGGGCATTATAATAATAAATTCGGATAAGTTTACGATTCTCCCCGCAGAGTAAGGTAGCAAATTTATAGAAATCTACTCTTGTTCTTCCAAGATTAGCTTTAAGGCCATGATAAAAATTACTTCCGTCTATAAAAAGGGCTACCCTTTCCATGGTTATCACTATATCATTATAACACAACAATGAATAGAAATGAGAGGTTACTTCGTTTGGTAACCCCTCAGTGATTATATACCTGCCGTTGGTGCGTATTCAATGGCAGGGAGGATATTAGTTAATAATTAAACTTAGGTATATATATTATTTTCGATTTGTTATCCGATAAGATAACAGATGTTTTGAAAAAGACGAATTTTATCTCGGCAAAGTTTCAGAAAGGGAGAAGGAGAAAAAAGTTTGAATAGTTTTTTGATTGATCAAACTTTTTCTAAAAGTTTGTTCCAATAACTCGCAACCTTCTCCGTCTTCTCCGCCGCTATACCAACATATTTCTCCGCATCAAAAACCTTCTCCTTCTGCTCATCTGTAAATTTCCGTAAATATGATAATATCTCATCATCTTGCTCGACAACTTCTCGCAACGGTTTATTCTCCGTATACGCCTGAAAACTCTTCCTTCGCACATATTCATGCGCATTCGGATGCCCGTAATAAGAAAGGAGAATGTACATCGGTTCCGCAATGATATTATCCTTAGAGATCATAAAATTTTCTCGCATCCGTTCCCTATCCACTACCAACCGCTCGGAAATCCTTCGTAGCCTTCTAATACAGTAATCAAACACCACCAGCAGCTCCTGCGTATAGCGCTGAGATGCCGAATTCGTAAGGTCGCGCTGGTGTTCAGAAATCTGGTCGAGATACATCGTTACTGCCTGCGGCATGAACCTTTTCCACAGGCTTTTCACTCCTTCAAAACTAATAGGATTTCTCTTATGCGGCATTGTAGAAGAACCTACCTGCTCCTCCGCTACTTTTTCCATCACCTCACCTATCTCACTTCGCTGGAGGTGCCGCATATCATCGCAGAAATTAGCTAGGACTGAGAAACTGCTTATAATCGAATGAACAAAATCAGACATAGGTTCGGGCGGGACAATCTGCGTGGATATTGTTGCAGGGTTTATAGCGAGCATAGCGAGCACTTCGCACTCAAACTCCTCCGGGTCATCAAAGATTAGAGATGTCGCATTATACGCACCAACAGCACCAGAGAATTTACCCACAAGGTTTTCACTCGCTTCCTTTACCCTTAAGATCATTGACCCCCACCGGTTCACGTACTGCGCAATCGCGAACCCAAAAGTAATAGGTTCGGCGTGTTGTCCATGCGTCCTCCCTATTTGCAAAGTATCCTTCTCTCTTCGTGCTAAATCTATCCATGTTCGCTCCAATTCGAGCATATCTGGTATTATTACTTTCATCACGGCGTCTTTATACCTGAGCGCATTTGCTGTATCCACGACATCATAAGAAGTAGCGCCGAGATGCACGAAAGATTTCGCCTTATCGCTTACCTTGTTCCTTATTACATTAACGAGCGCACGGATGTCATGTTTTGTTCGTTTTTCTTCTTCGTACACTTCTGCTGCATTTACCCTTGATGCTGCTTCCACTATTTCATCGCATAATTCTTTACTCAGAATGCCCCTATGCTCGAAAACTCGCGCAAGTGCTGCTTCTATTTTCGCTTTATACTGCACGAAAGCTTCCTCTGATAGATAATCTCTCAATTCACTCACCGCATACCGGTAGTCCGTAGGCGAGAATTCCGAAAAGTCTATCTCTTCTTTCATTTTCTTTATCCTTCTATTTATCTTTTGTCCAATTCATTTGCATGCATTTTTCACAGCCACTGCTCTATTCTTCGCTGCGAAACGTTTATTTTTGACTTTAAAATCCTTTCCAGGGCTTTACTCACCCGCTCCTCCGAGAAGTTGTGCTCTTCGCAGAGAAATTCTTTTACTTTCTCTTCATCCGGTGTTTCCCAGTTTATTTCATAAGATTCATTCACATCAGGCTGCAAGAAGATATTTCGAATGATTTCGTAATTCTCTATTCCCTCTATTTTTTCTATTTTCGCTTCTGCTATTACTTTTTCGATGCTACGATGTCTTTTTATCAGCTTCAGTGCACTTTTAACTCCTATCCCTTTTATTCCCGGGTTGAAGTCAGTACCAACTAAAATTGCAATGTCCACAAGCTCTTCTCTGGTTATCCCGTGTTTCTCTTCGAGTTCTTTTAATTCAATGACTTCTGGTGTCGCCTTTCTTCTCGCGGCGCTAAGATTTCTTATCATAGTCGGCGCGCCAAAAAGCAAAGAATCGTAATCTTGAGAGGAAACGAGCTCTGCATCTCCTCTTCGAACCATATAAGCAGCTTGTGCTTCCCCCTCTGAAGCTGCCTGCACGCAAGGAATACCCAGATATGTTAAGAGTCGCTTCGCTTCTTCTACTATCGTCATGTCAATTCTTGCAGATGCCCGAGCATACTTAAACGCTTCTTCTGGAAGCAAGACCTTGGCTTCTTCCCATTTCCTTCTCGCCTCTTTTCTCCGTTCCGATCTGCCCTCGATAACTTTTGCTTTTAACTCAGATGGTTTGCCATCAAAAACGAATATCGGCTTTATTCCACACTCCATTAAATTTGTCGTGCGGTATATCAGCCCGGAGAGGTGAGAAGTCGTTCTACCCGAAGAATCTTTCAGTGGTGTTCCATCTGGCTGACGAATGATGCTTAAGAATTGGTAAAGCATGTTATACGCATCTACGGCAACGGTTTTACCTGAAAGAGCCTCTAAACTCGTTTCTTTTGGCTCTAATATCGCACCAATATTGACCCCCATCTTTTTCTTCTTTTATTTAAATTTAAAAATAAATTAGCAATGGAAATAAATAAACAAATGCAACACGAAGAGGGAAAAAATGAATGTCATTGAAGTTTTGATAGAAGGGGGAAAAGCGAGTCCTGGACCTCCTTTGGGTCCTGCTCTGGGTCCGCTTGGAGTAAATATAAAGGAAGTGGTGGGCAGTGTAAATGCGCTTACAAGGGACTATGCGGGAATGGAAGTCCCAGTAAAGATAACCATTGATGCTGCTGGAAAGGTAGATATAACTGTGGGCGTACCTCCCACATCAGCATTGATAAAGAGAGAGTTAGGGATTGAAAAAGCAAAAACAGACACCGCAACCGATTATGTCGGGGATATATCCTTAAAGCAAATAAGAGAGATAGCGCAAAAGAAGCGCAATGAGATGTTAGCAACTTCGTTAAAAAGCGCCATTAAAGAGGTAATAGGCACTTGTGTTTCCATGCGTATAAAGGTGGAAGGAAAAGATGCGAAAGAGATTCAGAGAGATATCGAAGAGGGTATGTATAACGAGGTGATAACATGAGTATGGAAGCTGAAGAGATAGTAGGAGAAGTCGAGAAGGCATTGAGCTCGAAAGAACGGGGGTTTGTTGAAAGTGTGGATCTCAGCATAAATCTAAAAAATATAGATTTGAAGCAGCCGAAGAACAGGATAAATGTGGATGTGGTTTTGCCTAATAAGTTCAGGGAGCCGAAGATTGGCGTTTTTGCTTCTGGTGAGATAGCATTGAAAGCGAAAGAGGCAGGTGCAGAGGTGATAGACCCAGAAGACCTGAAAAGGATGGATAAGAAAAAAGCAAGAGAACTGGTGAAAAAATACGACTTCTTCGTTGCCGATGCATCTCTTATGTCTTTAGTGGGTAAAAGCTTGGGTACTATTCTTGGTCCACGTGGTAAGATGCCCGATCCTATTCCTCCGGGGGCTGACCCGGCACAAATACTGGCGCGGTTGAAGGGAACAGTTAAAGTAAGGTCAAAAACTACGACTTTATGGGTAAATATAGGTCGTAAAGATATGAATGCAAAGGATATAGCAGAGAATGCCGTAGCGGTGATAAAAGCAATAGAAGCGCGTTTGGCGCGTGGCTGGCAAAATATAGGTTCTATTTATCTGAAAACAACCATGGGACATGCGGTGAAGGTAGTGTAATGAAAGCAAAAAAGAGGGTAAAACGAGCTAAGGAATGGAAGCGCGAGCAAGTCGATGCTATAAAAAATTTGATAGGTTCCTACAAAACAGTAGGTATAGCAAAAATAAGAGGGCTGGGTTCTAAGCAACTACAACGAATAAGAAAAGAATTCAGGGATAAAGCAAGGTTAAGAGTATCGCGAAATAGCTTGATCTCTATTTCATTTAGGAAAAGCGGGATGGATGAGGTGGTGAACTTTGTAGACGACCAGATGGCATTGATATTCACCGATTTGGATCCTTTTGAATTGTACAGGGTGATAGAAGAGGGGAAGATACCAGCACCAATAAAGCCCGGTGCGGTTGCTCCACACGATATTGTGATAGAGGAGGGGCCCACCTCGCTTAAGCCCGGACCGATAGTGGGCGAATTGCAGAATTTGGGCATACCCGCGGGAATAACAGGGGGAAAGGTGGTGATAAAGCAAAGAAAAGTAGCAGTACGGGGTGGGGAAAGAGTTTCTCCTGCACTTGCAGAGATGTTAGCAAGGCTCGAAATCCACCCGATAAAGGAGGGTTTGGATTTATGTGCTGTGTATGACGTTGAAGGAGAAGTGCTATACACGCCTGATGTTCTCCATATAGACCTCTCGAAATACTTTTCGGATGTGAAAGAAGGAGTAAAAGCGGCTTTTTCGCTTGCCACACGCATAAAGTATGACTATCCTACTCGATATACTATCGGCGATTTGATAAGCGAAGCAAATGTAAAATCGGTGGCGTTGGCATTTAATATTGCTTATCCAACTTCTGTGACAATAAAGCCGTTGATTCAGAAGGCGTATTCCAATGCACGAAATCTGTCCATAAACGCGTGCATATACGAACGCGAGACAATGGCTTATTTACTTGCGAAGGCATGTTCGCAGGCACGAAGTCTGGAGGCGTATTTGGGCGAATGGAACTGAGATTCACAAAGATGCATGGCTGTGGTAACGATTTCATTCTGATAGACGATCGAGAAGACCGGATAGGGGAGGAAAAGAAAAGACAAATCGCACGATTTTTATGTCAGAGACGATTCTCAGTTGGTGCAGATGGTGTTTTGTTCCTGTGTAGACCTACAACGAGTTCGTATGACGTGAGGATGCGAGTTTTCAATGCCGACGGTTCCGAGGCGGAGATGAGTGGAAACGGGATGAGGTGTTTCGCCAAGTACGTGTACGAAAGAGGGTTAGTGCGAAGTAGGCGAATGAGGGTGGAGACGTTGGGCGGATTGATTGTTCCCGAAGTAGAAGTGGATGAAAGAGGTCTTATGGTTACTTCTATCAGGGTCTTCATGGGTAAACCCGTTTTTGATAAAATAGATGGGGCGTTTTTTGTGAACGAAGAAATAGGAGAGATTAAACTAACTTCGGTACGCCTTGGCAATCCTCATGCCGTGGTCATTGTTGACTCGTTTAATGGACTGGATGTGGGTACAGTAGGAAAAAGCATAGAATCGCATCCAGCTTTTCCTGACAGGACTAATGTGGATTTTGTGAGGGTAGAAGCGAAAAAAATGAATGTGATAACTGTGAGGACGTATGAAAGAGGAGTGGGAGAGACATTATCCTGCGGAACCGGGTCAACAGCTTCTGTGCTTACATTGAATAAACTTGGATATATAAATCCGCGTGTACCAGTTACAGTACACACCAAAGGCGGGGATTTGGCGGTAGAGCTAAAAGAAGAAGGAGCATATCTTGTGGGTCCTGCGGAAGTAGTGTATGAGGGAGAGGTATCTGTTCAAAATTCTGCGGATTTTTGAGTTGTCAATTTCAATAGAATCGAACACTTATTACACAGCCTATCCGGCTTCATCCTCGCTTCGTATAATGAATTAGAGAATTGCATAACGCAATAGTTAGTGCAATGCGGTAGCCCAAAAACATGCCCGAGCTCGTGAATGGCTTCCTTTTTTATCAAATCGAGCGAATCGAGCCTGTGAATCGAGAGAACCGCCGCTCTACCGGGTTGTGCTACTCCAAACACAAAATTCATTCCCTTCACATATATATCATCGCTTACAATCCATAAACATAACGAAGACTCTGTTGCTGTCGATATGCCTCTGTCTTTAATAAGATAACTCAGGAGAATAGAAGCATCATATTGCCCTCTATTCGCGTTGTAGGCACCTTTTACTGCTATCGCCTCAAAATGAATCGCTTCGGTTGTTTCTATCCGGAAAACATCTTCAACTGCTTCTTTCACCGGTAGCACCACATCTTCGCTATTTTCATCGTGAAATATCCTGAGCTTCTTCATGCCGTGCTTCCACAACCTTTATATATATTGTTTCCTATAAAACGTTGAAGGCATGAGAAAAATAGTGAACAAGCCAGATTTGAAGATGTTTGTGTTCTATGGACTGCTTCTTATACCAACTTTCTTTTTGTGCTACGAGGAGCGAAACCTAACTTTCTTCTTTGTCATCACAGCGATGCTTTTGACAAGTGTAATTGAGGTTCCAATCTACAAGCTTAGAACAAAAAAGCCGGAATACAGCGAACTCGAAGCCCGGTGTATTGGTGAATTTTATGGAGTGCAAATAGTAGAGGAAATGCAGGGAGACCGCGAAAGAACATATAAAACAAGAGTAACGTTGAACATGGGTGGTTTTATTATACCCCTCTTTTTCGCCTTTTATCTGCTGCTGAGCTATACCACACTCATGTTAGAAATAGCGATGTCCATCTTGCTAATGACTGTCTTTTCCTACATACTTTCAGAGGTGAAAGCAGGTGTAGGTATAGTAATTCCAAGCTATGTGGGTATCTTTGCTATTCCTCTTGGGCTTATACTCGCACCAGAATCCGGGAATACCGCAATAGCCGGGTTAATATTTGTATTGGCAATTTTTGGCATTCTACTTGGGATATTGATAACGTTGGCAACACTGCCAAAAGAAGAAGTAGGCAGTGCTTTCTTTAATCTCGGTGGCATTGGCAGTTTCCATTCCATATACCTCATCTCCCTTTTGGCTTTGTTTATCGGAACAGTAGCATAACAGAGAATGCAAAGTGCAAAACGCAAAAGTAAAGTGATAATAAAATTGGGTGGCAGTCTAATAGAAAAAGGCAGAGACATCATACGATTTCTTAGAGAGTATGTAGACGAGAAAGAGAAAGCTCCAACCATAATATTAATCCCCGGCGGGGGACCCTTTGCAGAAGTCGTAAGAAACGTATCAGCAGATCTGTCAATATCAGAGGAGACTGCGCACTGGATGGCTGTTCTCGCGATGCACCAGTACGGGCTTTTATTAGCAAATGGTGAAATCGGGATTGCTTTAGTGGAAAGCATGAAAGAAATAGACGGGGCTGAACCTATACGCATATTACTACCCTATGAAGTTCTAAAAGCAGATGATTGCCTACCGCATACATGGGATGTCACATCTGACACGATAGCAGCGTTTGTTGCAAATAAAATAGGTGAAAAGACGTTCATAAAACTAACCGATGTTGATGGAATAATAGACGAAAAAGGGCATCTTATCAAAGAAATCTATGCAAAAGAAATGGTAGAGCTCGAGGAGAAGGGATGTGTTGACGCAGGGCTCCCAGGATTTTTAATGCAGAACAGAATGAGTTGCACGATTGTAAACGGCAACTTCCCAAATCGAATAATAGCTGCAATTGAAGGAAAAGAAACACTCTGCACAAAAATACTTGCAATTACAAAAAAGTTTTAGACAGGAGAAGCCCCGGAAACTTTTTCTCGATGAGGATGCGAGGAAAGAGCGTCTATATTCAACTTTAAACTCTTCTCCAATTCCTTATACCTATTCCGAATGGTAATCTCAGTTGTACCTGCAACCTTGGCTATCTCCTTCTCTGCTCGATACTCGCCCTCATCATTACTTAAAACTGCGGCTATGTATATTGCCGCCGCTGCCGTTCCTATGGGTGCCCACCCTCTGGCTGCTCCCGCCCCTTTATTCCGCTTTAGTATCTCTATTGCCTTTTCCCTTGTCCCCTCACTTAATCCAAGTTCGGAGCAGAACCGAGGTATGTAATGCGCTGGGTCCGCAGGTGCAATCTTTAACCCAAATTTCCTTAAGAGAAAAATATACGCGCGTCTTATTTTCTTTAGAGGGCTTCTTGACACCTTTGCAATCTCTTTCAGTGTTCGTGGAACACCGTATTGTCTACAAATGATATACAGCATTGCAGAGACCAATTCCTCAATACTTCGTCCTTTAATCAAATTTTGCTTCGCTGCTTTTCGGTATAAGACCGAAGTTGCCTCCTTGATGTCATTCGGCAGTTTAAGCGCACATGCCATTCTATCTATCTCAATAAGTGCGAATGCAAGGGTCTTTTCACTGCTATCCATATTTACCCAGCGTAATCTTTGTATTCCCGCGGGCAATTTTGGCGTAGGTGTGCTCAGACCTTTATCATGGATTCTATAACTCATACCGGGACCTGTTCTTACCCGTTTAGAAGCTTGTTCGGAGTCATATGCACGCCATTCCGGGCCGAGGTCCACAATATTCTCTGCTATTACCATCCCGCAGTCGGCGCAATAAAGTTCCGCGTGCTTAGAATCTGATACTACGTTTTTTGACCCGCATTCGGGACATTTTCTTAGTTGGTTATCCTCCATATTAATATCTATATATATTTTTCATCTATAAAATACTTTCCCTTTTTTTGTTTTGGCACCGATACTTTTTTATGAACGCGACATATTTTAAAAAGCGCAGCAAAATTTAGCGAAGGGATATTTAAAATAAATAGGGGGTGATTGATAATGGTAGAAGAAAAACCGGGTGAATTGAAACAGTTGTTTGTTTACGAACATGATGCAAGTCGGCTGGAACTTTTCATTAGAATCGTTTATGGATGGGTTTGCATAGGTATAGTAGTAGCAGTGTATGGCTTCATTGCAGAGATATGCATGCTTATTCAGTGGTTTGTGATATTGATACTTGGACGTAGAAGCGAAGGGTTAAGCAACTTCATTAAGGGATATCTCGAATATCTTGTGCACGTGATGAGCTATTATTACTTTATGACTGACGATAGACCCGGAATATTGCCAAAGAGGGTTGAAATATACGAGAAAGAGTGAAGGAAGGGTTCACCAATGAACCGGTGAATATCCGTAATAACCTTTTTCTCTTTTCTTCTCTTTTTTATATGTTCATATCCAAGAATTGTATATATAGAACTAAAATGAGAACAGCGTGGCTAAAGATAAGGATGGGACTATGTGTATTGCTCCTGTTTGCAGTGATATATGCGCTATTGGTCGTTATAGCTACTTTTGTTGGTGCGGGGACGCCGCTAATTTATGCCTTACTCGCCGTTGTCGTGGTGGCTATTCAGTTCTTTATAGGTCCGAAGATAGTGGAAAAGACGATGCGTGTTCGGTATGTTTCAGAACGCGAGCAGCCGGAATTGCACCGGATAGTGAGCGAATTAGCGATGAAGGCAGGGATACCCAAGCCGAGAGTAGGGATTTCAGAGATACCAATACCAAACGCTTTCGCGTTTGGCACCTCTAAAAGGACAGCGCGGGTTTGCATCACGAGGCGATTGATGGAGATGTTGAAAAGGGATGAGATAGAAGCGGTTTTGGGGCATGAACTATCGCACATAAAACATCGAGATATGGCGGTTATAACGGCGTTGAGCGTGATACCGATGATATGCTACTTTATCTATTTCAGCTTCTTCTGGTCCGGCATCTTTGGCGGCGGTAGAAATAGAGAAGGAGCGTTACCAATGATGGCTATTGCTCTTATTGCCTTCATTGTATATTTCATAAGCAACCTTATTGTACTTTATGCGTCTCGTATAAGAGAATATTATGCAGACGCGGGAAGTGCAGAACTCACGAGAAGACCGCATGCACTTGCTTCTGCACTGTATAAAATGATTTATGGTAGTGCAGCAGGTGTGAAGCAGGAAAAGGTAAAAAAGGAAATGGGGAGCATGCGCGCTTTTTTTGCTACTGACCCTGTAACTGCGAGAAGGGATTTGAGGGATTTGAGTGCAGCAGACTTGAATAAGGATGGAAAGATAGATGAGTACGAGTTAAGGGCATTCGCAGAGAGGGCGAGAGTAACGCGTGCTGAAAGACTGATGGAACTTTTTTCCACGCACCCTAATCCGGTGAGCAGGGTTAAGAGGCTGGGAACGTACTTATAGTAGAGTGAGAGTGAAACTTTGATTATGGGGCATACTGCCCTCATGGACTGGAAACTCCGAGGCAGAAATTGCGATATTAAGCTGAACAGTATCACCCATATTTCTTCGAATTTTTTTCATTGGTTCAAAGACGAACGAAGTTAATATCCCTGTTATACCGAAACTACCACCAATAATCCCATGTGCAACTACATTACTCCAATCTAAAGTATCCGGAACGAGAAGTTCATATGTTTCAACTGCAAAAGTCACGAT
>Ga0180300_10001094_pt1 | contig 12466 bp, 8 predicted proteins | sample GuaBasSediGuay15_FD_121798 | JGI IMG/M metagenome (GOLD analysis project Ga0180300, IMG submission 121798) | Subseafloor sediment microbial communities from Guaymas Basin, Gulf of California, Mexico - Guay15, Core 4569-2, 21-24 cm | ecosystem: Environmental > Aquatic > Marine > Hydrothermal... | reverse complement strand
GAGCCTTAAATTATGATGTTTTAATTAAGTTTCACTTTTTAATGTTTTATTCTAAATGAGAATGCAAAATATTTTAATGCATATGCACATAATAGTGTTACAAGTAAAATACGCAACTAGGAGTTAGGTTTCCCTAAAATGACCTTTAACTATCCTATTACCCTTTGCATCATTTTAGCACCGTAAGTAATCCCGGGGTGTTTATAGGATAGTAAATAAGGATGGAGGAAGAAATATATGAAAGATTTTGAACTTGAGAGAATAAAAAGGAGAAAACTGTTTGAAATGATGAAGAAATTAAATATTGGCAAGGAAGGTGAGAATGTGAATGTTTGTGTTCCAACACTTGGGCAGGGAGGTTTAGACGATTATGTTAGCGACCATTTTGGAAGAGCTCCAACATTCACTATCGTAGATTTGAAAACTGGTGAAGTTAAGGTTATTCCGAACACAAGTATACATATGGGTGGGAGCGGCTATCCGCCGGAGATAATGAGAGAACACGGTGTGGATGTGATGCTTTGTTCAGGTATTGGTCCAAGAGCTATAAAAATGTTTGAACAATTTGGAATTGAAGTCTATGTCGGTGCGACAGGAACTGTAAGAGAAGCTATTGAAGCATGGAAAGCCGGAAAACTTCAAGAAGCAACAGATAAAAATGCCTGCAAAATGCATAGACACCACCATAATGAGCACATTTATTAGAACCTTGTCTTCATTCTAGTTGTTGCTAGTAGATTTACTTTTATTTTCACAACAATATGTAAATATTGTTCTTCAAAAAGAAGCAAAGTAAAATGTCTTTATAGCTATTAATAATTTGGTGATTTCATGTCAGAAAAAATTGAGAGAGAAGCTAGAAAATTAGAAGTCAGGCTCAAAGAATTTTTAGAGCAAGAAAAAGTTGGGGTTGAAGCGTTAAAGGAGTGTATAAAGAAGTTCTTTAAGCTAAGTGAAGTTATCAAAAAAATGGAAAGTAAACCAACATCCAAGGAATTTGAAGAATTTTTAAAGCTTAGACTTGAAGCAATACAATCTTTTAGTAACGTCTTAGAAAAAATGAGCAAAGCTGAACACGAGAAAAGCCACCTACTTGAATCTTACGGAGCCCTAATATCAGTTTTAGAGGAACATTTTCAACAATATCTTAAGAAAAACACGTAATCCAATTGCTTGCGTTAACCAGGTGGGAGAATAATGTCAATACGCATTATCGAGGAAATATCAAGTTTTCTTTTGAAGAAGTTAGGTGATACATTGTTTGATAACGTGTTTTTAGAAGATGTACGCATAGGGCTTCTATACACTGGAGTTAAACTATCATCTGGACATGGTGGAGTTGCATACACGTTCATTGAGGAAACTGCACCTTTTCTCCATGAAATGTGTCTCTCAATAAAGGAAGACGTTAGTGGAATAACGCTTAGAGAAGCTGTTAAATTTGCCTTTTCCTGGAATCTCATAGAGGCCTCTATCGGAGTTGCAACCTTAAATGCGGCGTCAAGTATAGTTTTCGAAAAAGAAGCAGGCAAATATCATTTTTCAAACGTAGATGTCACCGATTTAGTAGAGAAAGATAATAAAGTCGTTATGGTCGGCCTTTTCAAGCCAATAATTGCTAACATCCTTAAGAAAACCAGCAAACTGGTGGTTATCGAGAGATGTCCAGTAAAAATGGAAAGTGTTGAGGTTCTTCCTGATTTCGCAGCAGAATATATAGTGCCAAAAGCGGATGTTGTAATTGTTACGGGTAGCACTCTTGTAAATAAAACGTTAGATAGACTTTTAGAACTAGGCAAAAATGCCAGAGAATTTATATTATTGGGCCCAACAGCATCTGTTGTTCCTGATCCACTTTTCAAGAGAGGTGTAACCGCCATCATGGGCGCACGTATAACGAATGTAGACTTAATGTTAAAGGTTGTGAGCGAAGCAGGGGGGACAAGAAGACTACTATCCTCATGCGCCAAGAAATTTGCAATAATTAGAAGTTAAAATATTTTAGTACCTAAATGCTATGCATATTTTATGTTCAATAGACAAGGTACCTCCTATTGGCTTGCTTCCTAAAAACATCGAAGAACCGCGTGTTTTATGAGTTTTGCACGGCACGTTTTATTTAATAGAGTTTAAGAAAATGAAGGTTTAAACACTAGTACTTGCGAATTAAAATAAAATATTTTTTGGATAGAAATCATCTTTGGTGCGGATTTAAAGTTTTGTTTGTCAGATATATTGATATAGGTGATAAAAACTGTTAATAGTTTTCAAGTTGAAACTTTATAGATGGTTCTTTCTCGATAGCCAGTAATAACTTTATAGTAACCGCTTAAATGTTTATCAAGCTCTTTATCTCCAGTATCCACTAAAAGAGGGCGTCCACGAAGAGTTTGCAGTTTTCTTCTAGTTGCAACTATAATGATGTTGTCTTTTCCTACTTCTCTGATTACTTTGGGGCTTATTTGCTGATTTCCTCTCCCAAAAACGTATCCTTGACCACCAATAGGTGTAACGATTATTTTAGCTTTTTTACCCTTAATTATTTCAAGTATCTGTTTTTCATTCAAATCTTTGCCAATCAGTTTCCTTTTGTAGATTATGTCTACTCCGAGTAAAGAGTGATCTAGATTTAACATTTTCATTATTGTTTTTGTTGTGGTTCCTGGCCCGATAATATAGTAGTAATCGTCGGACATTTCGTCTATTATATCTGCTGCAATTTCTTCTTGATTATATTTTTCGCTTACGGGCGTGGGTGATTTTCCTCCAGGTATATAGCCTCTTTCAACAGGGATCTTCAAATATCCATACAATTTAATTGAAAGTTGATCTTCTCTGAACTTGTCTTCATCAATGTCTAGGACTTCTGCTTCAATAACGTCTTTTATCCTGCCTTCAAGATAAAGTGCTGCAAGTTCTCCTGCGCGAGTTGGGTTAGCTGCAAAAACCGCTGAGTAGATTTTTACTCCAGCGGGAATCCCCAAAACAACCATTTTGAGATCTATGGCATCGTATATGTCCCTAGCTGTACCATCACCGCCGGCAAAAAGAAGTAAATCAACACCTAAATCTAACATTTCTCTGGCTGCTCTTTTGGTGTCTTCGGCAGTAGTCATTTCGCCTGAAAGCTCCCCTATCACAGTTGGGTTAAAAGAACAGCTAACAGCAACGTTTTCGCCCATTTGTTTAGGATAAGTTATCAATTCTATTTTTTCTTTAAGTCTTGTTAACTGTTTGAGTGCTTCTCTCGCTCTGTCTTCAGCCCAAGGCTTAGCACCTAGTTTAATTGCTTTTTTAAGGGTTTCTATACCATCTGTACCTTTTAGTCCTACTCTGCCTCCCATTCCGGCAATTGGATTAACAATTAACCCTAGCTTTTTTCTCAAATAAAATCCCTCAAATAAAATGTTGTTTATGATTATTCCCAGTTCTTGCGCTTTTTCAGGTATGCTCGCCAGGTAATTGCCCACTTCTTGGGATCTTCAAGTGGTTCGTGGTAAATTTTATGTATGGGACAGTTATATGGTGCATTTTTAACTTTTTCGGGGTCTTCGTATGCTTCTTCTACAACTCTTTTCAAGGTGGTTAAGTATTCGTCTAAGTCATCTTTTGAATACGATTCCGTGGGTTCTATTGTGAAAGGTTCAGGAATTATCCATGGATGATGACTGGTCCAAAGGTGGAAGCCGAAGTCCGCCATTCTTCTGATTACATCTTCAGATGAAACTCCTGTCTCTTTCTTAAGTTGCTCAAAACTATATCTTATTTGTTCTATTCTATGTTTTGTTTTCGGGAAAGAGACACTTGCTCCTTTTATTTCACTTAAGATTTTCTTCATTACATAGTTGTTGTTTAATACAGCCACCCTAGCTACTTCCTTGATTCCCTCAGCACCCAAGCTTCTTATCCATGCATAGGCTCTTAAAACAACTGGAAAGACACCGTAAAACTCTCTAACTTTTCCAATAGTATGAGGTACGTCATAGTTCAAGTAGTATTTTTTTCCATCATAGTCCACGAGTGGAACTGGAAGGAAGTCTACGAGTTTCTCAGTTACACCCACTGCTCCAACAGCTGGTCCACCACAGCCATGTGGAGATCCGAATGTTTTATGTAAATTGAAAAAGCCTAAATCAAAACCGCAATCTACCGCTCTTATTATACCTATTATTCCGTTTGCATTAGCTTGATCGTAGGCACATATTCCTCCTACATCGTGGACTATTTTTGTGAACTCTTTTATTCTTGGGTTAAATATTCCTGTGTCTTCTGGGTTTGTGACTATGAAACCGGCTGTGTGTTCGGAAACAGCTTCTTCAAGAGCTTCAATATCAGGTAAACCATATTCGTTGGGATAAAGATTTATAACCTTAAATCCTTTTACAGCTGGGGCGGCAGCATTTGACGGATGTGAAAGCAGAGTTGTTATAATTTCGTTTCTTTTTTCTTCTTCACCTCTATGCTTATGATACGCATATATGATTGACATTATCGTAAATATTGCATGAGATCCGCCACCAGGTTGGAATGTAAATCTGCTGAAGCCGGATAGTTCTCTTAAAAACAGGTCTAATTTGCACATTATTTCAAGCGCACCTTGAACTGTTTCCTGATCTTGATAAGGATGGAGTTCGGTTACCTTAGGGGATCTTGCAAAAACTTCGTTGATAACAGGATTATATTTCATCGTGCATGTTCCTTGTCCAATGTCAATATTAATTGTAGCACCTAATGTTTCTTGGGAAAGTCGAAGATAATGTCTTAAAACTCTTACTTGAGCGATTTCAGGCAGCGCTGGAGGCTTTTTCCTGATCATATGTTCAGGAAGAACAGAGATTCCGTCGCCAACTTCTTCCTCTATTTCTTTTTCAACTTCTGGAACTAAGATTCCTCTTTCACCTTTTCTATTTAGTTCAAAAATTATCGGTTCATCCCATTTAGCTTCATGAAAATCTCTAAGCTTAATTTTTCCTCCTTTCATCATTTTAATCACCTTTTACCCTCAATTATTTCTCTTAAGGCTTGAACAAGTTTATCTATGTCTTCTTTGGTATGTATCTCTGTTACACAGTAAAGTGCACTATTTCCTAACTCCGGAAAGCTTTTAGACAAATCTATACCTCCAAAAATCCCATATTCAAGTAGGCGTTTATTAATTTCTTTCACTGACATACCTGTTTCATTAAAGTCTACAACAAACTCTTTAAAGTGAGGGGCTTTAAATCTCGGAGCTTTTATACCATCGATTTCCGATAATTTTTTCATAGTATATTGAGACCGTTGCATTATTGTCTTGCCAATTTCCCACATACCTTTAGGTCCCATAAGAGCTAAGTAAACTCCAGCAGTTATACCCCATAAGGCCGCCATAGTTCCAACAAATTCTTTTGCCTTTTCCCTTTTCGCAAAGGATGTTCTCTCAAAAGCTACATCACCAAAACCGTATTCACCCTCAACAATAGTCTTAGTGATACCAAAAAGACGTGAAGGATACTCCATCACAAACTTTTCCTCATCACGAGTAGCTATGAAACCAGCTAATCCACCGCCAAAATTCATGTGTATTCCTAGAGGCTGTAAATCACCGCAAACAATATCTGCACCGTAATGGCTAGGAGGAGCCAAAACCCCTAATGAAATCGGGTCAACGCCTACAACGCTTAAAGCACCTTTATCATGAGCTATTTCAGATATTTCCTTACCATTAGTTTCTATGAAACCTAAATAAGAGGGATTCTCAAAATAAATTGCTGCAATTTTATTTGACATTTTTGATTTTAAGTCTTCAAGATCCATCATCCCTGTTACAGGATCATGTTTTACAAGCTTAACTTTAACGAGAGGTTCACAGTAATTTCTTATAATTGCAAGTCTTTCTGGAGATATAGTGTCCACCAAAAGTACTTCGTCCCGTTTAGTTATCCTACATGACATTCTCAGAGAAGTTGCTGCTGCTTGACCCCAACTATATGTTGGCACGTTAACTACATCCATATCTACAAGTTCAGCAACTAAGCTTTGATATTCGAAAAGCGCTTGCCATCTTCCATGATCTTCCCAAGGTTCACCTGCATATGCGGTCAAAAACTCTGATCTTTGATTTATTTCATCGCAAATAGCTGGAACATAGTGTGGCCAGCATCCTCCACCTAGAAAACTAATATTTTCTTCACATGTCTTATTTTTAGATAAAATTCGCTTCACATGTCTTTTTAACTCACATTCTGCCAGAAGAGGTTCAGGCAGATTAAATTTACCCTTAAATTTAAGTTCATCCGGTATACCTGAATACAACTCATCGATATCTTTTAGACCAATCTCTCTTAGCATTTCCTCTTGCACTTCAGGTACTGAATTCGGAATATATGGATGGACAATAGTTTTTCCATCCTTTTTTATAACCATTTTTCACCCTCCATTAAATTTAAGCCAATCCACCTCCATCGACAACTAAAATCGCACCTGTAATCCAACTAGCAAGATCACTAACAAGAAAGAGAACAGCATTCGCAACGTCCTCAGGTTTACCGAGACGGTTGATAGGTCTATCGGCAGCTTCCTTTAAAAACTCGTTTAAATCTACTCCAAGCTGAGCTGCTTCGCTACGGAGCATGGGTGTATCAATGTCACCGGGGCAAACACAGTTTACTCTTATACCCTGTTTGCCGTGGTCAATTGCCATTGCTCGAGTGAGGTTTACAACTCCACCTTTAGAAGCGCAGTAAGCTGCGGCTTTAGGGCCACCTTTTAACCCCCACCCTGAACCAATATTTACAATGCTTCCTCCTCCGTTCTTGACCATATACGGGATAACGTATCGCGAAACTAGATATACTCCCTTCAAGTTTACTCCTAAAACCAAATCCCACTCTTTTTCTGTTGTCTCAACGACATCCTTACGAACGATTACACCTGCATTGTTTACAAGAATATCTATCCTTCCAAAATCTCTGTAAACTTTTTCAACTACTTCTTTGCATTGAGAACTTGAAGTGACGTCACATTTGTAAAACTTTACTTTTACTCCAATCTTTTCAATTTCTTTTGCCGCGTCTTTTCCTTTTTCTTCATTTATATCTAAGATAGCAACGTTTGCGCCAGCTTCAGCTAAACGTTTGGCTATACCGAAACCTATACCAGAAGCCGCCCCAGTAACTAATGCAACTTTTCCCTTTAACGATATTTGTTTTAGAATTTTTTCGCTGACCACTTTAGAAACCACCATTCCCCTCTAGATATAATCAACACAGGTTAGATATATAGTTTTCTTTCAGCTTGGTAACGCTTAATTATCTAAGATGAACCTTTTAAGCTAAAATTGCGCCAAGCACATAAAAACAGTGAAACAATATCCAATTTTATAAAATATGTTATACAAAGATAAAACTGACCAAGACATAACTAACATAAATTAAATAGGAACCTCAAATATCAATCATTTTCCTTGCGTAAAACACTCCTAATTTTTAGAACTTAGAATTTAATGTGTGATGTAAGTTTTAGGTTTCCCCTAACTATGTCTAAGTTCTCTTTTAGTGTTTCAAATAGATAAGCTTCTATACAAAGCTTTGAAGCAGCTGATCTGCTAGTTACTAAACACATTAACATGCGAATATCTCTAAGTAAGTACGCATTTGCTCAAATGAAAGAAAATTTTATTTCTAAAGGAATTTAGAAAATCTATAAATAGTCTGAACAAACTGATAAAATAGTGGGGTGGTGGATATGACATATGAAGATCTTAAAGGTAAAAGAGTAGTAATTACAGGAGGAGCCAGTGGAATCGGCCTTGCAACTGCTAAACGTTTTCTTAAAGAAGGATCAAAAGTTGTAATCATAGATATAAATGAAGAAGGACTCAAAAAAGTGTTATCTGAAAACCCCGGCTTAGTTGGAGGAATAAAAGCTGATGTCAGCAAACCGGATGAAGTTTCACAAGCATTCAAGAAAATCGATGAACTTATGGGAGGACTAGATATCCTCATAGCTAACGCCGGTATAAGTTCTCGCGCACCTTTCTTAGAAATGAGCTACGAAGAATGGACAAAAATGATCGACGTGAACCTAACAGGAGTGTTTCTATGCGTAAAAGAAGCAGCTAAACGTATGATGAAACAACGCTCAGGAGTAATTTTAATCACTGCCTCAACAAATGGCATGAGAGGTCACCCCTACTATGCTCACTACAACGCATCAAAAGCAGGTCTTATTTCACTGGCACAAACACTCGGACTGGAACTTGCACCTTGGATTAGAGTTGTAGCAGTATGCCCAGGATTTGTACTTACACCAATGCAACTAGCAGAATACACTCCTGAAATGATCGAAGAAGAAGCTAAAAAAATACCATTACAACGTGTCGCAAAACCAGAAGAAGTAGCAGCACTGTTTGCATTTCTAGCATCAGAAGAAGCATCCTTCATAACGGCGACATTTATCCCAATAGACGGTGGAGAAACAGCAAGATAACCTATAACATTTGAAACCAAAGATAAAACAAATTTAAACACCAAAATATCCTTTTATTGAAGATAAATAACAAGATTACCAATTATTTTAAACATACACATAGTTGCATTGTTACAGACATGAAAATATAGGAAAGAAGTTGCGAATAACATTAGAAAATATTTGAGAAAACTATACTACTGAGTTAAAAACAGTATTCGTCGTTCCTATTTCTCTCTTTGAAAGAAGACCAATCATTACGAAGAACTCTTAGAAGGAGGAATTACGATCCCCTTTATGTAAAAGTGGCTAAAGAAAACTTAAAAGTACCTTCAGAAGATTATCATCATTAGAATTAAGGCGTTTTAAAGCTAAAATATTAATATTCAACAAAATTAAAAAATACTAAAAAATAAAAAGAAATTAATTTTATCTACGTCGCTTTTTGATGAAAATAACTAGAACCACTACTGCTACACCTACCGCACCAGCAATCAAAATAATGTAAATCCATGAAATACCTATTTTAACAAGAACCGAAACAGTGTCTTCAGCAGAGTTTCCTGCAAGATCATACAAAATTATCCTCACGGTATGATTTCCTTTAGCTAAACCATCAACATTATACTCTATTTTCACACCACTAGTCCACGTTCCCGTATCTTTTAATTCTTCATCAACATAAATCTCATAGCTTGCAGGGAAACGATCCGTTGCAGTCCAATTCAAAACATTCCCACTGCTTCTAAAAATCATCCTGTATGTTCTAGGCGGCCTACTCACAAAGACCGGAGCCTCACTTGGATAAACTGTAACGTTTGAAAATACAGTCGTTGAATATCCAGCTCTATCTAGGGCAATAAATTCAAAAACCCAGAATCCCGTATCTAATGCTGAAATATTAAGTTTGACAACCTTTCCAGACTTATAAGTATCTGTTTTTATTATAGTTCCATTTCGTTTTAGTTCATATATATCTGGGTGATCTTCGGTGACAATCCATTCCATATCTGGAACTAACATACCTTTCTCAAGAGCTGTTGTTTCTGGAGAAACTGAAACTATGGGAGCCGCTGTGTCTATAAGCCTTGCTATCTTAACGTAAGTAAACGATGCATTTTCAACAGTAGCGTCAACAAATTCCCCAATATTTAAAGCATATTCCCTCTCTGTAACATTAGTGTTACGTAAAGTTGTGTGATTAAAGAAGTCGACAGTACTATCATAACTATAAATTGTTCCATTAATTTTAGCGAAACCATAATGGTACAGTGAAACTTTCTCTTCAACATATCCAATGTTGGAATCAGTAATGTTAAGATAACCCATATCGGTTCTATTAAACCCAAAGTAAGTATATATAGCAGCTGCAGTAAGGTTTTGCGCAGTTAATTTAACTTGATCTCCAGCTAATTTGTATTGATTTCCCATGTAAATACCTGTATCAGGCCCGGTATAGTTTGCATAAACATTTAAAAGTATAAGTTCAGCGTAATCCTCCATTTTAACAAGGCGCAACGAATGGTTTACAATGCTACCCGTTGCAAAGTCACATTCATAAATCATTGTTGAAGAATTACAGAAATATGTGCTGGTAGCTTCGAAATGAGAGCTTCCCATCGCATAAATACCTAAGACATAACTATCATATAAATATGCATTTGACAGCTCTTGTAGCCCAGCACAGAAAGTACTTGTGTTATATATTTCCGAAACCGAGTTATTTGACATAACGAACCAATTGTAAATCGGTTCTCCTAAAATCACCGTGTTATTAACAACTACCTTGGAATCGTCGTAAAAGCATCCTATTCCCATATTGAACGACTTAGTTATGTTAGATTCAAGAATTGTTAACTGAGAATCATTCCTAAGTTCAAAGCCATAATCGGTGTCTGTAATGTCAAATGTGACATTATTAAGATCCACCTTTGCACTATCATTCACCGTAAAAACTACATCAATATATCTTGCAGTCAAATGGCTATCCGTGATTTTAAGTTCCGCATTATCTGCAATAGATACCATCCACTCTGCCCCATAGGTATACAACGTTGAATTAACTATTGTTGCATTCGCATTTCCCTCTATATAAGCACTAGAAATATCACTTTCATCAATTACTGCAATGTTGCTATTCGCTGCAAACAAATACTCTATTTCTGTGTTATTAATTACACTGTGTGAATTATCTAACATTGAGAGAATCCATATGTAGGATGAATTCGAAAAGAAGTCACTGTTATTATAGATGGAGACAAAATAAGTATCTGATTCGTTGAGAAGTACTTTACTATTATTATAAGTAAAAACGAAGAGAAGACCCGAGTCATATATGGTAACAATGCCATTGTATATTACTGCATTAGTATAGTTGTTAGCGATGACGTTGTTGCTGCCCCAGATTATTCCACGATCACTATATCCATATGGAATATCGCTTATAATATTTCCATCACTTGTAAAATAGAAGGTTTCTGTAAGATCATTGACTGTGGAATTTTCGAGATAAATCTTTGAGAGTATCTCATCAAGTTCGTTAATAGTGGCATTTGCAATCCAAGCTTGTCCACTAAAAGCAATAAAGAGGTCAATGTTAGTATTGAAAAGAGAACCGTTTGATGGATGCGTTAAAAATTTCCCATGTTTTATAGCGTAATCAAATTCTTCCCAATTAGTAAAGCCAAGAAGAAGCAAACCAAATGTAGTATCAGTAATTGTATATTGCGTATTTGTCATGTATGCCTCTTCTATTGTAACATTTTTCGCTGTAAACTGGGCGTTCTGAACCTCTGCACAATCGATGCGGGTTATGTTTTCAACAGTAATAACGCCGCCTTCAGCATATAGGTAGACTAAGTGAGCTTCAAACCAAGGTTTTACGTATAATTTTGTTTCGTTATCAATTTCCGCTGAGGAGTGGTAAACGCCGCTTCCTGTAACTCTATGGTCTACAATGTTTACAGTTCCTGAATAAACTGAAACGCTGTAGCTAAGGTAATATCCTATTGTTGAATTTTTAACTATTACTTTGTTATTTGTTTTTCTATAATCGCCGGGTTGAACTGTGTATAAGTTAGAGCAACCAGTATTGTTCAGCAAACCTGTGCTGTTTGCATCTGTTTCAAAGCTTACCATGAATAATATGTCATCTTCTAAACTCAAATTCGCGTTGGGACCATAAACATATACTCTGGCTAGGCTTGAAGTTGAATCATGAAGCTCAGCATTTTCGTAGAGGTGCCAGTTTATCCAGTTAATAGTAGAATTAAATGTTTGGGCTGTTGAATTACGTAATTCAAAGATGTGAGTTTGTTTATAGGGGTTATTTACAGTAGAGTCGGTAATGCTAATACTAGTAGTATTTGCTGTAAGACTTATATGCAATAAATCAACGTTTTTGATAGCTATTTCACTACTTCTGAGATTGAATGTTTTTTCTGTGCTTGTTTCCGTCGCATTTTCAAGATTTATTTTCGAATCTGTGGAGTGTAATTCTATGAAAATTGATGAAACAAAGGATAAATTGGACTTCGTTGGATAAAGGTAGTTGAAATATGTATTGTTTACTGCAGCTATTTCGCTACTATAAATGTACCCAGTGTTTACTGAGGTGACGTTTAGAGAAGCATAAGATGTTCTTAGACACATTTGGTTGACAACTGTTAAGTCGTATGTGAAAACACTTGAGTTATCTAAAATGATATCATAAAATGTAGTATTTTCAACTGTTATTTTAGAGTCATATGCATGTACACGAGATAACATAGCGTTATCGTAAAAGGAAAACTCATAGTTCTCTATTCTTATGTAAGTGTTTTTAGTTATAGTGCTAATCGTTGAGTTAACGACAATGATATTTTCGTTTATATTGTAACCTGGCTCCATGTAGATTTCGCCATTTGTTATGTTTCCTACACCATTTATTATCCAGCCGTGGTTTACTTCGTTACCAGTTACATTGATTAAGAAAGACATGTACTCACTATGAGATTCCATATAATCAAAGGTTGAATTG
>Ga0180300_10001093_pt1 | contig 12469 bp, 9 predicted proteins | sample GuaBasSediGuay15_FD_121798 | JGI IMG/M metagenome (GOLD analysis project Ga0180300, IMG submission 121798) | Subseafloor sediment microbial communities from Guaymas Basin, Gulf of California, Mexico - Guay15, Core 4569-2, 21-24 cm | ecosystem: Environmental > Aquatic > Marine > Hydrothermal... | reverse complement strand
AGATGTATTTAAAAATAAAAGAAGAGAAGTGGGATGAAATTTTTGAGTGCTTTAAGAAAAATTCATTTTTAAGGAGTTTTTTAATTAAAGTTTTATCTTTAAGAAAAGAGAAAGATTTTTCTTATGAAAGGGAGTTGCTTGATATTATTGAGTCCAGTTATTTTGAAATTTATTCTAAGATAGAAGGAGAGGAGATTTTCTTTCTTTTTTATTTAAGAAGGATTTATCAGTTGAAAATTCTTTATATGGTTTTAAATTTGCTTGAAAATGGTTTTGATTTGGGTATTTTAAAGGAGATATGTCTGGTTTGATGGCAGTTATTGGAAGTGATGATTTCTCTTTTCCTTTTGAATTTATTGGTTTTAAAAGAATAGGAGAGGATGAGATTGATAAATTAAACAGTGTTACGTTTCTTGTTGTTGAGAGAGAATTTTATGAAAGTAAAAAAGAGATTTTTGATGAGTTTGAAAAAAAAGTAGAATCAGTTTTGGTTGTTCTTCCTGGAATAAAGGAGGATTTTAAAAAGAATTTAGAAGAGATAAAAAATTTAACAATAACTGCTACAGGAGTGAACTTATGGAAAAAGGAGTAATTGTAAGAGTAACAGGACCACTTGTTGTTGCAAGGGATTTGAAAGATGTTAAGATGCATGAAGTTGTAAGGGTAGGGGATATAGGGCTTATAGGAGAAGTGGTTGAGATAAGAGGTGAAGATGTATATATTCAGGTTTATGAGGAGACATCAGGAATTGGACCGGGAGAAAGAGTAATAAGAACAGGAGAGCCACTTTCAGTTGAACTTGGTCCAGGACTTTTAAGCACAATTTATGATGGTATTCAGAGACCACTTGAAAGAATAAGGGATGAGTTTGGAAGTTATATTGTAAGAGGAGTAAATATTCCGGGACTTGATAGGAATAAAAAATGGAGATTTACACCAATTCGTAAAAAAGGAGAGGTTGTTTCTGAAGGAGACATAATTGGTGAGGTTGAGGAGACAGGAGCAATAAAACATAAAATTATGATTCCTCCTGGTATTGGAGGAAAGATTGTTGAGATAAATGAGGGAGAATTTACTGTTTTAGATACAGTTGCAAAAGTTGAAAAGGATGGTAAAGTTTTTGATATAAGGATGATGCAGAGATGGCCTGTAAGGGATCAAAGACCAATAAAGAAAAAATTAAAAACAGATGAGCCACTTATTACAGGAACAAGGGTCATTGATACATTCTTTACAATAACAAAAGGTGGAACAGCAGCAATTCCAGGTCCATTTGGAAGTGGAAAATGTGTTTCTCCTGAAACCCCTGTTTTACTTTCAACAGGAGATCTTCTTCCGATAAAAGAAATTTATGAGAGATATAAAAATGATGGGGTAAAGAAGAAGAATGGTGATGAGGAATATACGATAATAAACAAACCTCTCTGTGTGTTTGGCCTTTCTCATGGGAAAATTAAACCTTTCAGAGTAAGGGCAGTTTATAAAGGCAAGACAGATTTTTTAATTAAGATTAAGACAAGGTCTGGCAGGGAGTTTAAAATTACACCTGTTCATAAACTTTTTAAATTTCATGATATAGAGATTAAAAAAACTCCTGCAGTGGAATTAAAAGAAGGGGATTTTCTTGTGATGCCGAGAATTATTCCAGAGGTGAATAAGAATGGAGAAGTGATAGATTGGAGGAATATATTTAAAGATTTCAGGATTATTGAGGGGAAAGATTTTATGAAGTTCTGTAAAGAGGTTGGCAAGCTCAGAAAGAAATATAAAAGCTTAAAAAAAGTTTCAGAAGTTCTTAAGATAAATTATGACACTCTTATTTCTTACTGGTGTAAAAAGAATAATCCTACACTGGATTCCTTTTTTAAAGTTTTTAATTTGAGTGAAACACTTCCACCTGATGTTAATTATTTGAAGGGAGAAACAACTTCAAAGCCAGTAAAGATTCCGAAAAAAATGGATGAGAAACTTGCGTTATTTTTAGGATTGATTACTGGAGATGGACAGGTTAAAGGAAGGAGTATAAGATTTTATACAAATGATGAGGAGTTGAAGCATCTCTTTAGAACCCTTGTAAGGGAGATTTTCTCTTTAAGTACAAAAGAGTATAAGATGAAAACAGTGGATGTTTTGATTGTTGAAAGTCCAGTTGTGAAGAGATTACTTGATTATTTTGGTTTTCCCGAATATAAGAAGTCAAAAAGGGTTGGTCTCCCAAAGGGAATTCTCTCTATGAGTAAGAGTATTATGGCTCAATTTTTAAGTGGATACTTCTTGTGTGATGGATATTTTAATGAGAAGAGAGGAGAAATAGAGATTGCAACTTCAAGTAAAAATTTATTTACAGGGCTTTGTTATCTTCTTCTGTTTCTTGGCATAAAGGCAAGTTTTAAGTATAGAAAAATGAGAAACTACGAAAACTGGAGGATATTTATTAGAGGGAAGGACGAAATAAAGAGATTTTATGAAAATTGTGCAACTGATATTGAGAAATATAAGAGGATTGAGAGATATTTGTTATCTAGTAGAAGAAAGTATAATTCATGGGATATTGTTCCACTGAGCAGGGAATTTGTTGATAGGATTTATAGAGGGTTAGGTTTGAATTATACAAAACTCAAAAAGGAAGGGATTGAGATACATAATTATCTTGGTGGTGAAAATATGGGAAGAGAAGTATTTGAGAAAATTGCCGTTCTCTCCAGAGATGAGCAATTAATAAACTTTGTAAGAAATCATCTTTCATCAATTTTTATAGACAGGATTGAAAAAATAGAATGGATAAAGAAAAGGCAAGATGTTTATGATTTAGAGGTTGAAAATGCCCACAATTTTATAGGAGGAGATGTTCCAAGTTTCTTCTCAAACACAGTTATTCTCCATCAATTAGCAAAATGGAGTGATGCCGATATTATTGTTTATATTGGATGTGGTGAAAGAGGAAATGAGATGACAGATGTTCTTACTGAATTTCCAGAGTTAAAAGACCCAAGAACTGGAAGAAGTTTGATGGAAAGGACAGTTTTGATAGCAAATACAAGTAACATGCCTGTTGCAGCAAGGGAGGCAAGTATTTATACAGGAATTACAATTGCAGAATATTTTAGAGATATGGGATATAAGGTTGCATTGATGGCAGATTCAACAAGTAGATGGGCTGAGGCATTGAGAGAAATGTCTGGAAGAATGGAAGAGATGCCAGGAGAAGAGGGATATCCTGCGTATCTTGGAACAAGGATTGCAGAGTTTTATGAAAGAGCAGGAAAGGTTGTGTGTCTTGGAAGTGATGGTAGAATTGGTGCTCTATCTGCTATAGGAGCTGTTTCTCCTCCTGGAGGAGATCTTTCAGACCCAGTTGTTCAAAATACTTTAAGAGTTGTTAAAGTTTTTTGGTCATTAGAGGATAAACTTGCTTTTCAAAGACACTTTCCTGCTATCTCGTGGTTGAGGTCTTATTCACTTTATATTGACAATATAAAGAAATGGAGTGAAGAAAATCTTGGGAGTGATTTTATATCTTTAAGAGCGAAAGCACTTGAAATTTTGCAGAAGGAGGATTCCCTTATAGAGGTTGTTCGACTTGTTGGAATGGAGGCGCTTTCTGAGGAGGATAAACTTATTCTTGATACGGCAAAGATGATAAGGGAGGACTTCCTTTCCCAGCATGCTTTTGATCCAGAGGATACTTATACATTTATTGATAAGCAGTATATGATGTTGAAGATAATAATAACTTTTCATCATAAATTAAAAGAGTTGATTTCATCTGGAAAGAAACTTGATGAGTATAAGGATATACCAATAAGGGAAAAAATAGCGAGGATGAAATATGTAAAGCATGAAGATTTTAAAGGAATTTTTGAAAAAATTACAGAGGAAATAGAGAGGTTGAAATGAAGGAGTATAGGACAGTAAGGAGAATATCAGGGCCACTTATTCTTGTTGAAGGGACAGAGGATATTAAGTATGGTGAGGTATGCGAGGTTATTGCTCCTGATGGAGAGATTAGAACAGGACAGGTTCTTGATTCTTCAAAAGATGCAACACTTGTTCAAATTTTTGAAGGAACAACAGGTCTTAATCTTGAAAAATCAAAAGTAAGATTCCTTGGAAAAGGGCTTGAAATAGGTGTTTCTCCTGAAATTCTTGGTTCTGTTTTTGATGGGCTTGGAAGAGTTAAGGGTGAAAGTAGTTTTGTTCCTGAAAAATTTCTTGATATAAATGGTTTACCACTGAATCCTTCTGCAAGAGCATATCCAAATGATTTCATTCAGACAGGAATTTCAGCAATTGATGGTTTAAATCCTCTTGTTAGAGGACAGAAACTTCCAATATTTTCTGGAACAGGACTTCCGCATAATGAACTTGCAGTTCAGATTGCAAGACAGGCTAAAGTGGGAAAGGTGGAAGGTGAAAGGTGGAAAGTGGAAGAAGGTAGATTTGCTGTTGTTTTTGCTGCAATGGGAATAACATTTGAAGAGGCAAGTTTTTTTGAAGAAAGCTTCAAAGAAACAGGAGCAATTGAAAGGTCAGTTCTTTTTTTAAATTTGGCAGATGATCCTGCGATTGAGAGGATAGCAACTCCAAGAGTTGCTTTAACAGTTGCTGAATATCTTGCTTTTGAACTTGATATGCATGTTCTTGTAATACTTACTGATATGACAAATTATGCTGAAAGTTTAAGAGAGATATCTGCTGCAAGAAAAGAGATACCTGGTAGAAGAGGTTATCCTGGTTATATGTATACTGACCTTGCCACAATTTATGAAAGAGCAGGAAGATTAAAAGGAAAGGAGGGTTCAATTACTCAGATTCCAATTCTTACAATGCCCGAAGATGATAAGACACATCCTGTTCCGGACTTAACAGGATATATCACAGAAGGTCAGATAATTCTTTCAAGAGCACTTCATCAACAGGGTATATATCCTCCAATAGATGTTTTACCTTCTTTATCCCGACTTAAAGAGAAAGGTATTGGAAAAGGAAAAACAAGAGAAGACCATTCATCTGTGAGTGCTCAGGTTTTTGCATGTTATGCAAGAGGTAAAGAAGCAAAGGAACTTGCTTTGATTTTAGGAGAAGAGGCATTAAGTGAAGTTGATAAAGCATTTGTAAAATTCAGTGAGGAGTTTGAAAGAAGTTTTGTTTCTCAAGGGTATTATGAAGAGAGAAATGTTTTTGAAACACTTGATATGTGCTGGAAACTTTTGAAACTTGTTCCAAGGAGTGAATTAAAAAGGGTTAAGGATGAGATGATTGAGAAGTATATGGGATAAGAGACAAAATGCAAAATGCAAATTGTAAATTGCAAAATGTAAAGTGTAAGGGGTTAAGATGTTGAGGGTTAATCCGACGAGAATGGAGTTATTGAGGTTAAAGAGAAGACTTATTGTTGCAGTAAGAGGTCATAAACTTTTAAAAGACAAACAGGATGAGTTAATGAAGAATTTTTTTAATATTCTTGATGAAATAAAGGGTGTTGTTGATGAGATTATCAAATTGAGAGATGAAGTTTATAAAGCATATTTTATTCTTAAAGGTTGGAATTTGAATATTCTTAAGAGTTTTTATTTTAAAGAGAGAAGTATAGAGATTGAAAAAGGAATTTTATACAGTTTAAGAATTCCTGTTTTTAAAGAAGTAAAAGGAGAGTTTGGAGAAAGTTTAGATTCTTTTTATGAATTACTTAAAAACAAAACACAAAGTTTTTTAGATAAGCTGATTGAGTTTGGAATAAAACTTAAAATTTTAAAGATTCTCTCAAAGGAACTTGCTTCAACAAGAAGAAGGGTCAATGCTCTTGAATATATTTTAATTCCAGAGATAAAGGATACAATAAAATATATTTATATGAAACTTGAGGAAATGGAAAGGGGAAATCTTACCAGGCTTATGAGAGTTAAGGAGAAGGTAAGAAAATGAATGGTTGTATTTTAATACTCCCTCTTATTGTTAGTGTAATGGCAATATTTGTTTTTTATATTTCACACAGAAGGATTTTGAGGGAAAGGAGAAATTATGAGAGATCTTTTCTTGAAAAGGAAAGGGAATTGAGGAAGTATCATGAGGATTTAAAATTTTTACAGTCATTTCTTAAAGGTTTAAGGAGTATAGGAATTACAACGAGAGTGTCTCCTGATATAAGAGAACTGTGTCAGATTATAATAGAGAAGGTTACAAAACTTATGAAGACAGAAATAGGTTCTTTAATGTTACTAAATCCTGAAACAAACCTTCTTGAAATATATGGTTCTGTTGGACTTGATGAAGAGATTGTAAGGACAACAAAACTTAAAATTGGAGAGGGTATTGCTGGAAGGGTTTTTCTTGAGGGAGAACCAATATTCTGTGCTGATATTGAGAAGGATCCGAGATTTATGAGAAAGGCAAATGTTAAGTATTATTCAAAATCTTTTATATCAGTTCCTTTAAGAGTTGGGGACAGGGTTATAGGAGTTTTGAATGTTAACAATAAAGAGAAGATGCAGGAGTTCAATCAGACAGACCTTGAACTTCTTGCAATTGTTGCAGATGAGGTTGCAGCGATTATTGAGAATACAAGACTTTATTCAAGGATGAGGGAGATGTATATAGGAACAATAAAGGCACTCGCTCATGCACTTGAGGCAAGGGATCCATATTATCAGGGACATTCTGAAAGAGTTGCAAGATATTCAGTTGAGATTGCAAGAAAACTCGGACTTCCACAGGAGCAGATAGAAAATGTAAGAAGAGCAGCACTTATTCATGATATAGGAAAGATAGGAGTTCCAGATACAATTCTTTTAAAGCCAGATCAACTTACAAAAAAGGAATGGGAAATAATAAGAGAACATCCAGAGATAGGAGAAGAATTGATAAAACCAATTGATTTTCTTGAGAATCTATCTCCAATGATAAGGTCACATCATGAAAGATGGGATGGACTTGGTTATCCTGATGGATTAAAAGGAGAAGAGATTCCAATAGGTGCAAGGATAATAGCAATTGCAGATGCATACGATTCAATGACAAGTTCAAGACCTTACAGGGAGGCGCTGAATAAAGAGAAAGCAATTGAAGAATTGAAAAAGGAGAAGGGAAGGCAGTTTGACCCACATCTTGTTGATGTATTCCTTGAAGTATTAAAAGAGGAAGTTGAGAGATAAAGGGGTATTGTTTGTTGTTGCTACTCCAATAGGAAATTTAGAGGATTTATCAGAAAGAACAAAAAGGATATTAAAAGAGTCTGATTTAATACTTTCAGAGGATACAAGGAAGGCAAAGATAATTCTTAATTTTATTGGAGTGAAGAAGAAAGTTTTGAGTTTATATCAGGAAAAGGAAGAAAGAATGGTTAATTTTGTCATAAAAGAGATTCAAGAAGGGAGAAAGATTGCACTTATAACAGAAGCAGGAACTCCGTGTATTTCTGACCCAGGAGCAATTATTGTTTCTGGATTAAGAGAGAAAAATCTGGATGTTATTCCTGTTCCTGGACCCTCAAGTGTTATTTCAGCATTTTCAGTAAGTGGTTTCAGGGATTCAGATTTTATATTTATAGGATTTCTTCCGAGAAAAAAGTCAAAAATGAAAGAGAAACTTAAAAAATTTCTATCTTTAAGGATTCCTGTTATATTCTTTGAATCTCCATATAGAATAAAAAGGACACTGGAAGTTTTGTCTGAAATTTCAAAAAGTTTAACTGTATTTATTGGAAGAGAGATGACAAAGCTTCATGAGGAGTATTTAAAGGGAAATATAGAGGAGATTAAAGAAATCTTGGGAAAAAGAAAATTAATGGGAGAGTTTACAGTTGTTGTTAAATATGAAGAGGGTTAGTTTACTCACGAAATTTATAATCCTTATGACACTTCTGGTAGTAATTCCTGTTCTTGTTGTTGGAATAAGAACATTATATTTAAACAGAAAGGTATCAAGAAAACTTATTTCGCTTGGAAGTGAAGCTTTGAAGACAACTCTTCTTGAATATCAGACAAGTATCGCATTAAACTATGCTGAAAAAGTTTCAAATTACTTTGAAAATATAATCGAAAGTTTATCACTTGTGATGACAGAAGATTTTATGGGATTAAATTTGAGTGAAAAGAGAAGATTTCTTGCTTCCATTTATGCTACTTCAAGACATATAAGAGCAATAATATTTTTAAGAAGAGAAAATCCTTTAATAGTTATACCTGAAAGATTTCATTTTGAAAAGGAGAAGTTTTTAAAAGAAATACATAAACTTAATCCAGGAGTTTTAAAAATAGGGGAAGTTTATTTTAAGGACAACACACCGTTTATTGATATTATTTACACTTTAAATAATACAGATTCAATAGTTGTTGTTTCAAGCTTAGATGAACTCTGGAGAGAAATTGAGAATGAGAAGTTTGGAAGTATAAAAAGTGGTTATGTTTTTATTGTTGATGGAAGAGGAAGAATAATTGCTCATCCGAAAAGAGAACTTGCGATAAAGAAGGAAGATGCAACAAATCTTGAAATTGTGAGGGAACTTCTTGAAGGAAGAAGTGTTGGAAGTAAGGAGTTCAGAGATGAAAATGGGACTCCCCTTGTAGGAGCATACGCACCGATAGAACTTACTGGATGGGGGGTTATTGCTGTTCAACCAAAATCAGATGCCTTTGCAACTGTTTTTTTGATGGAGGAAGATTCAAAAAGATTTTCAAAAATTTTAAGAAGGCAGGCACTTTATTTCATAATTCTTTTTATCATAATTGGAATAATTATTGCATTTTTGACAGCAAGGTCCCTTTCAAAACCAATATTTACACTAATAGAAGGAGCAAAAAGGGTTGCAAGGAGAGAGTTTACAAAGCCAGTTATTCTTAAAACAAAGGATGAGTTAAGTGATCTGGCACAGACCTTTAATATGATGATGAGAGAACTTAAAAAGTATGACGATATCCAGGCGGATAAACTTGATGCAATTGTTTTTTCAATAAAAGATGGACTTATTCTTCTTGATGAAGAAGGAAATCTTATATTGGCAAACAGGATTGCTCGTGATATACTTAAAATAGAAGGGAAAGAAGGGGATTTTATTTTGAATCTGATAAAAGAGGAAAGGGGAAGGAAAGTTTTTGAGGAACTTTTAAAGGAATTAGAAAGTGGTAAGGAGGAGATAAAGAAGGAGATTGATTTATCCTTAGAGGATGTTCCAAGATATTTCCTTGCAACTCCACATGAGGTGAGAACAAGGGATGGCGAGAAGATTGGATATGTTGTTGTTGTCAGAGACATAACGCTTGAAAAGGAGATAGAGAGAATGAGAGATGAATTTTTGCATTCAATTACACATGACCTTCGTTCACCAATGACTTCAATAAGAGGATTTTTGGAAGTTTTAAAGGAAGAACAGGCAGGACCTTTAAACCAGCAGCAGAAGAGTTTTCTTGATATAATGGATAAATCAAGTGAGCGTCTTTTGAATTTGATAAATGATTTACTTGATACAGCAAAAATGGAGCAGGGAAAGTTTGAGATAAAACCAGTTGAGTTTGATTTGAAAGAGGTTGCTTCTTCAATAGTAGATTCATTAAAAGGACAGGCAATGAAATCAGGAATAGAACTTACATTTGAATGTGAGGGAAATGATTTTAAGGTTTATGCTGATAAGGAGTTAATAGAGAGAGTTTATACGAATTTAGTTGGGAATGCTTTAAAATTTACTCCTTCTGGAGGAAAGGTTACTGTTAGAGTTTTTGAAAAAGATGGATATTTCCTTTCAGAGGTTGAGGATACAGGAGAGGGAATTCCACCAGAATATCTTGACAAAATCTTTGATAAGTTTCAGCAGGTCGGAAGGAAAAAGGGGACAGGTTTAGGTCTTACAATATGTAAATACATTGTTGAGGCACATGGTGGAAAAATATGGGTTGAATCAAAACTTGGCGAAGGAAGTAAATTTAGTTTTACAATTCCCAAAAAAGCAAATGGAGAATAGAGAATTGCGAATGGTAAAGATAATATTACTATTTGTCATTTGCCATTTGTCGTTTGATCTTTTTGCTCAGGAAAGAGAAGTTGAAGGAGAAAAGTATATTGAAGGGGTGGGGAAACTCCAGGTTATAAGGGTTATACCAGGAGACACACTTCATGGAATTGCAAGGATTTATCTTAAGGATCCATCAAGATGGCCAGAACTATTAAAATATAATACCATTCCAACAAAGGACCCTGATTTGATTCTTCCTGGAATGAAACTTCTTGTTCCTGTTAAAGAAATTAAGGAGAGTATGAGGGCAGCAAAACTTATTGAAAAGAAAAACATTGTTAAATACAGGAGAAGAGGAGAGGCAAAGTGGTATGATGCAGTTCTTAATATGGAACTCTTTTATGAGGATGCAGTAAGAACACTTTCAAATTCAAAATGCAGGGTAAGATTTGCAACAGGAGAAATATTAAGAATTGGAGAAAACTCACTTGTTATACTTCGTCCAGAGGAAATAAGGCAGGAGATAAAACTTTTAAAAGGAGAGATTCTTGCCTCAAAAGCAAGAGTTCTTACAGAAAGTGCTGTTATTGAGCCAGAAAAAGAAGGGAAGACAATATTTGAGGCAAAGATAAAGGATGACAGGTCCACTGAGGTCAATGTCTGGAAAGGAGAGTTGGAAGTTAAAGCAGGAGGAGAAACTTTGAAGTTGAAAGAGGGTTTTGCGACAAGAATAGAACTTGATGCTCCTCCTTTGAAACCGTGGAAACTTCCAGAGATTTCAAAAGAGAAGCTTAAAGAACTTGAAATGGAGTTGACTTTGCCGCCAACCACACAATTAAAAATTCCAAAAGTAAAATCAATTGGAAGATTTAAGCCGGAAGATATTGACTGGCAGAGCATAAGAAGAAAAGCCAAGAGATTAAGAAACAAAAAGATTGTTGATTACAGAGTAAAAATAAGTGTTGATGAGACATTTACAAATGTAATACTTGATGATAGTATTGAAGTGGTAAAGAAAAGACTTAAAAATTTTCCAGATGGTATTTATTATGTAAAAATAGCTCCTGTTTACAGTGATGGAGAAATTGGAGAGTATTCAAGGATTCATTCCTTTACAATTGACAGGCGACCACCAAAAGTAATAATTCTTGAACCAAAACAAGGAGAAAAAACAGAAGAGGAGTTTATTGCTGTTAAAGGAAAGGTTCTTGATAAGGGTGTAAGGGTTGAGGTTGATGGGGTTGAGGTTATTGTTGATAAGAATGGAAATTTTCAAAGAATAATATTTGTTCCAGAAGGAAGACATCTTATAAAGATTAAAGTTGTAGATAGGAGTGGAAGGGAATTTTATTTTACAAGAGAAATAGAAAGGGTAAAAAAGAAGAAGAAGGGTTTTTTTCAAAAAATTTTCGGAGGATAATTTGAAGATTTTGATAGCAGATAATGATATTGATAGAAGATTTAAAATTAAAATTCTTTTAAGAAAATATGAAGTTGAGTTCAGGGAAGCAAGGAACTCTTTTGAGACATTGAAATTTATTGAAGGATTTAAACCTGATTTGATAATTATTGATTATTTAATTCCAAATAATCACGCATTTCCTGTTTTGAAAAGGATAAGAAGTCAGGGAATAAATACGCCAGCATTAATTTTTGTGAAAAAGGAACTTGAATTTAAAAATGTTGATATTAAAAATGTTTATTTTTTCTCTTTTCCAATAGAAGAGGGAAAATTTGTTCAGATGATAGAAAGAATTACAGGAAAGAAACTTGTTGAGAAGAAGGAAGAGGAGGGAACGGTTAAGTTAGAAAGAAAAGAGAGGTTGAAGATTTTAATTGCTGATGATGAGGAAGAGATAAGGATTCTGTTGAAAACCCTTCTTGGTCCAGAGAATGAGTATGAGGAAGCAGAGAATGGAGAGGAATTGATTGAAAAAGCAAAAAAGTTTTTACCTGACCTTATAATAACAGATATAATAATGCCAAAATTGTCTGGATGGAAAGCAATAAAGGAATTGCGCAAGATACAGGATTTAAAAAATGTTCCTGTGATATTTAGTTCAGGACTTGTGAAGGATAAGGAACTTTATGAAACATTAAAACCTGAAGGTCCGAGTGCATTTATCTTAAAACCATTTACAAAGAAACAAATAGAGGAAGTTTTAAATAAATTTTTCATAAGGAGAAATGGGTAATATAGGGAAATTTTCTTTTATATTTACTCGTATTCTTATAGCGCAGATTATTTCAGATTTTCTTATTGAAAAGATTAGCAGGATAAAAAGGGTTCTTGTTTTTTATTTTCTCCTTATAATTTTATTTTTGCCATTTCTTCATTCAGGTCTTATGTGGTGGTATATAATTTTTTTATCACTTATATTCTTATTCCTTGAAAATTTTAAAGATCAATATATTAAAAAGGGGTTTGATAGAGGAGCAGTTTTCATTTTCTCTGAAATTATTTTTCTTTTTTTTGCTTCTCTTGTTTCATATTATGGAAGTATCTTTTTAAGAACAATTTCCATT
>Ga0180300_10001092_pt1 | contig 12470 bp, 10 predicted proteins | sample GuaBasSediGuay15_FD_121798 | JGI IMG/M metagenome (GOLD analysis project Ga0180300, IMG submission 121798) | Subseafloor sediment microbial communities from Guaymas Basin, Gulf of California, Mexico - Guay15, Core 4569-2, 21-24 cm | ecosystem: Environmental > Aquatic > Marine > Hydrothermal... | reverse complement strand
GTTCTTCGAGCGCCATCCTCTAAAGACCAAGAAGAATGTGGACTTCAAAAAGTTCGCCCGGATTGTGAGGTGGATGAGCGAAGGACAACACCTTACGCCGGAGGGGCTGATAAAGATCACCAAGACGACGCTCTCAATGAATCGCGCGAACAAGGTCAAGGCCCAGGAGATCCTGATTGAGCTACAACAACGATATGGACGAAGAGATAGTCCACCCCCGATGGAAACATCGGGAATGGAGTGAGCGAAATTCCTTGTCGGGTAAGTTCCGACCCGCACGAATGGCGTAACGAGTGGGGCACTGTCTCAACGAGGGACCCGGCGAAATTGAAGTCGCGGTAAAGATGCCGTGTACCCGCAGCAGGACAAAAAGACCCCGTGGAGCTTTACTGCAGCTTGGTACTGAGTTAGGGCTTGGCTTGTGTAGGATAGGTGGGAGGCTGTGAAGCTGGGGCGCCAGCCTCGGTGGAGCCGTCCTTGAAATACCACCCTGGTCAAGTCTTGGCCCTAACCCCTGACCGTGAATCCGGCAGGGGGACAGTGCCAGGTGGGCAGTTTGACTGGGGCGGTCGCCTCCCAAAAGGTAACGGAGGCGCCCAAAGGTTCCCTCAGGCGGAATGGAAACCCGCCGTAGAGTGCAAAGGCATAAGGGAGCTTGACTGCGAGACCTACAAGTCGAGCAGAGACGAAAGTCGGGCTTAGTGATCCCACGGTACCGAGTGGAAGGGCCGTGGCTTACCGGATAAAAGCTACCCCGGGGATAACAGGCTAGTCTCCCCCAAGAGTTCACATCGACGGGGAGGCTCGGCACCTCGATGTCGGCTCGTCGCATCCTGGGGCTGGATAAGGTCCCAAGGGTTGGGCTGTTCGCCCATTAAAGCGGCACGTGAGCTGGGTTCAGACCGTCGTGAGACAGGTCGGTCTCTATCCGCTGTGGGCGCAGGGGACTTGAGGGGAGCTGCTCCTAGTACGAGAGGACCGGAGTGGACAGACCTCTAGTGTGCCAGTTGTCCCGCCAGGGGCATCGCTGGGTAGCTACGTCTGGCAGAGATAACCGCTGAAAGCATCTAAGCGGGAAACTCGCCCCAAGATGAGGTCCCCCATCCCGTTAAGGGAGTAAGACCGCCGGAAGACTACCGGTTTGATAGGCGGGAGGTGTAAGCGCAGCAATGCGTTCAGCCAACCCGTACTAACGGTCGAGGGCTTAACGCGTGGTGCGGAGAACTTGGAGTTTTCGCCCTGTTCAGTTGACAAACCTATAAGTTACAGAAGTCCCTTGGTGATTCGAGCGGCGGGGGTACACCCGGTCCCATCCCGAACCCGGCAGTTAAGCCCGCCAGCGCCGATGGTACTGGGGGGGCGACCCCCTGGGAGAGTAGGTCATTGCCAAGGGACTTCTTGTTTTCTATGATCTCAACCAGGCATAGGTTAAGCAGCGAGCCAGGTCCTACTCTGTTTCTTCTGCTCTTCTCTCGCCCTCACTCTCCTCACCGGTAAGGCCCCGTCGGAATTCGCGAATGCCCTCCCCTAATTCACGACCAATCTTGGAGAGCCGCCCCACGCCGAAGATGAGCAGTACGATCACCAGTACAATTACCAGTTCCCAGATGCCAGGTTTCCACATCTCACATCCTCACTTATCTACAGGTATCAGTTAGGCCATCCTTTTGGCCCAGAGAATTATACTCGGGATGGTTGTATTGTACGTCATTCCCGGTATAACGTCAACTGACTTTCGACGCAGCGACGGTGCTGTGAAGATGTGACTGAGGGTAGCGGTGTTGCCGACCGTGACGGTGATGCCCACCATCTGATTCGCCAGGATGGTGTTGGTCAGGGCCTGGAGTCTGGCGAATAGCGGGCGCAACTCTACTTCACCAGCGCGATTCGCACCAGTGGGCGCGGTAGACGACCATCGTCTGCCCACCACAGATGGTGTTGTGTTCCAGCGTCACCTGATGCACCGGCCTCAGTAAATCGCGGCGGGCAGCCAAGTCGGGGAACCAGGCAGGGAAGATGATAACGTATCGCACGCCTCGCTCCGCCATAAACTCGGCCAGACGGGCATCCCGATTGGGCGAGCGCAGGATGGGGACGACCTCCGGGGTGACCAGGCCCGCCAGGTCTATCACTGGTCGCTCGGAGATGTAGGTGATGGCACCGATGTCGTTCAGGGCCAGGAGCGCGCCCGGTGGAGTGTGGTCCGCCACCCAATGGCCCAGCGCTACGTGCATCTCGTTGATGTTGTCCACGTTCCAGGCGTAGAGGTGTGCCATTGCCGGCAGCCGCCAACCGGTTCCAGCGAGGACGAACAGGCTGGCAAGCGCTGCGAGCCCCCTCCCCGATGCAGATAGGGAAGGCCGCCGCCGTGCGACTGACCGCCGTGCCTCCAATAGCCCCACGACGCTGATGATGCTGTTGCAGGGGATAAGCGGCATCAGATACCGCCCATGATGGTAAGGCACGATGTGGAGAAAAGCGTAGGCCAAAGGCAGGCTCGTGCTCCACAGACCCACCAGGGGGACACGACGGAGCAATATGCCCAGTCCCAGGACGTAAAAAGGCAGCAGGATAGGGTTGTCCAGAATCAGGTACTGGGCCGCTACGCTCAGGGAGTCGAGGCTGGGGCGGAAATCGAAGGCGGCTTTAGCGTGGTAGGTATTGGGTAGCAGGTGACCACTGGTGTGCAGGGAGAAGATAAGGTAGGGGCACACGATGGCGGCGAAGAGGGCAACGGGGAGAAGGAGGCGCAAAGCGTGAGACATGAGACGTGAGACGTGAGACGTGAAGCGTGAAGCGTGAAACGTCAAAGGTATGGTGTTCCAGATGGAGGCGGCGAGGGCCAGCGCGAAGAGGAGGTAGCCTTCGGGACGGGCCAGCGCGGCCAATCCGAGGATCGCCGCCGTGCGCAGCCGATAGCGGCCGGCGGCCTGGTCGCTCAGGTGGGCGGCTGTAGCCAACAGGCTTAGCGTGGCAAAAAGACACATCTCCAGCGCCGAGAGGCCCGCCCAGACGAAGCGACCGTTGGTGGCAACGATTGCACCGGATAGCCAGGCGGCCCAGCGGCTGCCCGTCAGTCGTTTGCCCAGCGCGTAGGTCGTCACCAGGGCGGCCAGGAAGCAGACTGCGCTCAGCACCTGCCCGGCAGCGGGGAATTCGCCGCCCACGAGGCGCACACCGGCCAGGAGCAGCGTCCACAGCGGCGCGGTCGAGCCCGCCGTGGGCTGACCAGGGTTGAAAGAGAAACCGTCGCCTCGGGCCAGGTTGCGGGCGAACTGGAAATGTATCCAGGCGTCGTCCAGCGGGACGCCGAACCGGCCGCCGGTGAAGCGGTGAGCGGTGAGCGCGAAGAGGCCGAGGGTCAGGCAGCCGACGAACAGCAGGCTCGCCAGCCAGGGCCGGTCGTTCCGCTCAAGGCTCACATTACCCCTCGATACATCCCGCCGTCCACGAGCAGGCTGACGCCGGTGATGTAGGAGGCGGCGGGTGAGACGAGGAAGGCAGCGGCAGCGGCGAACTCCTCCGGCGTGCCCATCCGTCCCAGCGGGATAGCGGCGGCGATTTTCGCAGCCTCTTCCTCCGGCGTGGTGCCATTCCGCTCGGCCCGGTCGCGCAGGAGTTGGTCTACCCGTGCGGTGCGCGTCCAGCCGGGGCAGATGGCGTTGACGCGGATGCCGAAGGGGGCCAGTTCGTCGGCCAGCGTCTTGACCAACCCGATTACCCCCAACCGCAGGCTGTTGGAGAGTATCAGGTTGGGCAATGGCTGCTTGACGGTGATTGAGGTCATGGCCAGGATGGAGCCCTCGCCCTGCTCCTTCATTACCGGCACGACCGCATAGCAGAGGCGCACCGCGCTCATCAGCGTCAGCCGAGCGGCGGCCTCCCAGTCTTCAGGGGCAAGGTCGAGGAACTGGCCCGGAGGCGGCCCCCCAGCGTTGGTGACGAGGACGTCAATCCGCCCGAAGCGCTCAATTGTGGCTTCGACCAGCGCGTTCACGGCTGCCGGGTCGGAGACGTCGGCGGGAAATGCCAGCACTTGACGACCTGTCCCTGTCTTAATTTCGGCGGCAGTCCTGCTCAGGTGCTCTTCGCCTCGGGCGCAGATGGCGACGTGTGCGCCCTCCTGGGCCAAACGCTGCGCGACGGCCTTGCCCAATCCCTTGCTCGCGGCTGTCACCAGGGCGATCTTACCGTGTAATCCAAGATCCATCACTCTAACTCCAACTTCAATTGTGTACGGCCTACACCGATGATGTCTCCAGCGCTGACGACGGTGGGGCCGCTGATGCGTATGCCGTTAAGCAATGTCCCATTGCGGCTGCCTTGATCTTCTAGCCACCACTGGCCTTCCCGCCAAGTCAACAGGGCATGCCGGGCGGAAGCGTAGGCATCCGGGATGAAGATCGTGTTGCTCGGTGAGCGGCCTATGGAAGTGACAGGCTGCAAAGGGAAGGCGATGCCTACAGCGAGTGCCTTGTCCTCTGTGTGCAAAACGACCAGCCGTCCCCCCGGTCGGGCAGTCTCACGGCTGGCAGTCGCCTGTCGGAGGTCGCGCCACAGCATCAGCAGTACCATGACCAGGAAGACGTAGAGCAGAATGACAAGCAGGAGGCGCAAAGCCAGCAGCAGAATATCCATCGCTAGCCGGACTCTATCTCCGGGGGAGCGAGCGGCGGGGTATTTTCGCTGCCTGGTAGTGGAACGGGGGTAGGGGGGTCCTCGCCGTAGATAACCTGGACACCGGCGAAGGAGATAACGTCCCCGGAGTGAAGCACGCATTCTTCGACCGGATAGCCGTTGATCGTCGTGCCGCCTGAACTTCCCAGGTCGTAAAGCACGTAGCGCCCATACCGCCGGCGGAGTTGAGCGTGGTGGCGAGAGACGCGCGGGTCTTCGATGATGACATCATTATCGAGCGCACGTCCGATGGACACCACGGGTTGGAGGAGATTCACATGGCGATGCCCCTCCAGAATCAGAAACGGGCGGCCCAACGGCAGCATCTCGGCTGCCGCTCTGGCCTCTCCGCCGCTGGCCTCCATCTCGCGGGTTTTCTCCGTTTCGGGTACTTCTTCCGGCATCCAGCGTGCCTCGACGTGCACCTCGTGGGGGCCTATCCCCTCGTCAGGCAGGACATGGACAACTGGCGTGACTTCGAGCGCTAGGCCAGCCTGGGCAGCCAACTCGGTGACGTGATGGGCCAGTTCTTCCTCCAATGCCGGTTGCTCGATCGCCAGTGCATCGCAGTTGTCCGGATGCAGGTGGACCCAGTAATGGGTTGGAGCCTGCGGTGTGCCCTCGGGGGAGACAACCTGATGGTCCTCCATAGCCCGCGTGAGATGCGTAGCGACCTCCAGGGGGCTAAGTCGCCCGGCAAAGAGGCGAGCGAAAGTGCCCTCCACCAATCGCTCAGCCAGGGCCTCGAAGCGCGCGATTTTGCTCATACCACGGCGATTATAACGCGAGAAGGAGGAAATGACAAATGACGAGGGCTTGATTTACTGCCCATTGTGTGGTAGGATAGGGACACGATGGACAAAGGTTTTGAGGAAATCGAACACACTGCTGACATCGCCATTCGCGTCTGGGGGCGCGACTTGGCCGAATTGTTCGCCAATGCCGCCTACGGTATGGCCTGCCAGATGGCCGACCCCGACGAGGTGCCCCGGACGGTCGAGCAGGCCATCGAGTTGGAGGCCTGTGACGCCGAGACATTATTGGTGACCTGGCTGAATGAGTTACTCTACCTCAACGAGCGGGATGGAGATGTCTTCGTCGAATTTGAGATGGGGCAGGTGACACCAACCCATGTGCAGGCGGTCGTGCGGGGCGGGCCGCCACCTTATCAGGGATTGCAGATCAAGGCCGCCACATTCAGCGATTTGAAGATCGCGCCCACCGACGAGGGCTACGAGACTACAGTCGTATTCGACGTATGAAAAAGGAGGCGGGAGATGGTGCAGAAGAGTGACTTTCGACGGGTGGACAAGCACATCTGGGAGTTGCCGAAGGATTTCCGAGATGATATGCGCGTCCCGGCACGGCTGTTCGGCGACGCCGAACTCTTTAATGCGGCCTTCCGTGACCGCACGGTGGAGCAATTGGTGAACACTGCGACGCTACCAGGCATCGTCAAGTATGCGATGGCAATGCCGGATTTCCACCAGGGGTACGGCTTCCCTATCGGTGGCGTGGCGGCAATGCGGAGGGATACGGGGGTGATCTCGCCTGGAGGCGTCGGCTACGACATCAACTGTCTTTCTGGAGAGAGTCGCGTCCTGCATGAGCATGGTTACACCGTTCCCATCGCGCAACTGGAGGACAAATGGGAGCGTGTGCAACTGCGCTGTCAGGACTTCAACGCGGAGAGGGAAGCCGGTACGCCGGTCGTGCGCTACTTCCGGCAGAAGCCCAACGCGCCGGTCTATCGCTTGGTGACGGAGACCGGCGAGGAGGTCATCGCCACAGCAGATCACCCGTTTTGGACGTTGGACGGGATGCGACCGCTGGGGGAACTATGGCCCGGCGAACTGGTGGCACTCTACCCGTTTGAAGGCGTCGAGTACGAGGAACCGGGGGATGAGGTCGTCGTGAGCGAGGCCGACGTAGAACGATTTCTTGAGGGGATGGACAAGGGTGAGAGGGGAAACGCGGCCTCTCAGATTAAGGCTCAACTCCGCCGGCATGGTCTTCTCCCGTTGCGAATGAACTCCCCCGCGATGCCATATCTGCTCAAGTTGCTGGGATACGTCCTGGGTGATGGCAACATCCATTTCGTTGGCGGATCCGGCAAAGGAGTGACCTGGTTCTATGGTGAGCGTGAGGACCTGGAAGCGATCCGCCGGGATGTTGAGGCACTGGGTTTCACCCCTTCGCAGGTGTATTCGCGCCATCGGGAACATAGGCTTACAACTCTCTATGACACCTACGAGTTTGAGCAAGAGGAAACTAGTTTCAAGGTCGTCGGGAGCGCCTTTGCCGTGCTGCTGGCGGTGATGGGTGCACCGGTGGGGGCCAAAGCGACACAAGACTTCCGGGTTCCACCCTGGCTTTTCAAAGCACCGCGCTGGCAACAGCGGCTGTTCCTGGCGGCTCTCTTTGGAGCCGAACTCTCTGCTCCGGCGACGTTCGAGGCCTACGGTACCAACTTCTACACGCCGGTGCTTTCGATGAACAAGCGGGATGGGTTTGTCGAGAGCGGACGAGCCTTCCTCACCGATCTTGGCGATCTGTTGGCCGGATTCGGTGTGGAGGTGAAGACGATCAGCCGGCGATCAGAGCAAGTGAACCAGGACGGGAGCCGCTCGATCCGGCTGCGGTTGGTGCTGTCGTCCAGACCTGAGAGTCTCATCAACCTGTGGGGTCGGGTGGGGTTTGAGTACAACCGAAAACGGCGTTGCCTGGGATTGGTCGCAGTTCAGTATCTCAAGGAGAAGCAACGTGTCGTTGTCGAGCGTCGGACTGCTGCCGAGACAGCGCGGGTTCTGCAAGCCGCCGGTGTGCCTGCGGTGCAGGTCTATGCCGACCTGACCACAGGGCATGTCAACTGGCGTTTCTTGGAACGCTCGCTGTACGAAGGGCGGAAAACGTCTCCCCGCGTGGATGCGAGCTTCCCCGACTTCGAGACCTATCGCGTGGAAGCCACCGCCGGCCTGGGCGAGAGTGGCATGGTATGGGCCCGTATCTCCCGCATCGAGCCGCTGGATGACTTCGACGCGGATGTCTATGACTTTACCGTGGCCCACCCGGATCACAATTTCATCGCCAACGGCTTTGTTGTCTCCAACTGTGGTGTGCGCCTCCTGGGTACACATCTGGAGCAGGGGGACGTCGCGCCGTATCTGGAGGACCTCACGACGGCCCTCTATCGCGCCTGCCCTAGTGGCGTGGGAGGGAAAGGGCGCGTGCGTGTCTCCGGGCGAGAACTGGACGAACTGGTGACGCAGGGCGCAAAATGGGCATTGAAGCGCGGCCTGGCGCTGCCGGAGGACCTGGCTCACACAGAGGAGGGCGGCTGCCTGCCCGGAGCCGATCCCCGCCAAGTGAGCGCCCGAGCCAAGGAGCGGGGCCGTCCCCAGGTCGGTTCCTTGGGTGCAGGCAACCACTTCCTGGAAATTGAGGTGGTCGAAGAGATCTATGACCCGGAGGTGGCGGAGGTTTTCGGCCTGTGGGAGGGCCAGGTGGTGGTGCAGATTCACTGCGGCTCACGAGGCTTCGGTCACCAGGTCTGCGATGACTATGTAAAGAGATTGCAGTCAGTGGTGCACAAGTACAACATCCAACTGCCGGATCGGGAACTGGTCTGCGCTCCCATTGATTCCCCCGAGGGCCGGGCCTACTACGGCGCAATGGCCTGTGCGGTCAATTACGCCTTCGTCAACCGGCAGGTGCTGGCGATGGGCGTGCGTGAGGCTTTCGAGCAGGTTCTTGCTGGCAAGGTGAAGGATTTCAACCTATTTCAGATCTACGACGTGGCCCACAACATCGCCAAGTTCGAGGAGCATGACGTGGATGGGCGACGGATGAGGCTGTGCGTCCATCGCAAGGGAGCCACCCGTGCCTTTCCTCCCGGTCATCCCGAGGTGCCGGAGGGCTACCGCGATGTGGGCCAGCCGGTGCTGGTACCGGGCTCGATGGGTACCGCCTCCTACGTGCTGGTGGGCACGCAGAAAGCGATGGATCTGACTTTCGGCTCGACCTGCCATGGGGCTGGGCGTGTGATGAGCCGGAGGAAGGCGCTCAAGAAAATCCGTGGAAGTGAGTTAAGGCACGAGTTGGAGGAACAGGGCCTCGTCATCCGCGCCGGGAGTATGAAGGGCCTGGCCGAAGAGGCCCCAGCGGCCTACAAGGACGTCAGCCGCGTGGTTGAGGTGGTGCACGGCGTTGGCATGGCCCGCAAGGTGGCCCGCTTGCGGCCTTTGGCAGTGATCAAGGGATAGGGGGCAAGTGGTGGCTTGGTACGTCTCGACGGCGCCAACGTAGGGACGCAATCACCTGTGAGCCTTTACACGTCCAAGTTGCGCACCTCTTTAGCGTGGGTCTGGATGAAGCGCCGGCGGGGGGGAACGCTTTTGCCCATCAGCATATCGAAGGTGCGATCGGCGGCGGCCGCGTCCTCGATGGTCACCTGCAGGAGTATACGCTTCTCCGGGTTCATCGTCGTCTCCCAGAGTTGGTCCGGGTTCATCTCGCCCAAACCCTTGTAGCGCTGAAGGGTGACCTTCCGGCCTTTCAGTTCTTTGAGTATGGCATCTTTCTCCGCTTCGCTGTAAGCGTAGCGCACCTTCTTATCGGCAGCAATACGGTAGAGGGGGGGCTGGGCGATGAATAGGTGTCCCTCCTCGATGAGCGGCTGCATGTAGCGGAAGAAGAAGGTGAGGAGCAGGGTACGGATGTGGGCCCCATCTACGTCAGCATCCATAAGGAGAATCACACGCCCGTAGCGCAGGTTATCCAGGTCGAACTGGTTGCCGATGCCGCAGCCCAGCGCGGAGATGATCGCCTGGACCTCCTTGCTGCTGAGGATTTTATCCAACCGTGCTCGCTCTGTATTGAGGATCTTGCCCCGCAGTGGGAGGATGGCCTGAAAGTGACGGTCGCGGCCTTGTTTTGCCGACCCGCCGGCAGAGTCGCCCTCCACGATGAAAATTTCCGTCTTGGACGCATCCCGCTCGGAGCAATCGGCCAGTTTGCCGGGTAGGGTCAGGCTCTCCAGCGCGCTCTTGCGAATCACCAGGTCACGCGCCTTACGCGCTGCTGCCCGCGCACGGGAGGATGTGAGGCACTTCTGAACAATGCGCCGGGCCGCCCGCGGATCCCGTTCCAGAAACTCCCCCAGCGCCATTGTCACCACCGATTCCACCATCGCCTTGACCTCAGCGTTCATCAACTTCACTTTGGTCTGGCTCTCAAACTGGGGGTCAGGATGCTTGACGCTGACAATGGCCGTCAGCCCTTCGCGCACGTCCTCACCGGAGAAATTGGGATCCTTATCCTTGAGCAGGCCCGCCTTACGGGCGTAATCGTTGATCGTGCGTGTGAGGCCAGAGCGCAGCCCGGTCAGATGCGTGCCGCCATCCACGGTGTGGATGGTATTGGCGAAGGTGTAGATCGATTCGGCGTAGGCGTCGGTGTACTGCAAGGCCACCTCGATGCCCACGCCGTTCACTTGCCGTTCGGCGTGTACCACGTCGTGGAGCGTCTCCCGATTGCGGTTGAGGTAGCGCACGAAGGATTCGATGCCGCCATCGAAGTAAAATGTCGTCTGGCGCGGGAATGGTTGGACTCGCTCATCCACCAGTTTGATGGTGACGCCCCGGGTGACGAAGGCCATCTCCCGCATACGCTGTGCCAGCGTCTCGAAACGGAAGTCCACATCCTTGAAGATTGTATCGTCAAAGCGGAACGTGACCTGGGTGCCGTGCCCTTGAGCCTTGCCGATGTCCTCGACCGGCGTCACCGGCGCACCCCGTTCGTACCGCTGGCGATGACGCCGTCCATCACGGGGGTCGTCAACCACCACTTCCATCCATTCGGAAAGAGCGTTGACCGCCGAGACGCCGACGCCGTGCAGTCCGCCGGAGACCTTGTAGCCGCCGCCGCCGAACTTGGCCCCGGCGTGGAGGGTGGTCATGACCAACTCCAGGGTTGAGATTTTCTTCTCAGGATGCGGGGCAGTGGGAATGCCCCGCCCATTGTCCGCCACCGTCACGCTCGAGTCGGGGTGGATGGTGATCTCAATTCTGTCACAGGCACCGGCTAGGGCTTCGTCCACTGCATTGTCCACCACCTCGTAGACCAGGTGATGTAGTGCTTTGATGTCTGTACCGCCGACGTACATCCCAGGCCGGCGACGCACGGCCTCCAACCCTTCCAGCACCTGTACATCCGCCGCCTCGTAGCGCTCAACCTGATTATCCGTCTGTCCCTTCTTCCTTGCCATTTCTACTCCACTTGCAGCCGTTATCCGCTTCCTGTCCCCCGTTCATTGGTGCTTGCTATCCGCTCCTGATAGAACACGAAGGTGGCCGCAGTCAACCCCGTGGCGATACAACCGTTGCCCAGGATGCCGACTAACAGCAACCACGAATCGCCGGATGGGAGCGACCAGACGAATCCCAGCCCTTCGTAGATCACCATCGCGAGCACGACCAGCCCTATGACGGAGGGAAGTTGCGTATGGATCAGCACGATGCTCTCCCAGGCGGCCCGCAGCAACCCGCGCTCGCCGAGCAAGATACCGTGGACGACGAACAGCAGGTGCATCGCTGCATAACCTCCCAGGCCCACGCCGAGGGCCCAGACTATAAAGCCCAGCGGTTGGACAATCGCTGCCGTGATCGCGGTCAACAATAACCAGAGCGAAGTGAATACTGTCCCGCTCATCAACAGACTGATGGCGAACGAGAAAACACGGATGAGTTTCCCCACCCCGGAGAAGTGCGGGAGGGCGGGGGTGGGGGAGTGCATAGCGCGCACCCGATGGGCCAAGCCGTTCAGGTACAGGAACCCCATCGCCAGGCCGACGATCACCAGCGCTGCTATCCAGGCCATCAACACCAGCACGTTCGTGACCAGAAGTGCACGGGGCTCACCCAGCGGCGATACTGCCCCCGGCGTGTGGCGGGCCAGCAGGCTGGGCACATTGAGCAGCGGCAATGCGCTGAGGAGTGAGAATAAGTTGAACTGTTCGCCGAACTGCTTCAACAATTGTACCGCCTGCGTGACCTGACGAGCCGTCGTTGGGTCGGGTGCGGGCTGCGCCGTCAAGAGAGCGACGAAACCCTCCAACAGCGGGGCTATAGAAAGCCGCGGCCCCAGCCACAGGAGCAAGTCCAGCAACACCGGTAGTATCACCAGCCACAGGTGTCGGCCAAGTATCTCGAACCCGGCCGCCAGGCAGCCGATCACTCCGAGCGGGCCGGATGTTTCCTCTCTCGTCCTTGTGCTCATTATAGAATTACCTACAAGATTTGCGCTCTTTGCGAGAATCTTGTGGGACAAGATGGCATCTTGTCCTACGTTGGTTGCGGCGATAGGCCGTACTATGAGTATTTTACCACAAGACGGGCGAGTGGGAAACCGGCCCGGGATCGTAATTGCTCAGCCATCCCCAGGCAGAGCGTTGAAACATATTCTTTAGGACGCAGATGAACGCTGATAAACGCTGCTTTTTTGATCTTATCTGCGAAAATCGGCGTGAATCTGCGTCCGATTCCGAGTTCGGCGGGGTGGCTGAGTAGTCGCACAGAATCTTTCTTTGACACCTTGTGCTGCCTGCGGTATACTGATTACAGCCCAACTCGTTGGCGACCCTCGGTGACGAGGCCGGGCTGCGGGGGAGTTGCGGTGGGGGTTTGGACCGCGAAAGGCGCGAAAGGACGCGAAAGGCGCGAAGGGGCGCGAGGAGGCGCGAAAGGAGGCGAAGGGGCGGGGGGGGGGGCGAAGGGCGCGGAAGGCGAGAAGAGGCG
>Ga0180300_10001091_pt1 | contig 12473 bp, 8 predicted proteins | sample GuaBasSediGuay15_FD_121798 | JGI IMG/M metagenome (GOLD analysis project Ga0180300, IMG submission 121798) | Subseafloor sediment microbial communities from Guaymas Basin, Gulf of California, Mexico - Guay15, Core 4569-2, 21-24 cm | ecosystem: Environmental > Aquatic > Marine > Hydrothermal... | reverse complement strand
TAGGCTGTGGCACTTTACATATCCGCCGTACGTTGTGGGTATGGGGGTGAAAGGTACGAACTGTGGAGGAATCAACCTCAAGCACCCAATGATTCTAATGCCTACATACTCTGCGAGATTGAGCTCTGGAGAAGCTGTAACGGTAAGGGCTGATGTTGAAAGAGGGAAGGGGAGGAAGGATAGACATATCTCACCGAGGACAGTTCAGTCAATCTTTGAGCGAGCAAGAAATTCATTTGCCGCTTATCTGCTTGGAAGTGGTGGAGTTGATCTGAGATACATTCAGGAGCTGCCAGGACATAAGGATTCGAAAACGACAGAGATTTATGCTCGTGTGAGCACAAAAGAACTGAGTAAGATTAAGAATCCATTTGATCTGATGGGAGGTGAGAAGCATTCAGAATGGGTATATACGCAATGCAGATATAACTCCAAACTGGAATGGTATACGCAATGCGTATATAAACGAGTTAAGTGAAATGTCCGCCGTCGCCTTTGGAGGAAAACAACAAACAACTCGTGATAAAAATGACCCAAGAGTATTATGAGCTAGGGTTTAGGAGTCTTTCCTTAAAAAAAAGATATAGCTCATTAGATGATATTTTAAATGATTTTATGATTCCTGTGCTCTCTATTTCCAAATACTATTATAGGGCTAGTGGTTATTTTTCCTCCTCAGTATTGCCTGCGATAGCAAAGGGATTAATACATTTTATAAAAAACGGGGAAAAAATGTATCTCATAACTGGTCTAATCCTCTCTGAAGATGATATTGAAGCAATAATAAAAGGAAAAAGCACACCGGCTGAGATTATTGAAGAGAGACTACAAGAAGAACTTAATAACCTTGATTGGAATGATTTAATTGTTAAAAGGAGACTTGAGGTTTTAGCTTGGTTGGTCGCCAAAGAAAAACTCGAAATTAAAATCGCTGTACCAAACCTAGAAAATGAAAAAGATAATAGGGAGACTTCCCTTTTCCATAGCAAATTTGCTATTTTTGAAGATTTCAATGGTGATAGATTACATATTGAAGGCTCTATAAATGAAACTGAATACGGATGGACAAGAAATACAGAGAGCTTTTCGGCACATAGAAGCTGGGTTAAAGAAGAAAAAGAATTTGTGGATTCTGCATTAGAAGAATTTCAGATTCTTTGGAATAACAAAAGTGAGAAAATAAAGACTTATGAAATTCCAGAGGCTGTGAAGAAAAGACTTGTAAAAATTGCTCCTTGGGAAATAAAATATGAGAATGAAATTGAAATAACCCTAGAAGAGCCCGAAGAGATTAAACTTTGGCGTCATCAAGAAAAGGCTATAGAAAACTGGTATAATAATGATCGGAAAGGCATATTTTCTATGGCTACGGGTAGTGGTAAGACTTTAACAGCATTATATGCAACAAAAAGATTAGAGGAGGATGCCTTCATAATCCTCCTTGTACCTACCCATGAAATTATGAAACAATGGGTATCTGGAATAAAAAGGATATTTAGGGAGGATGTACCTATATTTCGGTGCTCTAGTAACTATTCTTGGAAAGATACATTAGTAGATTATATATGGGCCAATAGAAAAAAAGCTGGAAAGAAGTTTATCATATCAACCATTAGTTCTGCGAAATCTGATATATTCATCAAAGATATAAATGATAATATAGGAAATAATTTTGTTTTAATTGTAGATGAGGTACATAGGCTGGGGGCTAAGGAAAGTAGGAAGATAATGAGAGCTTTAGACCCGTCTCTTGGCAGGCTTGGGCTTAGTGCTACCCCATCTAGGATATGGGATGACATCGGAACTTCTATGATAATGAACTACTTTGGAGGAATAATTTACGAGTATTCCATAAAAGATGCTATTAAGGATGGGATTATTGTACCTTATGAATATCATGTGGAGTTTGTATACCTCACACCAGATGAATTAGAAGAATACAAGAAAATATCTTATCATATAATGAAGGAGTACTATACCTTAATATCCAAATATGGTCTTCCGAAGGATATCTCCTTATATCAACTCTTTTCAAGATTATCAGATGAAAGAGATATTAATAAGATAAATAATCTCCTTATAAAACGAGCACGAATAATAAAAAAGTCTATTAATAAGATTGATAAGGTCATAGAGATTATAGATAAGCATAAAGATAAGCTAGGCCAATGTCTTATATATTGTGATGACAAGGAACAACTTGAGAGTGTTTCTCAGAAACTAGATCAAAATAACTATAACTATGTTAAGTACATAGGTGTCCATACTAAAAATAAGAAAGATAAACATCTTCAACTTTTCAAAGATGGTATTGTTCAGTTTATTGTTTCTATTAAATGTTTAGACGAAGGAGTCGATATACCTGCAGCTGATTCTGCGATCTTAGTATCCAGTAGTAGAAATCCTAGAGAATTTGTACAACGAAGAGGAAGAGTTTTGAGATTAGCTCATAATAAGGAAAAAGCAGTGATCTATGATCTTTTAGTAGTCCCTTATAATCCTAAGTATCTTTGGATATTAAATAAAGCAGATATGGAAATATTTTTAAGAGAAATAGAAAGAAGTTTAGTTTTCTTAGATAGCGCTACAGATTCAGAGGATACTCTTCTTAAAATTACTAATCTTTATTCCAGTATTATGAAAATATATCGAGGAGGTGAAGAAGATTATGAAGAATGATATATCTATAGAAGAGAAAGATAGTGGTAGGATAGTGATTAGCAAGGTAATAAAGAAGGATATGATCAGCTATGAAATATCTCATGAAGAATACGAACTATTGCAAGAGATATCCAAAAAGTACAATATACCCCTAGATATGGTATTGGAAATTATTTTAATAGAAGGCAGAGCCGTGAAAAAAGGTTTCAAAAAGGCACCTATAAAAGATATTTCTCAGATAATTAACAAATATGCTGCACAAGAGGTGGGAGATAGATAAAATGTGGCTGTCTAAAATAGTGGTTAAAAACTTTAAACCCTACAGGGATGAAACATCTATAGATTTTGGTTTTCCAAGTACAAACAGGCATATAACTATAATATATGGGGATAATGGATTTGGGAAAACATCATTATTAGACGCTGTTTATTGGGGCCTATATGGTAAATTATCTAGAGATACTTATCTCATGTTCAATGATGATCCTAGTGATAATGAAATGTTTGTCGAGTTACATTTCTATGATGAAGAGTATAATGAAAAAATAATTGTACATAGATCAGTTGAAAACAAAGTTTCTGGATTTAAAGAAACCCTTGAAATTATAAGAAATGGAGAGGCTTTGGAGTTGGATGCTTTAGATTTACAATCATTTATCGATGAGAAAATTTTACCATATGATATTAGTAAGTTTTTCTTCTTCGATGCAGAGGATATTAAATCCATCGCAGAAAAACAGGGTGGAGAAGAAGTAAAAGAATCTGTAGAGTTGATCCTTGGTGTTAAAACCATTAGGAAAACTATTGAGGATCTTAATTCAGTAAAAAAAGAGTTTGAGAATGAGAGAAATAAAATCCTCAAAGATTCAAGAGAGTATGAAGAACTAAATGATAAATTAAGAGAGATTAGTAAACAGATTGATGAAAAAGAGAAGAGGTTAGAAAAGATCAGAATTGAAATAAAGAGTCTAAAAACGAAAAGAAGAGAGCTTAGAGCTCAACTAGCAGATGCCAGCATACAAGAAGTGAGAGAATTCGAATCACGACGCAAAAAGTTAGAGGAGAAAATAACACGGTTAAATAGTGAGAAGCAAAAAATAAAAGATGAAATAAAAGAACTTAGCTCTAACATTCATCTATTAATTCTTCGCTCGGTGATAAAATATCACTTAGAAGACATTGAAACTAAATTAAAAGAGATATCTAAAAAAAGAGAGGAGCTTGAAAACATCCAAAATAGAATAATTCTTCTAGAAAAATTAATAGAAGAAAACAAATGTCCCGTTTGTAGCAAACTAGTATTATCTGGAGATGTTGAGATATATCAGCAAGAACTTAAGGAGCTTAAAAAAATGTATAGTGATTTACCAAAAACTCGAAGAAGTATCGAAGATGAGTACGTACGTATTTCTGTTAAGTATAAAAAGTTAAAAGAGAAACTAGATGAGATAGACAAGATTAGACCGGAAGCTTTATTTGAGTTAAGAGAGAAATTCCGACAGATTGAAAATGATATTAAAACTGCAGAGAAAGAGAAAGCAAAAATAAGTAAGAGATTAGAGAACTTTGGGGTATCACTTGTCTCTCAGCTCGAGACAAAGATCTCAGAAATCACAGCGAAAATAACTCAAGCCGGAGATGAAGAAAAGCGTCTGAGAAAAGAGTTAGACGATTTAAAAAAGGAGAAAAGAGGTATTGATCACAAGATTGATATTCTAGCTCCTTCTAACTCTTTACTTGGGGGCATCCAGCGTAAACTCCAACTGCTCGAGAGTTTAGAAGAAGCACTTAACGAATATATCCACAAACTCATCGATCTGCGTAGAGAGGAATTAATTACTGAAGCAAGTAATGTATTCTTAAAATTAACAAACAAAAAAGAAGAATACGAAAAATTTGAGTTTAGCAGTGAAAGCAACTATAAATTTCAGATAATATGTAAAGAGGGAGCAAAACCTGATATGAACAAAATTTCATATGGTGAAAAAGAAGTTGTAGCTTTGAGTTTCATTTTAGGGTTGAATAAATACTCATTAATAAAGGCACCAATTATTACAGATACACTATTTGGAAGGTTAAGCCCGTATGTTCAAGAGAACCTAGCGATATTATTTAGCAACGCAGAGTCCCAAATAATTTTATTAGTACTTAAAGATATGCGAGAAAATGGCAAGACGGAGATTGATCATCTTGCACCTTGGCTTAAAGATAAAATATATAATGAATATTTGATAATAAGAGATCAAAATAAGCGTGTTTCTCATATTGAAAAAGTAAAAATATTTGGAGGTGAGTAAGATGAGTTGGGGAAGCAAGGGAAAGATCTACGTATCTTCAGAAAATACAAAAAAGATTTATGATAGACTAGTTAAAGACTACCCTCAATATTTTCCTTCATTAAGCGTGTTATTTCAAATATCAGCTGCTGTAGGGATGTTCCTAGAAAAAAAGAAAGAGCTGAATAAAAATGTAGAGCTTGTGAATGAATATTCCATAGATAAAGATGGTACATTTGCCCTTATATTAGAAATGATGTACCCAGATCTAGCTCCTGAGCAGAGACTTGAGGAGCTTGAGAAATTTGCAGAAGCTGGAATCGAGTATATACTTAAAGAAATAGAAACAAATGGATCTTTTATAATTGACAAATTCGTTTATAAGTATTCAAAGGAGGATAGTTATGATTAATTACGGCGACGGCGGCCACTCTGCGGTGCTTCGCACCTTGCCCCACTATGTGGGATCACTTAACAGGTGGATATACGCTGGGGCTCATGCCCCGCCCTGCGGGACATTGCTCCCCTACCGGGTCGCAACGTCGTATATCCCCAAGACGTTGTGCGAAATCGCCGTTAAAAATGAGGGAGCAAAATGAAGATACTCCATACAGCAGATATCCATTTAAGGGAATATGAAGACGATAGATGGAAAACACTCCAACAGTTAATTGAGATTGGGAAGAAAGAAAAAATAGAACTCTTCGTGATAAGCGGTGACCTTTTTGATAAAGATGTAAACGCTGAGAATCTAAGACCTAAAATACGGAAAATCTTTTCGGATACAGGGTTTAAAATCGTAATCATTCCGGGAAATCACGATATTGAATCGTATAAGGGCGGTGTGTATTTTGGGGAAGATATAGTTATTTTGACTGATATAAATGTGCCTTTTGAATATAAAGACCTAAAGATATGGGGATTACCTTTTGAACCTATAGAAGGAGAAAAAATTCTCAATAAGCTTCACTCCTTGGCAGATAATTTAGCTACAGATAAGAGAAACATCCTACTCTATCACGGAGAATTGCTTGATGCATCCTTTTCAAGGAAAGATTTTGGGGAAGAAGGCGAAGGAAGGTATATGCCCGTCAAACTTTCTTATTTCAAAGATTTAAATGTTGATTATGTACTTGCAGGACATTTCCATTCAAAATTTGAGATGTGGAAGTTAGAAAATGGGGGATACTTTGTTTATCCCGGATCACCTATTTCAATAACTAAAAGAGAAATAGGGCAGAGAAGAGCAAATATCTTTGAAGTTGGAAAGCCGCCTAAGGAGTACCCTCTTGATACCCCTCATTTTGAAGAAGTAGTTATAAAATTTGATCCTTTTATGGAGAAAAGTCCCGTAGGGATAGTAAAGGAATATCTCGAAGGAGTACATCCTGAAGCAAGAATTATTTTGACAATCAAGGGATATATTAATAGTGAGAAGATTGAAATGAGTGAAACGGAACTCGCAAAACAAATAAAAGAAATTACCAAAGAGAAACGGGTAGCAGAAGAACATATTGAATTCAAGGATATTCACACAATACTTGAAGATGACTTGTTTAAAAGCTTCATGAAGAAACTCGAACAAACAGATTACGATGAAGAAAAGAAGACACGGTTGCGTGATCTGACAATAAGAGCAATGATGGAGGCAAGATCATGAAAATAAAAGAATTCTCAATAAAGCATTATGGTCCTTTACCAAATACAGGTAGAATCTCACTCCATAATTTCAATCTATTTTGGGGTAGAAACGAAGAGGGAAAAACTCTCACAATAGACGCCCTTGTAAAGTTATTATTAGGGCGAAATATCAGAGATTTCGAACGTATAGATCGAGTGGAGGAAAATCCAGAGGGTTATGTAATTATAGAAGACGAGAAAGGTAAAGAAATCAAGTTACCAGAAGGAGGAGATTTAACAAGAATCGCAGATTTAACTCCATCAGAATGCCGCAATATTTTCGTAATACGGAATAGTGACCTCTCTATAGCCCGGGAGAGTGAATTTTATACTAATGTAACAGACCGTCTCACAGGCTTAAGGACAGAAGAAATCTCCAAGATAAAAGAGATTCTTAGAGAAATGGGTAAAATAACACCAACAGGTACGTTTAGGGATATTAAAGATGAAAAATTAAAAACTAGGGTAGAAAATGCAAAGAACCTTATAGAGAAAATTGAGAGTTTAGGTAGTGAGATTAAAGAAAAAAAATATGATGAGCTTGAAGAAGAATCTGCAAGACAAAGAGAGGAGATAGAAAGGATTGAACAAGAAATAAAAAACCTTGAAGATGCTAGAAAAAGAGAAAAATACGAGAAAGGAAAAAAAGCATTGGATAATCTTATACAATCTTTAGGAAAACTCGAAAGTTTAGAGGTTTATAATGAGGATGATCAGCAATTATGGAGAGAAAATGAAAAAAACATCGAAACCTCTATTAAAGAGAAAGAAACGTTACTCGCAGAACTTAAGAAAAAAGAAATGGAATTCAAGGAGATATGCAAAAAAATAAGTGAAGTGAAAGAGGAATTTCGTGTTTTGGAGGAGAGAAAGAGGACTATAGATAATGAGGTGAAACCAGAATTAAAGAATTATAAGGATGGAGTTGAAAAGTTAAAGAGCAAGGAAACGAAAAATAAGTTTTATACTGTAGTAGCAATTTCCTCAACAGTATTATTATCCATATCAATTCTGGGACTCGCAATTAATCCTTTACCTATATTTTATGGACTTCTTGCATCTTTCCTGATGTCTACAGCTATCTTTGCAGGACTAAGATTCTCATATACGCGAACGAAAGCGCACCTTAATGAAGTTCTTGAGAGAATAAAATTGACTTGCTCTAGATTTGAACTTGATGCAGAAGATCCAAAGGAAATCTGTTCAAAAATTCAAAAGTTTGAAGAGGAATATAGAAAGAAAATCACTAAATTACAGGAGATGGAAAGGAAGAAAGAAAATTTAGAAGGAGAAATCAAGAATTTACGAGAAGAAAGAATCCCGGAGATAGAAAAGAAGATCAAAGACGCTGAAGAGAAAATAAATAAGATAAAAGTGAAGTCAGGAGAACAATATTTGGAAGAATATACCAAAAAGCTCAAATCAAAAAAAGAACTTGAACGAAGGATAGGAGAGCAAAAAAGCGTTTTAGAGAGCCATTTCGGGGAAAAGAGTAAGGTATTAAAAGAAAATATTTCGTACTGGAATGAAGAAGTCAGGAAGCTTGAGGAATATAAGGATAAAGCTAAGAATGTAAAATATAATGAAACCACTGCATCGAGGTTGGAAAGAGAAAAGCAGAAACTTGAACGGGAACTAGAGGGGTTAAAAAGGGACCTGGAATCAATTCAAAAGAAGATGGAGGAGGTAGAGCGAAAGGCAAATGAAATTCTGCAATTAGAAGAAGAATACTTATACTGTAAGACATCGATGGATTTGAAAGCAGTTAAAGATAAGTTGCAAGAGTTCGTAAACGAAAGTGAAAATAACAAAGATAACGTATTAAGAGTCATAAAAATTTTTGAGGAAATAGAAACAGAAGAAAAAGAGAAGGTTTCTGAGCTTTTTGGTAAGGAAAGTCCCATTTCAAAGTATTTTAATGTGATAACAGATGGTCTTTATGAGGAAGTTACTTTTAATCAAGAGAAAGAGAAAATCGTGGTTAAGCGTAAGGATGGAAAAATACTAGGAGCGGAAAAACTATCTGGAGGTGCCTATGACCAATTATATCTTTCTATTCGACTTGCCCTTGGAGAAAGGCTCTTAAAGGGTAAGAAAGGATTTTTCATTATGGATGATCCATTCATAAAAGCCGATCCATATAGATTGCAAAGACAGATTGAAATGTTAAGGAAAATTTCTGAATTAGGATGGCAAGTTATATATTTCTCTGCGAAAGGAGAAATTAAAGAGATTTTGGAAGAAGACATTAAAACGGGAGAGATAAATTATGTTGAAATTCGGGGAATATTTTCCTGAGGATATTTGGTAGTTTCGTACAACAGTGAATAACTCTCCCAAATTCGCCTTCGCATATTGGCGAACTTCTTCTATCCCCAGGACGTTAGAATGGACCTTCTCCTATATTCACATTTTCTTATAACAAAAGCAATTTCTCCCCGGGGGGGCGGGAAACACATCAAAGAGATTTGAATGCCTCATTTATCTCTTCCAGCGCCTTCTCCGTGTCTCCTCTGTTCAGTGCTTCCAGAGCGGCATCTCTGTGGATCTTTGCCCAGACACTGTCGGACTCCTCAAGTCTTCTGTTTAACTCCCCCATAAGCTCAGCCAGTTTCTTTCTGTCATCCACCTCCCCTCCCCCGGGGTGCATATGTTCCGTGGCTCCACTTCTCCTCCTCATCAGAATGAAGAGAAATGCCGCCGCAACTGCCCCGACAGCTCCTACCACAACGAAGAGAAGGTATACCCCCGCACCGGAGCCCCCGCCGCTCTCTGAGCCTTTCACATCAACCACCAGGGGGAATCTGAACTCCTCACCGTCCTTTGTGGTTATTGATATGTTCCCCGTGTATCTCCCCGGGGAGATCCTGCCGTCCACTGCGATCTTGAACCTCACAACCACCCTGCTCCCCCGGGGGATGACCACGGAGGAGATGGCGGTGCCCGCCTGGTCGTAGAAAGATAACTTAAGGGCCTCAGGGAAGTCTCCGGAGAGAAACAGGATCACCTCCCCATTCCCATCATTGTTTACCCAGAAGCTCCCCTCCCCGCTCCCTGCCACCTCTACCTGTTCGGGGAAGTCAGTGACGGTTATCCGTGAGAGAAGAAGCACCTCCACCGAGAGGTCTATCCTCTCGCTCAAGGAGAACTGTGTGCTGTAGCCCTCAAAAGTGAAGGAATAAATCCCAGGGGAGAGCATACTGGCGACCCTCAAAGTGAGGTTTATCTGCACTGTCTCTCCAGGGAGGACCCTGACCGGGTTTCTCTCAAGGGAGTGCTCAAGACCGTGAGGGAGGTCCAGGACTCTCAGGGCCAGTGAGATCTCAACGTTGCCGGTGTTTCTCACACTAACGGTGAAATTCCCGGCTTCATAGGGCTTGAGCCCAAGTCTATCGGGGGTGGACTCTAAGCTCACAGCGGGCACCTTTCTCACCATCACTGTGAAGTTGAACCTCAGAGTTTCCTGTCCGTAGAGCGTTACATTCACCCTGTAGCCGTCCTCTATGTAGAGAGCGTCCTGAGGCGCTCCCACGGTGAGGGTTATCTTCTTCGCCGAGGAGGGCTGGATGTATATCCTGCCTGTGGGGGAGGCAGAGACCGTCCACCCGTGGGGCCCTTTAAGGACCACCTCTATCCTCTCCTCTACGTTACCGGTGTTCCTCACCTGAAAGTCTATAAAGCCCTCCTCCCCCGGGGAGAGCTGAAGGGGAAGCGGTGTCAGCGGTATAACCTCAAGGTTGTGCACACTCTCCACGAAGAGTTTTACTACGGTGCTGTTTGAGTACTCCGTAGAGGTGGAGACTGCCATGATCCTAAGGAGAGTTGTGGAGTCGCCCCGGCCATCCTCGGTCAGGGTCACCGTTATGGTGAAGTTGTACCAGCTGAATGGGGGTATCCTCACAGATTCTGGAAGGGAGGTGATGCGATAACCATCTGGGAGGTCGCCGGAGAGCTGGTATGAGAGGGAAATTTCTTCATCGAAGTTGGACATGGAGAGGATGCTGATGTCCACGCTCTTCGCCTCCGGCTCGGTGAAGTTAACCTGCTCCTCGGTGAATATGCTTATGGAGGATGTTCTTTTCACAGTGACGTTGAAGCTGAGGGTGGGGGTGGTGGTGCCGTCGGAGGAGAGGAACCTTACCGTGTATCTCCCGGAGTATCCCGCAAGAGTCATCTGAGGGACTGTAACTGTGATGGTTACTGTGAAGGTGTCGCCGGGGCCGCTCAGGTTGAAGTGGACCGTATATGGACCTACCCACTCCAGGTGATTTCCCCTCAGGTCAACGGTTATGGAGTCCCCGATCCTGCGGTTGGACGAAACGTCAAAGCGGAAGACAACGCTCTCTCCGGGCCTGGCCTCCACGTCTGTGGCGGTGCGCAGAAGGGCTGTGAGGACCCTCTTTTGGATTATAAGGTCTGCGATCATGTTGTCCCCGGAGGGGCGGATGTTCCGTATAGCAATCTCGGAGTCTTTCCAAGGGGTGTAGTAGGAGGTGGAATTGGGGTTGGAGCCGAACCAGAACCCCTCCTCCGAATTGAGCCACGGGTCCGTTGAGTCCCCCTGATTGTAGTCTCCCTCGGTGTAGCCCAGGTCCAGGTCCTGCCTCGGTGTGGATTCCTCAATGTCAATGAACTTATGGTTCTCGTCCTCGTTTGGTCTCCAGTGCCTTATATCGTTGATGTCGGGAGACCAGCGGGCTTCATCCACGTGGTATATGAGAAGCCCTCTCCCGGGAAGATATCTATCATAGGATATCTGCTGGCGGTTCTCAACGAGGAAGTACTCCGTGTCGGATATCTTAAGCTTGTAAACAACGGGATATCGTTCAACAGGAGGTATAACCACGTCTTTCATGTTATCGATGACCTCGATGGGTTCTATCCAGCCCAGATAATACTTGCACCAGGGATCAAAATGGGCAGGGGATGAACCGTAGACGGTTCCTCCAGCCATGAGCGACCAGACGCCCAGTCCGTCAGAGTCGTAGCCGTAGTCGTAGAGGTCTGGCAGGAGAAGATCATGGCCGAACTCGTGGCAGAAGACGGAGAGGGGGGAGAACTCTGAGACCAGCACGTAGGAGGTTATATAGACACCGTCTTTGTAAGCGTTTAAGTTCCCCCGGTGGGACCATATATCGTTGGGATCACCAGAGGAAGCTTGGTCCCTCCCAGCGTGGACCACAATGAGGTGGTCAAGGTAGCCGTCCCCGTCGGTGTCGTAATCGTGGTAGTTGATGTCTGGGTTGGCCAGATCTATGGCCTCGAGGACCAGGTAGTATATGGGGACGTTGGCGTTGTCGTGTCCGCCGCCGGCGTCGGCCCCGTAGTAGGCCATGGTGCGGGAGGAGCGGTACCATTTAGGGGCTACATCGCCCGTTATGGAGACGTTCCCGTAGGAGACCTCCCTGTAGTAGGAGTCCATACCCGATATCCTGCTCTCAAAGGTTGAGAGGGACATGGTATGGTTGACATCCGTGAACTCTATAGCTATCACCAGGACCTTGAGGGTCCCTGTGATTGGGTTTCTCTCGCCCGCCCGGGTGTTCTCACCCCGGGTGAGGTTGGTGCCTCCCTCCGTGTCAACTGGACGGGCGGCCGCGCCGCAGCTCTCATTGTAAGGGGTCACTGCCCCAGCGGGCATGACAAGGAGGGTAGCCAGCAGGAGGAACAGTGCCTTCAACCAGTCCATGCTGAGCCTTAACAGGGAGGCATATATTAAATTTCTCACATACTTTCACAGTTCTGGTGAGGTTTTTAACCGTGGAGCATATTACCCCCCCAGGGTGTTTCCATGCAGGAGCCCTACGATGATAAATGGTATGGTGTGCCACCGGCAGGAGAAAAGCCCATACCCCC
>Ga0180300_10001090_pt1 | contig 12473 bp, 12 predicted proteins | sample GuaBasSediGuay15_FD_121798 | JGI IMG/M metagenome (GOLD analysis project Ga0180300, IMG submission 121798) | Subseafloor sediment microbial communities from Guaymas Basin, Gulf of California, Mexico - Guay15, Core 4569-2, 21-24 cm | ecosystem: Environmental > Aquatic > Marine > Hydrothermal... | reverse complement strand
TTTAAAGCAAAGGTAGATTTGCCTTTTTTATATAAAAGATATGTTCAGGTGCTTGCCAGCTTTATTCCACAGGGAAAGGACAGGGAAAAATTTTATTCATCTACTTCCAACAGGATTCTGCTGGAGCCTGTTTTTTATGCTCCCCTGATTGAGGTAAGCTACGAGGAGCCTGTATATCCGGTTCTGCCTTTCAGATTAGAGGGAAAGCTCACCTTAGAGGGGCTACCTCTGGTGGAGTATCCAGTTAAGATAAAAGCAGGCCAGAGGATAATTCAGGTAAGGAGTGACTCGCAGGGAAGGTTTCAAACCCGGCTGTCCCTGCCAGCCGGTGCAGGTAGAATTTTTCCTTTAAGTGTTTTCACTCCTCCCAGGGGTGCAATTGCCCCCGCGAGCTTAATTATAAATATTCCTGTAACTTATAAGGTACCCTCTATGGTGCTTGATTTGCCTCTGATAGCAGCTCCCCCTTTCCCCTTAGAGCTTAAGGGAGAGGTTGAGCTTAAGGGTGATGTTATGAAAGGTGCAATGGTGAGGGTGGTTACAGAAAAAAAAGATGTAACCACTACTGTTAAAGGGAAAAGTTTTAAAGTGAAATTTAATATCCCTCTTTTAAGATTTTCAGGGTGGGAGAGGATAAATGTTTTCTTGCGTCCACGAGAGGCCTGGATTTTGTCTTTAGATCGAGAAGAGAAGGTTTTAGTGATTAACCCTTTTACCCTGCTTCCTATTTTCTCTCTTTTAGCTATCTTTATTGGCATAACTCGTAAAAAAGAAAAAAAAGTGAGGGAAATTGAAGGAGTAGAAAAGAAAGAAGAAAAGGTAGCCGCAGAGGAAATAACTGCCGGAGAAAAAGAAATAGCGGAGCCTGTGAGGATATATCTCCAGGCAACAGACCTTGTGGCTCATATTACCGGTATTCACCAGGCCTTAAGTCATACCATAAGGGAGTATCTGGAACTGGTGAGAGGCAGGCTGGGGGAGAAAGAAAAGGATTTTGAGTTTATCTCATTTGTTGCGGAGAAGTGTCTCTATGCTCCAGGGGGAGTGAGTGAGGAAGAAGTGAAGGAGGTAGAGAAGCGGTTTGACCGATTAGTCAGTTAATCGGTTAGCCGGTTAGCCGGTTAGCCGGTTAGCCGGTTTGTCAGTTATGTTCGTTCAACGGTCGAGGTTCAACATTAGTGAGGTAAAAAGGGAAAAAGATGAAAGGAGCATTAATTTTAGGGTGTCTGGCAGGAGTAGTGGTGGTGATGTTTCTGATACGTTTTTTTCCTCCCTTTGATGATTTTCATCTGGATAATCCTTTCTGGAATGGACTGAAAGATTTTCAAAAAGAAACCAAAGCATTTTCCACAGATTCTTTATCCGGTACTGAGCTTTTTCGTTTTCCCTCTGAAACTGTCCTTTTTATAATTGGCCCTTCAGGCACTTACAACAGTGAAGAGATATCAATCATTTCAAGATATATTAAAGCAGGAGGTGTGCTTATTTTAGCTGATGATTTCGGCTCAGCTAACTCCATCCTTAAAGGTTTGGGGCTGAAGACGCGTTTTTCTCATCATCTGGTGGTGGATCCTCTTTTTCGAGGTAAATCCTCTCCTTTGGTAAAAGCTGTAGATATAAAAGGTCCTTTGGCTGATATTAAGAGTTTGATGTTTAACTATCCTACCTCTCTAAAATTCAACAGGCTGGAAGGGAAAGTTCTTGCTACATCCAGTTCTTTTAGTTTCTTCGATGATAATTTAAATGGAAAAAGAGAAAAGGGTGAGGATAACGGACCTTTTCCAATGATAGGAGAGGTTGGTTACGGAAAGGGGAAAATTTTACTCATCGCTGACTCCAGCCTGTTCATAAATTCTATGCTAAATGAGGAGGAAAACCGGAAATTTTTAAAAACTATTATTAAAGAAAAAAAGGTGTTTATTGATACTTCCCATCATCCTATGACTCTTTTCCCAAAAATGAAGAAGATACAGATAAAAATCTATCAGATTGCCTCCAGATTTGAGATAAGATATTCCATTTTTCTTGTTCTGGTGATACTCACTGTATGGATGAGGTTTAAAAAGAAAAAGATACAGCCTGAAGGGGACATACAAGATATTTTGCAAAGACATCCTGATTGGGATAGGGAAATTTTAAAAAACGTTCAACGGTCGAGGTTCAACATTGATCGGTTTTAGTCAGTTGAGTCGGTTGAGGGGCGATGAGGTTAAAAACAAAAAGAAGGGGGGTAAAAATGGATGAGGGAACAAGAAACAAGCATCCAGAGCTTGTCCATGATATCTTAGAGGAGATAACATCAAAGGTGATAGGGAAAGGGAGGATAATAGAAGCCCTTCTTGTAGCTCTTTTGTCCGAGGGGCACATTTTACTTGAGGGAAACCCGGGCACGGGGAAAACTTTTATTGCAAGCTGTTTTGCAAAGGCCATAGGAGGGAATTTTCACAGATTGCAGATGACACCGGATCTTTTACCTGCAGATATTCTGGGAACCTCTGTTTTTAATCCTAAGGAAGCCACCTTTCAAATAAGAAAAGGTCCCGTGTTTACCAACATTTTATTCTGTGATGAGCTAAACAGAGCAACTCCAAAAGCACAGGCTGCCCTTTTAGAAGTTATGCAGGAGAGACAGGTTTCAATTGAAGGAGAAACTTTCCCTCTTCCCTCTCCTTTTGTTGTAATTGCCACTCAGATTCCCTTTGGAGGTGCAGGAACCTACCCTTTAACCGAGGTTCAAATAGATCGCTTTGCCTTTAAAATAGAGATAGATTATCCTTCTTTTTCTGAGGAGATGGAGATAATCTCTCGCATTGATGAGCTTGAGGCACCCGAGATTAGGGCCCGGGCAAAACCTGAGGACCTTCTGGTAGAGATTGATAGGGTAAAAAAAGTACATATCTCTGACAGGGTAAAAGAGTACATTCTGATGTTAGTTGATGGGTTAAGGAAAAAAGATTCTGTAAGAATAGGACCAAGTCCCAGGGCATCTATATGGCTTTTCAAAGGAGCAAGGGCAAGAGCCTATCTTCAGGGAAGAGATTACGTTATACCCGATGATGTGAAACAGATTGCGCCCTTTGTCCTCTCCCACAGAGTTGTTTTAGCTCCCGAGGCAGAGATGGAGGAGATCTCAGAGGATATGCTTATTCAGCAAGCTTTGAAGGAAACACTGGTTAAGAAAGAATGAACCTGAACATTGGGTTTCTTACCGAGAGAGGGTGGAAGGTTCTTCTTATACTGTTAGCTTGTTGTGGACTTGCGGCTTTGTTTGTAGACCCTTTTCTTGTAGCTTTAGCTTTAAGTATCGGAGGATTTCTTTTTTATGATTATAAAAAGGCCAAAAGAGCTGTAAAAAGATTAAAAGAGCTGGTTAAGTTTAACTCAAACAGTGTGAGGGTAGTTTTAGTTGCCGGGCAGAGCAAAATCATCAACCTTTCCTGTCAGGCTACAACAGAGCTTGTGGTAAGCTTATCCTTTCCCTTAAAAGAGGCAAGAATAAGGCCGGATCAGATAAGAGGAGGAAAATATAATCTTGAGCTGTTAGTCTCATCAGAGCTCTCGGGTAACTATACCGCAGATAAAATAAAAGCAGAGGTTTTTGGCCCTTATAGACTGACAAAAAAAGAGGGAAATATTCCTTTTGATCTTTCCCTTAAGGTTCTTCCCCGGGTTATGGTTGTCCTGGTTCGGGCAACACTTTTTCTTTTGCGGGAAGGAAGAGGAGGGGCAGGGGAAATTCCTGTACCATTTAAGGGACCTGGAACAGAGTATGCTGACACAAGAGAGTATATTCCAGGAGATACGCTTCATCATGTTGACTGGAAGGCAACTGCTCGATGTGGAAGGTTGATGGTGAAGGAGTTTTTCCGGGAAGCGGGTCAGGGGGCTCATGTAATTTATGATATAAGAGCTGCAGGGCCTGTATCTCAAGATAAGCTTGCTACTAACTTCCTCAATACCTGTCTGGGAGCTGCCGAGCAGGGGTATCCTTTAGGAGTTACCGTTCAAGATGGGGAAAAAGTGATTTTGCATTCTGTAGAGCAAAACCCCCGTAAAATTTTAAAAATGGCTATGGGGTATGTGCTTGAAAGTATGAAAGTTGACCTTGAGGATATTGATATTTTAATTGACCCTTTCTCTTCCTTTGAGATAAAAAGATTTTTAAATAGAATGAAAGAGAAAAAAGTCAAAAGGGTACTTGAGTTTGAGGCAAAAGTAATCCGGAACAGACTAAGTGAGCCTTATAGATTTTTGGCCGGCCTATCCCGTCAAATGAATGAGGAAAGGCAGTTTTTGTTAATCAGCCAGCTGGCTGGTGAAATAGTGGACATTTTGCAGCTTATCGATGAGATAAGAAGACGCCATCAGCTTATCATAATCCAGCCTGCAGAGCCCTGGAGAGAAGCAGAAAATCTGGAGAAAGCTTACCGGTGGTATGAGAGGATGAAAAAGATTGAGAGGATTCTTGGCCGGCGGAAAGTACAGGTAGTTAGTCGGTTGGGCAGCTAAATTTAAAGCGAGTGTTGCTTGATCTTATCTTATTCCCGGTTAGGATTTCACTAAATCTGAGCTTTTCCATCAACACTTCATCTTATTTTGTGCTTTTGATAAATCCCAGAAAAGAAGAATTGGACTATGAGCGAGATTCAAATAATTCTTTTTGTCCAATCCATTTCTAATTCTACCATTGATGTGCTTTTTAAGGCTATCACTTACCTTGGGTCAGAGACCTTTTATATGTTGATCGTTCCAATTATTTACTGGTGCGTTAGTAAAAAATGGGGCTTTAGGTTATCTTTACTTTTCTCCCTATCGGCATTTGTGAATTTATTTTTGAAAGACCTTTTCTGCCTCCCTCGCCCTCCAGCTTCCTTAGTTAAGATACTGCATAACGGAGTAACCGCAGAAACTCCAGGTTTTCCCAGTGCACATTCACAAGGAACAACTACCTTCTGGTCATATGTGGCAGGTGAAACTAAAAAAAGATTTTTATTGTGCCTGGGAGTAATTTTTATTATCCTTGTCTCTTTTTCCAGAGTTTATCTTGGGCTTCATTATCCGCACGATGTTATAGGAGGTATTTTAATAGGGCTGAGCATTACTTTTTTCTTCATTAAGATATACGGTGTTATTGATAAAAAATCTGTGAATTTGTCTTTGCTGACCAAGATGACAATATTCATCTGTTTGCCTCTTGTATTATTTGCATTTTATCATACCCTCTATTCAGCAAAAGTCTTTGGTTTCCTTGTGGGAATGGGGGTAGGTAGTACGTTGGAAAATAAATACATCAGGTTTGTTGAACAAGCTCCCCCTAAGAAACAATTTCTTAAAGGGTTAGTAGGTCTTGTTGTCTTGTTTATTATTCGAACTGGACCGAAAAAAATCCTCCCTACTATCTATTTGTGTGAGTTGCTGCGGTATATTATAATGGGATTATGGGTTTTCTTCTTTGCACCGCTAATTTTTAAAAAATCCTTAGAGGGATAAAATGGGCGAGAAAGATGTCAAGGTGTTTTGGCTTTTTCTGTTGATTCACCTAAGAGAGAAGGATTTTTTTCTCGGTAACATCTATCCAAAGATGCAGACTGCGGTAAGGCTCGGGCTGATTATCTTTAAAAAGAAGAAACCGAACCTTTATATTTTTCCCTGGTTTGGTGGGGGTAAAACTTATTTTTTTCTCCCATTTTTCCTCGTGCTTTAGGGTTATAGGGCCAATAGATTTGTTTTCCTCCTCTCCTATCAGCACTTTTGCTGTATAGGTGACAGGTTCATACTCATGATTAACTATACCCAGAATGACATAACCTTCCTCTCCCACAACAAGCTGTTTTGGGTATCCTTCTGCTTTTCCCTCCTCACCCAGGATATAGAATTCAGTGAATTTTTCTCCCACCTTTGGAGTGGAGATAACATAGATCAAAGTCCCTATGGCGGCAATGATTGCCCCAATTAGAATTACAGTTAGAGCTTTGTCCAATTTTGACTGGGTGCCAAAGGAAGAAAAATCAATATTTATATTGATGCTTAATCTTTCAGGTGGGAGGACATAGAAGCGTCTTATCCAGGCAACAGCAGACATTACCACTATAAATCCGGTAAGTGAGACAAGAATTGGATAGAGTTTTATCCCCCAGGGAGTGTAGTTTAGAATTAAACCTATAAGTGGAACAACAGCTATACTAAGACCAAAGCTTAAGGCTACTCTTTCTATTGTGTCAAGCTGAGTTTTTTTTGGAAAAAGAGCAGCAATTAATGTATAACCTGGAAAAAAAAGAATAAAGGGTAGACCAACTATTATTCTTATCACCTTAAGAGAAGTAAGGCTAATTATGGCAATTAGAATAAGTGAAAGGATATCTATTAAGAGGAGTTCGTTTTTTATCTTTATCTTCACGGAAGTGTCCCTCGAAAGAGAAATTCACCCACCATTCTTTTCTTTATTAACATCAGCCCTAGTCTTGCTAAAATCATGGCTCCAATAATCTCAGGGACATAAACCCAGGGATTGGTGAAAAGACCTTGGAAAATATTCTCCCACCAATGTGAAATATCTTCCTTTGGAAAACCCCAACCGTATAAGGGCCAAAGGAGAGTTTGCAAGTCAAGCCACATTTCATCCAGGATCAAGTGGGAACAGGAGGATACACTAAAGATGAAAAAGTTAAATCTTTTTTTCTTTAGCAAATAGATTCCTATCAAAATAAGTATAAGGTTAACAAAGAGTGTGTGAGTATATACTCTGCCGTTGGCAATAAGATTGGCAAAAATGAGCATTCCCAGAGGCTTGTCAATAATGTCGGGGAACATGGACCCTAAGAGAACAAACCGATAGTCAATATGCCATTTTTTAGAGTTTACTGGCGGGTCAGGATTTACAGGAGATAGGTCAGATGATTTAACAAGGAATGTTAATCTTTTATCTTTTTTTCTATACGAAGATATCGTAGAAAAAATCCTCTGAGATATATTGAAAACACACAGTGTTATTCCGGTGTGTGCGAGTAAAAGCATTTTGATAAGCTAAAGCTCGTTAATTTTGCCCTCAACCCTTTTTACAGCCTCTTTTGCCTTGGCATGCCCGGGAATAATTCTCAGGACCTCTTTGTACTCATCTATAGCCTCCTTCAGCTCTCCCGCATCTTCATAAATTGCTGCCAGTTGCCAGTGGTAAGTAGCATTGTTGGGATCAAGCTGGATAGCCTTTTTTGATTCCTGGGCCGCTTCGGAGTACATTTTCTTAGTCCAGTAACACCAGGCAAGATGATAGTGTGCCCAGGCATTGTAAGGATTTAGCTGGTAGGATTTTTTAAAATGGTTCACAGACTTGTTAAACCATTTATCATCCCGGTAGAGCATAAAGAGCTTGAGGTAAAGCTGTCCTGCCTCATCGTGGTATTCAGCATTTCCCGGTGAGATAGAGATAGCTTTCTCATACTCAAGGATAGCCTGTTTCCATTCTCTAACATTCCTGGACAGTTTCCTGGCTCTCCGATAGTGAACATCAGCCCAGAAAGATTGAACGGAGATATAGCTAAGGAAGGCTATTCCCGCAAGTAGAACCAGTGCAAGGATAATTTTTTGTTTTTTCCAGAATAGTTTTGCCTGCAAAATATCACTCCTGGTATATTTTGTATCTTTTAGCAAGCTCTGGATTGTAAGGCGCCTTCCGCCCTATACATCCTTTTCTTGGACAGAGCTGACAGCTGTAAAACTTAATTTCAGTGGGAAAGTAAATTCCCGATTCAGATTTTCTGGGAATCATCAGAAAACTATCAGTCAGGCTTACACCGATAATTTTCCTGGTATCCCCAAAGAGTGAAAAAAGTCCAGCTTGCTGGGTGAGAGGCCAGTCTGCCAGAGAGCCCGGACTCATGCTGGATAGCTGTCCGAGTCTGTATTTTTTCTTGAGATATCTTTCCAGATACGCCAGCGTGTCCTCCAGAGCTAAATCTGCTATCTCTTCCAGATAGTACTGTTCAAGAAGGTCTTTTGTTGAGGTGGCTTTCTCCTCCAGACTCTTTCCAATGGTGGCAATGTATGGAAAAACCCTTTCAACCTTATCCAGGTTTTTTCTCAAGACTCTACTTTTAAACCACACTCCTCCAATATCTACACCTGTATCTTTTTTACTCTCAACATAGGCTACTTTATAAATAGCTTTAGGGCTTACCAGAGTAGCTGCCACATCAAGGAGCTTTCTTATAAGTTCTTTTTGTTTTACCTGTGTCTTGCTGTTTATTTTAAGACGTTTTAGCGTTTTTCCAAAGTCAAATTTAACTGGAATATCCCTTAATACTTCTGTGCTGCTTTGGGAAAGTTGCTTTCCTATCATCTTTGGTCTCCAGGGAGGCTATTGGTGTATACCTCAAATACCGGTGGATCAAAAAGGTGTTTTTTTACTGAGCATTCTTTAGCAGCTCTTGCCACAGCCTTTTTATATTTTTCCGGAAATTGAGGAGGCAAAAGGATTTCAATCTTGATTTTTTCTATCATACCTGTATTTTTGTTCCTCTCCTTTCGCATAATGAGCTTCAGCTTATCTGTGGGTATGTTACGTCGCTGACAGAAGATAAGAACATAAATTCCGGCACAGGTTCCAATAGAGGCAAGGAAAAGGTCAAAAGGTGCCGGATAAGACCCATCACCACCTAAGTGGGGTGGCTGGTCAGTTTTAATTCTGAAACCTTTGTAAAGGGCATCTACTCTTTTCCCTCCTGGAAATACAATCTCCATATCCATCTCCAATCCTCCTTGTAACTTTTACACTTTTTGTAGGGTTATTATGGTTAGATTAATAAAAATCAAATTTCAGTCAAGAAAAAAAGGGAAAAAAGTAGCCTGTCCCCTTTTTCACCCTATCGTGTCTTTTTGAGATAGGAATAAACAAAAATAGCAGAAAATAAAGCTATAACTGAGAGTAGGAAGAAGATGAACTTTATACCCAGCAGGTCGCTTATTGTTCCACATAAGAGCCTGGAAAACGCCCCAAAAGTAGCGCCACTTAATACCTGTATTCCATAGGCCAGTCCTAAATCGCTGGTTTTAATCTCACCGGTAAGCAGAATCAAAGCAGGTAGAATCATAAAAAATACAATTCCTGCGGGCAATAAAACAAAGACCAGGAAAAAACTGGTAACAAGGGGAATTAGAAGAAGAAAAAAAGAAGTGATAAGAAAGCCTATCCCTATAATTTTTCTCGCCCCAAATGCATCAGAACATCTACCTCCAATCACCTTACCTAATGCGCCACCGGCTAAGAATACAGTTAACATCCCTCCTGCAGTGCTGGTTGACAGTTTATGTACATCGGTGAGGAAAAGAGGTAAAAAAGAGATGCTGCCACCGGAAACAAAACCGAAAAAGCCTTGAGTTAAATAAATTGCTTTAAAGTGTGGATGATAAAAAGAAGGTCTTCTTTTTTGTGAAGATTGCTCTTTATTGATTTTTTTCTCCTTAGCCTGAGCTACCCTGCAGTCTCTTAATCTGTTATTTGAAGAGAATAGATACAAAAGAAGAGCCATGATAAAAGCCGGAATTGCCCAGAAAGTATAGACGTATCTCCATCCATAACAGGATCCCACTATTCCTGCCACTATAGGTGCTATGAGTATCCCAACACTTCCTCCTGTCTCAAAGATACCCACCATCTTCCCCTTTTTTCTGGGATATCTATAAGATAGATAAGAATAAGCTGGGGGATGGAAAATACCAATCGTCAGAAAGAGAAGGATTAAAAGTAGTAGAACACCAGGAAGAGTAGACATCAGGGTTATAATAGCGGAGAAAATACTTACCAGAAAGAACATGAGTATAATCAACTTAATTCTATCCATTTTATCCGAGGCTATACCGGCAGGGATACCAGAAAAAGCCCAGCATAGACTCAGGATAAAAGTTAATAATCCTACTCCGGTATATGAGAGATTAAATTCTGTTTTAATAAGGGGAAGTAATGGAGCTATACTGGCAGGAAAGACGTGGATTAAGACATGGGAAAAAGTAATTAAGGAAAATTCAATTCTATCTTTATCATCTTTTCTCATAAACATCTATTATCCTGAGGAGTTCCTTTCAAAAAAGAATTGTAAGAATAAAAATTCGATTTTTTAGTAAAGGCATGGCTGTCCTTTTGTATTTCATTGACCAGACATTTGGAGAATATTATATATATGTCAGACGATATTATATCAGAATTGCTGAATTTGTGAAATTTTATTCGGGTTATTTTTGGCCTTCCTTCAGGATTTGCCTTTTTATATACCCTTTAGTTGCAGTTTTCTGGAAAAATGGCAGGCAGCGAAATGACCGGATTTATGTTCTAAAAGAGGGGGAGTTTCCCTTGAACAGATTTCCTGGGCATAACTACATCTTGGGTGAAAATAACACCCGCTTGGTGGGTTTACTGGACTTGGTACATCTCCTTTCAAAATTATTTCTTTTCTTTTATCTTCTACATCAGGTTCAGGAACCGCAGAGATAAGAGCTTCCGTATAGGGATGCAAGGGGGAGGAAAAAATCTCGTCTGTTTTTGCTATCTCAACAATTTTTCCCAGATACATTACCATTACTCTGTCACTTATATGTCTGATTACAGAAAGGTCATGTGCTATGAATAGATAGGATAGGTGGTATCTTTCCTGAAGGTCTTTCATTAAATTAAGTATTTGTGCCTGTATTGAAACATCCAGAGCTGTTACCGGTTCATCACATACTATAAATTGAGGATTAACTGCCAGAGCCCTGGCAATAGCTATTCTCTGGCGCTGTCCCCCACTGAATTCATGGGGATATCTATCAATATTCTCCTCCCTCAAACCAACCTCCTTCAACAGACTAACCACTTTTTCCCTTAATTTTTTTCCTCTTGCGATATTGTGAAAATAAATAGGTTCTCCTATTATCTCACCTACCTTCATTCTTGGATTTAGTGAGGAGTCCGGGTCCTGAAAAATTATCTGCATCTTTTTTCTTATTTTCTTTAGTTCAACTGGTCCCGCAGAGCTAATTTCTATCTCTTTTACATCTTTATCTTTCCCTTTGTTGAGAAAGATTATTTTACCTGATGTGGGATTTATCAGGCGCAATATACACTTTCCTACTGTTGTTTTCCCGCAGCCACTTTCTCCTACCAGACCCAGCGTTTCACCCCTTTTTATGAAAAAGCTTACGCCATCTACTGCCTTAACATATGCAACAGTTTTTTGAATTATTCCCTTTCTTATCGGGAAAAATTTACGTAAACCTTCCACCTTTAACAACCAATCGTTTTCTAAGCCCATTTTTTTCTAAAACTCCTGTTTTACCCGTATAACCAACATCTTACCTGGTGATTCTCTGCTGGTTCAGAAAGAGGCGGTTGTTTTCTCTGGCAAATATCCATGGCTTCATCGCACCTGGGAGCAAAGCCACATCTATCTCTCCATACATCCTCCAGCGGGCTTGGAACCATTCCTCTTATAGGTTCCAGTTTCTTTTTTCCTTTAAGAGAAGGAATGGAATTTAAAAGAGCTTTAACATAGGGATGTAAAGGCTGTCTAAAAATCTCCTTAGTTGGAGCATATTCCACCACCTTTCCCAGATATATCACAACAACCTCATCTGCATTTTTTGCTACAATTCCCAAGTCATGAGTAATTAAAAGTATGGACATTCCATATTCTGACTGGAGCTTTTTCATCAGACGCAATATCTGGGCCTGAATAGTTACGTCCAATGCCGTGGTTGGCTCATCTGCAATTAAAAGCGATGGCTTACAGGATAAAGCCATAGCAATCATAGCTCTTTGTCTCATTCCACCTGAAAATTGATGTGGATATTGCTTAATTCTCTGCTCTGGCAGAGGAATCCCCACTTCTTTTAATAGCTGGATTGCTTTTTCAAGAGCTTTCTGTTTACCTATCTTTTGATGGGCAACTATTGCCTCTGTTAACTGGTTTCCTATCGTGAAAACTGGATTGAGGGCTGTAAGTGGCTCCTGGAAAATCATAGAGATTTCGCTTCCCCTGATTTCTCTCATTTGTTTGCTTTCCGGATGCAGTTTTGCTAAATTAATTTTCCTCCCGTCTTTGTTATATAATATCTCCCCCTCCACTTTGCCAGGTGGTATTGGGATTAGGCCTGTTATTGAAAGAGAGGTTACCGATTTACCACAACCGCTCTCACCAACAAGTCCCAAAATCTGGTTTCTCTTTATCTGGAAATCAATTCCATCAACTGCTTTTACTATTCCTTTGTCAGTATAAAACCAGGTTCTCAGGTTTCTTACTTCAAGCAAGATATCTTTGTCACCGGGCACTCTCATTCCTCCAACAAGTTTACCCTTGAGTCCTTGGATCCGTTACATCCCTTATGCCATCTCCTATCATATTAAAAGAGAGAATGGTAATTAGAATTGCTATTCCGGGAAAAATTGACAGCCACGGGGCATTGGTCAGATGGCTCAGTCCCTCTCTAATCATATTTCCCCAGGT
>Ga0180300_10001089_pt1 | contig 12476 bp, 11 predicted proteins | sample GuaBasSediGuay15_FD_121798 | JGI IMG/M metagenome (GOLD analysis project Ga0180300, IMG submission 121798) | Subseafloor sediment microbial communities from Guaymas Basin, Gulf of California, Mexico - Guay15, Core 4569-2, 21-24 cm | ecosystem: Environmental > Aquatic > Marine > Hydrothermal... | reverse complement strand
TGTCTTGATGCATATCCAGGCGTAGCCCATGGTTTATCCCTAGTACCAGGGTTTGAATTGCTTCCTGTAGGCGATACATAGTAGGTGTTGCCACCTTGTGCCTCTATACGGGTAGAGAAGAGGGAATAAAACAATGTGATGGCTATTAGAACTGATAACAGACCAAAACGGATGTGTCTCACTAAATACACACCTAGAACGCCCTTCAATAGGTTCAAGCATATAAAATTTTCATGAAACTTCGAAGGAACAGCGTTGAACATTGACATTGGCCAAGAAGAGGGAGGAAGTATCCACCCTGGTCATCATTGGTTTTTAGTCTCTTGTTAAAACCGGTAGCTACCTTTTTGGAGCATTGCTCATTCACTTCCTTCTAACTCCCTTGCTTTAAGGAGTATGGATGCAATAACTAGAAGAGATGCGATCAAAGTTATCTCTGGTGCTAGCCTTAGTACGGGGCTGACGAAGGCGAACTCCTCTGGTAACTTAAGACTTTCCATAAGAGCAGCATAGAACATGGCATCTCTCAAGACAAAGATGGTGAATATCGCAAAAATCACACCTAAGAAAGTTCCTAGGACTCTTAATGCAACTCCAAATCTTTTAGGCATTCTACCCTCCTCCTTTGATTTCTATGATCTCAGCCTTCCTCAAGATCTCCATTATCTCCTCAGCTACCTTCCAAGCGTTGACGAAGTCACCTTGTTCCTTATACTTGTAGAATTCCTCCACCAAAGCCTTTATGTCCACGATTTCGGTTACGTTTGGGGGCACCTCTATGCCCATCATCCTCGTAGATGCTGCCAAAACCGCTTCCTCTATATTTTCTCCCCAACCCACGTAGAATTCGACCTCCCTTCCAACTGGATAGTGCGCAAACAAAACCGAAATCCTAACTATCTGCACGACGCCCCCAGCTCCAACCCTGTAGAAGGGAAGGACGTACATCCAGTAACCTCCATTCAATTTGTATAGGATGATCTGCCCTATTATGGGGTTTTTCAGCCTGATGTATTGCTCTATTTCAGGCAAGGAAAGTATATTGCTCTTGGCCTTGCTTGGAGAGAAGAACAGATATGGAGAATCTTTAATTGGGAATCTGTAGCATTTAACGCTGCCGAAACTTTCAAACTCGTTATTAACCACGTAAAGCGCTCCTATGTTCGGGCCTTTTGCCCCCATTACTCCAACGGGGTATATGCCAACGAAACCTTCAGGATAGATCACATACCTGAGCTCGGTAATAGGCCCTTCTGGTGCAGTATGGAGCCTAAAGAAATCTTCTCCACTTCTAAAAGTGGAGACATCTTCGACATGCAAATACCAATCGAAGTACTGCCTGTAAAGGAAGTATTTCTCAGGATACCTCAACCCGCCCTTCTTCAGTTCTTCAGGAAACTCTCTCCTTACTAGATCGCCGTAAACTGCTTTGAAGTATTTGCTTAAGAAATCATCAAAAGGCATGTAGATATCAACTTTTCCGTCGTAAATGTCTCCAAGAGCAAGAGCAACTAGTCTTCCTCCTCCCTTTTGCTCAGGATAATCAATTAAAGGAGCGACTTCGTCTGGAACCCTCCATTCAATAGCAAAAGGGATGTTCCTTGTGTCAAAAAACTTGGCTCCCCACATCAAATATACCGTTCTATCATTAAGTGGAAGCGGGTACTCGTCGTAGTCAGTCTTGTCCAAGGGCATAAGGTAATAGTTGAACCTTTCTGGCAAGGATCTATAAAGGATAAGTCCTACAGTCAAGTTTCTCCTCTCATATCCCTTAAATCTCCAGTAAAACACTGAGTTGGTCTTTCTAAGGGTCCTGGGTCCTGAATCCAGAAGCAAGCCAGCGTATCTATGGTCAAAGAAGTAGATCTTGGGTGCCGAAATCCAAACTATTCCCTTTCCGTCGTAAGATACATTTCCTACCTCGGAGATTTCCTCTCCCTTAACCTTACACACCCATTTTATCTCATCATAAGCTCTAGAAGCTCCAAAATACATCTTCTTTTCCTTGAAAACTTGAACGGCTTCTGTAACGTTTTCCTCTCCAGCTATTATCGTTACAAAACCAACGTCGCTATGCGTGTAATACTGCCTCATCCTGAAGAAATCGTCAGTTACAGGGGACCCATACTTCAATGGAACCTCTACCACCCACAACGGAACCTCTTTACCGCCGATGTTCAGGACAATGAAATCAGCATCAGCCTCTCTCATCGTATAGGGATTGTCAGGGTCAGGAATTACGACATAGGGCCTTTGTCCGATCTCTTTTCTTGAAATTAGGTATGCCCTTTCTTTGTCTATCACTCTCATTACATCGAACAAATACTCATTAGAATCTATCCAGTCAGTGCTTGGATTTACGAATTCAGTTGATACCCAGGAATATTCTATCCCCTCTAAATCATAGACAAACCTGTTTACATCTCTTATCACGTCCCAAAGTGGTTTAAGTCTTTGGGGATGAGCCTGCAGATCCTCTTGAACAGGAGTGACTACGTTTGGTTTGAAGAAGAAGTTTGTGTAACCAGAAATCAGAGCTATCATCAACACCAGGAGGACTATGGCTACAGCCGCCTCAGATACTGAGGAGGCTATATGTTTGAAGTCTTCCTTTCCAAGCCTCCTCCTTAGCCAAGAGCTGAGTGGGAAAAACCTTTTGAATATGGCCAAATCCACTCCTTCTGGCAAAGCAACGTAAATCACCATGATAAGAGCTGCGAGCCACCAGAACCAATTGATTTTCAGCCTAAATTGGTTCCATATTGGTGTGACAAAAGTCTCAGCCAAGTCTAAGCTATCAGGACCATATCCGACCAGCATGTTAGAGAAAACCAGACCCCAATACAGCCTTATAGTTCTGAAGCTTTGAATCAAAACGGCGAAAGCTGCAAGCCTAGGTCCGAGCCTGTATCTCTTTAAGTTAATTATTTCTCCAGGACCAGGAAGAACAGACAGGAATATAAGCCATAGGAAGGATGTTCCAATTATTCTCCAAAATAACCCACTCAAAGAGGGATATGCAAGGGAAAGGAAAGGAACCGCGCCCTTTATGATTCCAACAACATCCCCTAACTTATGATATTCGTCAAAACTAGTCAGGTGCATGTCATACAGCTATCTGGCTTTGTCCATGGTAAAATTGAAGTTGTAGCTATGAGAATATGCGTATAGGAACATCCCTTCCTCGAGATTCGGCAATTGCTTTGGAGGGGTTGCTGAGGCAGCAGAAATAACTCCCATTGCACCCCTAAGTAAAGAAAAGAAGAGAAAGGCGAAAACCAGAGAGTAATAGAACAAAGGGGGTGCGTGCCATGATCTTAGGTCCCACCTTTCCTTAGGTTTTCGCTTGATCGTATTGTAAAGTATCATAAAACCGAACCAGACAAGAGAATACCTCCAGATCAGCAGGTCAAGTATTATCGCTATGCTTCCTCTTCCCCCAGAGGCTAACTTTTTTCTTAACCTCAGTAGACCATAATGGCTGAAAACAGACCAGAGGATCAGCGATAATAGAGCTATTAGGAAGCTTTTTGTCTTAAGTAAAGATGTTCCAAAGATTACCAGCCCCGGATCAAGGGAGATTAGTTTTAACGAATTGAATATCGTCCCGTAAAAGCTAACAACCACGTTTCTGTAAAACAAGCCATTTGAATACGGTATCCTAAAATTCCAAAACAGGAGGGAGTATTCTTTGTATTTTACTTCTCCATCAAGGACTAGGAGGTTTCTCTCTAGGTCGTATATCTTGTCTAACAAGGGGATGTAGAATTTGAAGTAGATGACTGGGAAGGAAATCAAACATATTAGAAAAACTGAGGATACAAGAATCACTACAAGTTTTTTGTTTATTTTCATTCACTCTACCTCTCCAGAGATCTGATCGAGTTCCACGCCCAACATGATTTTTGGTCAGATATGACGTTGAGCGCACTGAAAAAGGATTTCTTAAACATCGTCTTGACGTACTAGACGAAATCGGTTAATAAATTATTCTAGTCCATCGATTGATTGACAAGGCGACATGTGTCAGATCACAACGCCTATGAGAGGTAGTGTTAATGCAGGATAATGTGAAAGGCAGAGCTCAAGAAATCCTCAAGCTTCTCGAGAGAGAATTCTATCTGGAACGCAAGGAGTTCGTCGCTCTCATTGCAAAGAGATCGGGGGATCCATTTAGAATCCTAGTTGCAACCATTCTTTCTCAGAACACAAATGACCGAAACTCTAAAGCAGCCCTGGAACGTCTGGAATCTAAGTTTAAAGTAAAGCCTGAGATTCTTGCTGAAGCATGCCTTGAGGAGCTAATGGAAGCCATTAGACCTGCGGGCTTACAGGCTCAAAAAGCTAAGACAATTAAGAGGGTGTCTTCAATCATAGTAAATAGATATGGAGGAAAACTGGACAGAATACTTGAAAAACCATTAGATAAGGCAAGAGATGAACTGATCTCGATTCCTGGGATTGGTCCGAAGACTGCTGATGTTCTACTTCTTTTTTCCTCTGGGTTCCCAACTATTCCAATAGATACCCATGTTATGAGGGTTTCAAGGAGGATTGGGTTGGCCCCCAATTCAGGGGATTATGAGACAGTTAGAGAGAGTCTAATGAGAGTTTTCGAACCTAAAGATTATCTTAAAGCCCATCTTTTACTGATAAAGCTTGGTAGAACTTACTGTAAGTCTAGGAAACCGCAATGCCCACAATGTCCAATAAAGAAATTGTGTAGTTATGGAGGAAGAATTAGGTCCAAAAAGGCGAATTAAGAGAAGGATCGCTATTAGATTTGAAGAATAATGACAATTCTTGGTTTGTTTCAAAATTTCATTGGTTTCCCCAAGTTTCAGTGAATTTCCACAAAGTTTCACTGGTTCCTACCTAAATAATGTAGAAAAGCTTATTTTATTACTTCTAAAGAAAACAAACGGTGGGTTTTTGATTTCAAACGAGAGAAACCAAGAAAAACTGCTTGTTAAGTTCTTTATTACAGTAGATGAGTTTAGAAAGAAGCTCATGGAACTTCGTAGGAGTACAAGACGTGGGGACATTATTACAATAGGTAGGATTAGGATGCCCCTTGAGAAAATGGATTTCTCCCAAAAGTTCGAAATTCTATCATATATAACCGAGCTAAAACTCGTTGCTGAAGAGATAGGCTTCAGAGTTATGAAGGAAGGGGTTGGAGATAACGGTCTCCTGTTTCTAGGGCTATATAGATCGAGTTCTGTTCATCCTGAGAGAAGATCTGGGTACTAACTATTACCAAACTCCGTTTCCCAACCAATCTATTTTCCTTGGGTTGTTAAAGCAACTTCTTGAGAGGGAGACCCAGTCTTTTATTAAGATGAAGAAGATATGCTGGAGTCATTATAGGGGCAAGATATGGCAGGGGTTTCGGCAAAAGCAGGGCGGCGAACGTGGGTATTAAACTAAAGATCACGATCAAGATCATGGTGTTTCTTTCTCCCAATATTTGAGCTGTTGTCCTTACGTTTGTGACTTCATCGATTCTAGAGTCCCTCAGCTCTTGAGAAAGCTGTGTTGCAAATGAAAATGAAGTCACAAGGCCTATGTACGGAAATATTCTAAAGTCTAGAGGGTTGAATGCATAGTACGTAATCAAAAGTTGCTGAATTCCTATAGCCAATGCATGAGACACGAGATCTATAAAGGGTATAGACTTAAACCTGATCTTCTTCCAGGAGTAGAGGAAGGAATTAACTGAGAGCATGAAAGCTATCATAGTTAGCTGTGGATCGACGAATTGCAAGATGGCCAGTCCAGTGGAAAGAAGAGATGCGCAAATCAAGTATGCCCACTTCCTTTCAAGTGATCCATTGGCTATCACGTTCCTCTCTCTCTTTACTAAATCAAGGAAGTCGTCTTCTGCGTCCTCTATATCGTTAAACGAGAAGGTAAAGGCAGTTAGGCAGATGTTAGCGGTTAGCACTAAGGCGGTTTTTACAGTAAGGAGTTCCTTTGGAGAAATTAACCAGATTAGGAAAGGAATGCCTATGAGATTGCTTGAGTACTCTTTCAGTCTGAGGAATCTTAGTACGGTGATCACTTTTTTGGTTAGAGATAGCATAGTGAAAAGCCATGTATCCCGTGAATAAAAAATTGGCGATTTCACCCAGAAGGACTTGTTACTTGTTTAGTGAAAAGGTTTTGATGGGATTTGTAGGCTTTTTCAAAGCTTTTATTTTAGACTGCGAATTGAATGTAGATGAGACAAGAGGTTGATCTATTAATTAAAAACGTCATGATCCTGCCCGTTGTTCCGAAAGGATCGGTTATCAGAAATGGGTTCATCGCTATATCCGACGGAAAGATAAAGGACTTTGGACCCATGGAAAAAATGTCAAATCTTGTAGGAAAAGAAGTTTTAAGCGGGAAAGGTATGTGTGCACTACCTGGTCTAATCAACACTCACACTCACGCTCCCATGACCCTTCTTAGAGGAGTGGGAGACGGCCTTCCTCTTGATAAGTGGTTGAAGGAAGCAATCTGGCCAAGAGAGGCTAAATTATCAGAGGAAGACATCTATTGGGGGACTATGCTTGCATGTTTAGAGATGATAATGTCTGGAACAACGTGCTTCGTCGATATGTACCTAAAGGAGGATGGTGTTGCTAAGGCAGTGCTGGACTCGGGTCTCAGAGCATTCCTCTCTTACGGGATGATAGACCTCGGTTCTGAGGAGAAAAGAGAACAGGAGTTGAAGATCACAAGAGATTTTGTGAAAAGATGGCATGGGGCAGGTGAAGGGAGAATAAGGTGTATGATAGCTCCTCATGCCCCATATACGTGTTCTAAGGAGCTTTTATTGGCTTCAAAGGCAATGGCAGATGAAATGAAAATTATGCTTAATATACACCTCTCTGAGACAAAGACGGAAGTCCAGAAGATTAAGGAATTAACTGGAATGAGGCCAGTTGAATATCTAGAGTCTTTAAATTTCTTGGGTCCGAACGTGCTCGCAGCTCACTGCGTTTGGCTTTCCAATGAAGAAATAAGATTGTTGGCCAAGAGAGGAGTTTCTGTATCCCATTGCCCGAGCAGCAACGCCAAGCTTGGTTCTGGAATTGCCCCAGTCAAGGAGTTAATTTCGGAGGGAGCAAATGTCACGATTGGAACGGATGGGTGTGCAAGCAACGATGATTTGGACATGTTTGAGGAAATGAGGCTGGCCTGCTTCCTTCAGAGAGTTCGCCTTCTGGATCCTACAGCTATGAAAGCATTAGATGCCCTAGAGATGGCCACAATAAATGCCGCACATGCTCTTAAAATAGAAAAGGAAATAGGTTCGATAGAAAAGGGGAAAAAGGCAGACATAATCCTAGTTAATCTGGACGTTCCAAGGCTAGTTCCTCTCAACGATTTAGTCTCGAACTTGGTGTTTTCTGCCTCTGGAAATAACGTCAAAAGCGTGATAGTGAATGGAAGGCTCTTGATGAAAAATGGAAAAGTGCTCTCAATGGAAGAAGATAGAGTATTGAAAGAAGCTTGTTCTCGATTGCTCTAAGCATTATAGCGTGAATTCAAGTGGTCTATTTCTGTGTATAAGCTGAAGGCGTATGTCCTCTCACCTTTGACAATCGAAATACCACTAATTTGAGTGAATTGTATTAATAACAGAAGAACGACGAAATCAGAGACGTTAACAGAGACATAGGAGTTTTATAGAATCTTACTTTTTGGAGATTCAAGTAGAAATCTAGACGGCCATGGGGAGGCCCAGAAATGGGTAAGGGAGCCGTCTTAGCTGTAATTCTTGTTTTGATAGTTGCAATTGGAGGAATATATGTATATCTAAACGTGACAAAGGGAAAGGGGGGTCCCACACCTCCACCAAAGCCCACAAAACCTCCAAAGCCTACAAAAGCCCCTAAACCCACGCCCAGCCCTACTCCCAGCCCATCTCCCTCTCCGACGCCACCACCAAGCAAGTCATCATTAAGCGAGCTCTTTAACTATGCAGAGGTGACTCATTACGCATACAGGATAAGAACAGTAGCCCAGGGTCAAACTACAGAAGCAACAATGTCTTACTCAATTAGTAGTACAACTCTAAATGGTAAGGGCTGCTGGCTTCAGGAAATGAGCATGCAAAGCAAGGGCATGACTATTAAATACAGAGTCTGGTTAGATAAGACCAGTCTAGAGTGCTTAAAGGCTGAGATGTCGGCAAACAACGGTCCTTGGCAAACTTTGCCCTGTTATCAGGTCCCAACAGGGACTTCTACCACAACCGAGGGTGAACCACAGGAGATTCAAGTAAGAGAGGTTGGCCACGAGACCATTACGGTTCCTGCTGGAACATTTAGCTGTACTGTATATGAAGCAACAACTAGTACAGGAACAGCTTGATACTGGGTATCGGATCAGGTTCCCATTCCAGTCAAGTGGGAATCTTCAAGTGGACAGAGTACGGTAACAGCAGAGTTGGTAGAGTGGGGCTAGTGTCTGTGGCTTTATCTCTTCTTTTCTTTTTTCTTTCTAGAGTCCTGAGTTTGAGCATATTCAGGGTATCAGAAAAATCTAAACGTTTCAGACATTGATATCTGGGGTGTTGCCTTGGAGAAATGTGAAGTAGAGGAGAAAGAGATTGAGGAAGCGAGTGAGGTTTTGAGGCAGTTAGTTGAGGTTCCCACCGTAACAGGGACAGAAGCAAAGGCTAGTGAGGTCCTAAGAAAGCCCCTATCTCCCTATGTAGAAGAGTTTCATGTAGACGATTGGTTTAACCACATCGGAAAGTTAAATACGGGAGCCGAGAGAAAGGTCGCTTTGGTGGCTCACATCGACCAGATTGGGTTCATGATAAAGAGTATAGATGATGAGGGCTTCTTGAAAATCCAACAAGTTGGAGGGTGGGATGCATCTGTCCCCTATGGGCAAAGGATACTCATCCTTGGGAAAAAGGGTACTGTTCTTGGAGTTATAGGAAGCGTTCCACCTCATTTAAGGAAAAAGGATCAGGCTAAGGAGATCAAGATTGAGGATCTTTTGGTTGATGTGGGGGCAGATAGTAAAGAAGAAGTTGAAAAGCTGGGTGTGGAGATTGGAAACTACGCTTTGCTTTTGAGCGATTTCTCAAAGCTTTCAGGTACAAGAGTCACTGGCATGGCATTCGACGACAAGGCTGGGATTGCCTCAATCATATTGGCTGCTAAGAGAGTCTTTGAAAGAAAATCTGAGCTAAAGGTAGAGCTTGACGTAGTTGCTACGGTTCAGGAAGAAATCGGGCTTAGAGGAGCGAGTATGATAGGTTACAAACTTAGGCCTGATGCTACTGTCGTTGTAGATGTAACCCATGCAGTTACTCCTCCTACTAAAGACAAAGTGGTCGTAAAACTAGGAAAAGGACCTGCAATAGCTGTTGGTCCGATATATCACCCGGTTATCGTGGAGAAACTGAGAAATGTGGCGGAGAAAATCAAATCGCCTTTCCAAATAGAACCATCCCCTCGCGGAACAGGCACAGATACCTGGGCTATTCAAGTAGCGAGAGGAGGGGTAAAAACGGCTCTTCTATCAATCCCTCTCAGATATATGCACAGCGGTGTAGAGGTAGCTGATCTAAGAGACATAATTCACACTTCGAGGATATTAGCAGAGTTTGTCTTATCATTTTAGGAGCATTGTAATTAACAATATTTTAGTGAAGAGATAAGTTAGATTCCTAAACGCTTAGAACCTCAATTGCTTTTAGTGCCCAATCTGGATCTGCTAAGAATACCCTGCCAACAGCTATGAGGTCTGCTTTTCCTTCTTTTAGAGCTTTATCCGCAAAGACAGGAGACTTTATTCCTCCCACTCCAATTACTGGAACACTTACTTTATTCTTAACGGCTTCAGATAGATTTAGGAAATACCCTTCCTCGGCGGTCCAAGGAGGTCTTGATCCACAAAGCCCACCTGAAACATCTATAACATCTACACCATGTTTTTCAAGGGTCATAGCCACTTTCACCCCTTCTTCAAGGGTAAGACCTCCCTCCATGTAATCTGTCACCCTGAGTCTGAAGAAAAGAAGGTCGTCCACCTGCCTTCGCACCATATCAACAGTCCTTAAATGCAACCTCATTCTGTTCTCCAAGCTACCTCCATACTCATCTGTTCTTTTATTTGTTAGAGAAGAAAGGAATTCGCTTAGCAAAAAGCCGTGTGCACCATGAATCTCAACTCCATCAAATCCTGCTTCCATTGCTCTGCGTGCTGCATTAACGAACTTTTCAATTATTTCTTCTATTTCCTCTCGGCTGAGTTCTTTGGGAATCTCTTCACTACCCGGTACTTGAACAGAAGAAGGTCCCACAGGTCTTCTTCCAATGATTTCAGAGGGAGCTTTAGCTCCAGCATGGTTTAGTTGGATTATCGCCGTAGCTCCTTCCTCTTTTATTGTTCTGGCAAGTCTTTTTAATCCAGAGATTAGTTCATCACTATAAATACCAAGCTGGTTTTTTGAGCGCCTGCCTTCTTCTGAGATGAAAGTGTGCTCTACAATAACGATGCCTGTCCCCCTTGCCCTAAGCTTGTAATGTCTGAGTAAAGCGTTAGTGACCTCGCCTCTCTCGCTAGCTAGCTCTGTTGCCATAGGAGGAAGCACTATCCTGTTCCTAATAACGTGGCCTTTCACAACGAGCTTTTCAAGAAGGGATGTCATATTCCTGACTCCAACTTGTCGGTTTAACGATTGCTCTTAAATACAACAACCTGAGTAGCGCAGATAAGACGCATATGTGTTTCTCTACGGCATTTGATTTGAGAATTTAGTGCCGAAATAGTCTTGATGCTTTTTACCACCCCTCCCAATGAGTGATCTCCTCTAGTTTTTTCCTTGTTGATTTAGGAGACGTTGCAGCATAGCCCAGTGAGATAAGATAGGCTACTTCCCATCCATCTGGAACCCCTAGCAGCTCCTTTGCCTTTTCTCTGTCAAACCACCCAACTATGCATGTGCCCAAACCAAGTTCATATGCTTCAAGACAAATGTTTTGCATAGTTAACCCTAGATTAACCCAGTTTGATCCCTTCTTGGAGCATACTGCTATAACTACGGGGGCTTGTAAAATGAAATCCTGTCCATAAGCAAGTTCCTTTAACTTTCTCCTAGTTTCTTCGTTTTTAACTACTACAAAGGCCCAAGGTTGGCTATTTCTAGAAGATGGGGCCCATCTTGCAGCCTCAAGAATTTTTAAGAGCTTGTCGTCTTCTACGGGCTTATCTAGATATTTTCTAATGGATCTTCTGCCGAGAATTACTTGAAAGACAGTCATATCTCTGACGTAATCTCGATAGTTAATTACTATTACCTATGCTAAGAAGAGCAAAATTTTGGTTCTCCGATTCATTTAAAATTGATAAAAGCGATATTTCACGTATGAAAGATATCAGAAAGAAGACCATTGAAGAATTCAAGAAAAGCACAAGAGCACTTTTGGATGATATAGGAGATGATCCTGCAGAACTATCAACAGTAGTGGATGAACTAGAAAAGGATAGCGATGTAAAGGAACTCTTCTACATAATCAGGCATCCAATGCTACAAAGAAATAGGTTCTTGACGTTTCTCTATCTGTTAATGCAGATGTTTTTGTCTGCAATCTTTCTGGTCTTTGGACTGATCCTGATCATCCCAAGTTCTGAAGAAGAGTTTCAATCCGTTATCGCCAGCTTAATTAATCTTCTAAGCTCCGCTAGCATTAGAGGAACGCGTCTCTTGGCTTTCTTCCTAGGTCTAGCGCTCCTAATAATGTGCATAACAAGCCTTTCAAATGTAAGTGAAACATTATACGCCCTTGGCTTGGTTGAGGAGGAATAGAGCTTGATCGCACGTGTTAGAAGGGGCTTCAGAGCTCTCTACATGCTAACTGGTTTGCTCTGTCTGCTTTTATTCGGATCATTGGTCAGTGGCATACTGTTTCTTGAGTCGATAGAGCCCCTTTCAAAAGTATTGTTGGGTTCCTTGGCTTTAATTTTCGGAATTGGAACCGCTGTTTTGTTTCGTGAGATTCTCTCAGGTTTTATCCCTAAAAAGACTTTCGCTGAGGTTTCAAGGGAAGAAGAGCCTATCTACGGTTTTTTTGAACTTCTTGTCGCAGGCTTGGGCTCAACAATGGGAGCATCAATGCTGACGGTCCTACCCTATGCCATTGAGAACTTTTCTGCCTCTGCAACACTATGGGCAACGGTTCTTTCAGGCATAGTATCCTTTATGCTTGCTGTAGGCTATGGTAAGATGTACAAAGAATCTTTAGAAAGGGGCAAGATTGTAGTTGGGGGACCTGCCTTCGTTAGGGAGGCATTTGGCAAAGGAGCGGCATACTTTATTTGTAGACTTAGCATGTGGATAGGAACTACGGCTCTTACAGCTTTCAATGCAATAATTTTCTACTACTTCCTCATGAGGTATCTTCCGCAGATCATGGAATCTGCTGGTATGGGATCTTTACGATACTATGCTATAGCTTTAATTG
>Ga0180300_10001087_pt1 | contig 12484 bp, 10 predicted proteins | sample GuaBasSediGuay15_FD_121798 | JGI IMG/M metagenome (GOLD analysis project Ga0180300, IMG submission 121798) | Subseafloor sediment microbial communities from Guaymas Basin, Gulf of California, Mexico - Guay15, Core 4569-2, 21-24 cm | ecosystem: Environmental > Aquatic > Marine > Hydrothermal... | reverse complement strand
CAATATTTATTTTTTAAAAATAATTTATTTTGTAAAAAGGAGGCACAAGAATTCGCCTTTTACTTTAAGAAAAAGATAATGGAGGCAGAAGTAGTAAGATAGGAGGAGGTATGGCAGAGTGGATCGGTAAAGGAAGACGTGCGCGTCGCTGTTACGGCCTTGATGAGATAGCTTTAGTTCCTGGGAAAGTAACAATTAATCCTGAGGAAGTAGATATATCTTGGGAGTTTGCCGGAAGGCGTTTTCCTATTCCTTTTCTTGCTTCGGCAATGGATGGAGTAGTAGATGTTAAGTTTGCTGTGGAGATGTCTAAACTAGGGGGAATTGCGGTATTGAATTTAGATGGAATCCAGACCCGTTATGAGAATCCTGATGAGGTATTAGAGGAAATTGCAAAGGCTAATCCTGAGCAAGCAACCAATCTTATACAAAAGATTTATACCACCCCTATAAAAGAGAAACTCATTGCTAAAAGGGTTGAGCAGATAAAGAAAGAAGGAGGATATGCTTGTGTAAGTTGTATTCCTCAGAATGCTCAAAAGTTTGCTCCTATTGCTGAGGAGGCAGGAGCAGATTGTTTTATAGTTCAGGCTACAGTTACTACCAAAAAACATCTCTCCACAAAGTATAAACCCTTAGATTTAGTTAAATTTTGTAAAGCAAGAAGAATTCCTGTAATTGTGGGGAATTGTGTGACTTATGAGGTGACATTGGAACTTTTAGAGACAGGTTGCGCAGCAATTCTTGTGGGAGTGGGACCGGGAACTGCCTGCACTACACGAGGAGTTTTAGGAATAGGTGTTCCTCAGGCTACTGCCACTATTGATTGTGCAGCAGCGCGTGATTTTTATTATCAGAAGACAGGAAAGTATATTTCTATTATTACTGATGGAGGGATGCGTACAGGAGGGGATGTCTGTAAAGCGATTGCCTGTGGGGCAGATAGTGTGATGTTAGGTTCAGCCTTTGCTCGCGCTCAAGAGGCTCCCGGGCGAGGTTATCATTGGGGGATGGCCACTTCTCATGTTAATTTACCCCGAGGCACACGTATATATGTAGGAATATCGGGGACTTTAGAACAGATTATCTTTGGGCCGGCTACGGTAGATGATGGTTCTCAGAACTTGGCAGGAGCTTTAGCTACTTCGATGGGAGCTTTGGGGGTACGCAATATTAAAGAGATGCATTTTGTAGAGATTATTATTGCTCCTTCTATCCAAACCGAGGGGAAAATTCTTCAAGTTGTGCAAAGAGTGGGGATGGGGAAATAATGAAAGATACAATTCTTGTTTTAGATTATGGTTCTCAATATACTCAACTTATTGCCCGCCGAATTAGGGAACTTAAAGTCTTCAGTGTCATTGAGCCTTATAATATAAGTAAGGAAAAAATAAGAAAGATAGACCCTAAGGGAATAATTTTATCTGGAGGCCCTCACAGTGTTTATGAGAAGAACGCACCTTGCCTGAATAAGGAAATATTGAAGTTGGGTGTTCCTATTTTAGGGATTTGCTATGGAATGCAGATTCTGGCAAAATTTTTGGGAGGAGATGTAAAAAAGGCAAAGAAACAGGAATATGGGAAAACTATGATGTATATCGATGACCATAAAAGTTTATTTTTCTCTTTGCCGGCAAGAATAGTTGTCTGGATGAGTCATGGGGATTACGTGGTAAAACTTCCTCCAAAAGCATCATCCTTATCGCACACAGATAACTTAAAGTTTGCTTCTTTTTTTCTTCCTTCTCAAAAGATTTATGGCGTGCAATTTCATCCTGAAGTTGTGCATACTCAATTAGGGATTCAGATAATCTCTAACTTTCTATTTCGTATATGTGAATGTTTTGCCTCCTGGCAGCTTGAAGACTTTATAAAAAGAAAAGTTAAAGAGATAAAAAAGAGAGTAGGGGGAAAGAAAGTTATCTGTGCTTTAAGTGGAGGCGTGGATTCCTCTACATTAGCTGTATTAATTTATAAAGCAGTAGGCAGAAATTTAAAGTGTATATTTGTAGATAACGGACTTTTAAGAAAAAATGAGAAGCGTAAAACAGAGAAGATATTTAAAAAGAATTTCAGGATGGATTTATATATTATTAATGCTGCTTCTCTATTTTTGACAAGACTTAAAAAAGTGGTAGAGCCTGAAGAAAAACGCAGAATTATCGGGCATACATTTATAGAGATTTTTGAAAAAGAAGCAAAAAAGTTAAATGTAGGTTTTCTTGCTCAAGGAACTTTGTATCCGGATGTGATTGAGTCTACCTCCTTTTTTGGAGGACCCACAGCAAAGATTAAATCTCATCACAATGTAGGAGGGTTACCTCAGAAGATGAAGTTGAAATTAATTGAGCCTTTTCGTCAGTTATTTAAGGATGAGGTGAGAAAGATTGCCAAAATTTTAGGGTTACCTGAGGAGATAGTAGCCAGACACCCTTTTCCGGGGCCGGGACTTGCGGTAAGAATTATTGGAGAGGTTAACCAAAAGCGATTAAAGGTATTAAGAGAAGCGGATGATATTTTAGAGGAAATTATTAAAAGAAAAGGAATATATAAAGACTTATGGCAGGCATTTTGTGTGCTTCTTCCTATAAGAAGTGTGGGGGTTATGGGGGATAAAAGAACTTATGAAAATGTGATTGCGATAAGAGCAGTTACAAGTTTAGATGGGATGACCGCTGATTGGGCAAAGATAGATGGGGATATTTTAGAGGAAATTTCCACAAGCATCGTCAATCGAGTTAAGGGAGTAAATAGAGTAGTTTTTGATATAACTTCAAAACCTCCGGCCACGATAGAGTGGGAATGATGGAGAGAGAGTTTGTCCATCTTCATGTTCATACCCAATACAGTCTTTTGGATGGAGCTGCCCACTTAGAAAGGTTGGTGGAGAAAGCAAAAGAGTTCTCTATGCCTGCCTTAGCGATTACCGATCATGGGAATTTATTTGGAGCGGTAAAGTTCTATCAGTTGTGTGAGGAGAATAATATAAAACCAATCATTGGATGTGAGTTCTATGTAGCTGGCCAGTCACGATTCAAAAAGGAAGGAGGAGAATCGAATTTTCATCTTCTTCTTTTGGCAAAAAATGAGGAAGGCTATAAAAATTTAGTTAAGTTAGTAAGTCTCTCTAATATCGAAGGATTTTATTATAAACCACGTATAGATAAAGAACTTTTGGAAAGATATTCCTGTGGACTTATTGGGTTAAGCGGGTGCCTTAAAGGGGAGATTCCTTCCCTTATATTAGAAGAAAGGACAAATCAGGCTTTTAAGAAAGCGGATGAGTATTTATCTATTTTGGGAAAAGATAATTTTTATCTGGAGCTGATGGATAATGGATTAAAAGAGCAGTATAAAGTAAATGAAGTTCTTCTAAAAATAAGTAAGGATTTAAAGATTCCTGTTGTAGCTACCAATGATATTCACTACATTAATCAGGATGAGGCTTTTGCTCATGAGGTTCTTTTGTGCCTTCAGACACAAACCACCTTAGATGATCCTACTCATTTCCGTTTTAATAGTGATACTTTTTATTTTCGTTCGCCTCAAGAGATGCACAGACTATTTTCTTGGCATCCGGAAGCTTTAAATAATACCTTAGAGATTTCTCAAAAATGTAATTTTAAATTTAATTTTTCTTCTTATTCTCTTCCTCGTTTTCCTTTACCGGAAGAAGAAGCTGATGAATTTCAATATTTAAAAAAACTCTGCTATAAAAATTTAAAGAAAAGATACCCTCAATCCTCAAAAGATATAATCGAACGTTTAGAGTATGAATTAAGGATAATAAAAGATACTGGCTTCTCCAGTTATTTCTTAATCATTCAGGATATAGTGAAATTTGCCAAAGAAAGAAAGATTCCTGTAGGTCCGGGAAGAGGCTCCAGTGCTGGTAGCATCGTAAGTTACCTTCTTGAGATTACCGATATTGATCCTTTAAAATACGGGTTGCTTTTTGAACGTTTTCTTAATCCCCAAAGAGTCTCTATGCCAGATATTGATATAGATTTCTGTTATGAGAGAAGAGGGGAAGTTTTAGAGTATATAGCCAGAAAATATGGGAGAGAGTGTGTGGCACAGATTATTACTTTTGGGACCCTTCTTGCCCGTGCGGTAGTCAGAGATGTGGGTAGAGTTTTAGGGTTGAGTTATTCGGAAGTAGACAGAATTGCTAAGATGATTCCTCATCCTATAGGACATCAGATAACTCTAAAAGAGGCGTTACAGCTAAATCCGGAACTGAAAGATATTTATGAAAGAGATTCCCGAATTAAAAGATTGATTGATACTGCTTTAAAGCTTGAAGGTTTATCCCGTCATGCCTCAACGCATGCTGCAGGAGTAGTAATTTCTGATAGACCACTTATGGAGAGAATACCCTTGGCTAAAGCCCAAGAAGGAGAGATTGTTACTGGTTTAGATATGGAATCCCTTGAGAAGTTAGGTTTGCTTAAGATGGATATTTTAGGGCTAAAAACATTAACGGTTATCGATCAGACTTTAAAGATAATAAGAAGAACTAAAGGAGTGGATATAGATATCGGTAAGATTCCTTTAGATGATAAGAAGACATTTAGACTTTTAGCAGAGGGGGAAACTATTGGGGTATTTCAATTGGAGAGTCAGGGGATGAGGCAGATTCTTAAAAGGCTTAAGCCTACCGAGTTTAAAGATTTAATTGCCGTATTGGCTTTGCATCGACCAGGACCCTTGGGAAGCGGTTTGGTTTCTGATTTCATTGAAAGGAAGCAAGAGAAAAAACCGATTACTTATCTTCATTCCGCATTGGAGCCTATTCTTAAAGAGACCTATGGAATTATTCTTTATCAGGAACAGACGATGCAGATTGCCTCATACTTAGCAGGCTTTTCTCTCTCTCAGGCAGACCTTTTAAGAAAAGCAATTGGTAAAAAGATTCCTGAGATTATGGAGGAGCAAAGATCTCTTTTTATTCAGGGGTGCCTGAGACACGGAATCTCTCAAGAGATTGCTTTCAAAATATTTAACCTTATCGATTATTTCAGTGGATACGGGTTTAATAAAAGCCATTCTACTGCCTATGCTCTTATCTCTTACCGCACTGCATTTCTTAAAGCAAATTTTCCTGTAGAATTTATGACCGCTTTACTTACCAGTGAACGGACTAATACAGATAAAATTGTGGAGTATATTAATGAAGCAAAACGGCTGGGAATAAAGGTTTTGCCTCCTGATATTAACTATAGTTTTGCCAATTTTACTGTGACTGAAGAAGGCAATATCCGTTTTGGTCTTCTGGCGATAAAAAATGTAGGAGAAGCGGCTTTAGAGAATATTATTCAATTAAGAAAAGAAAGAAAATTTGAGAGTTTTTTTGATTTTTGTCTAAGAGTAGATAAACGTGCGGTAAATAAGAAAGTGATGGAAAGTCTTATTAAATCAGGAGCAATGGATAGTTTTGGCCTAAAACGTGCACAGATGTTTGTTCTACTGGATAAAGTTCTTGAAATGGGTAATTTGAGAACACAACAGCAGTTGTTTCTTTTTTCCTTTTCACCCAAAATTCCTCAGATTGAAGAATGGCCCAAAAACGACTTACTTCGTTTTGAGAAAGAACTATTGGGTTTGTATGTAAGTAGCCATCCCGTATCTCGTTATAAACACTTATACTCTTACTTGAAAGCAGAAAATATCGCATCTTTCTATGAAGAGGAGAAAGAAAGAGATGTTTGCACTATTGGGGTAATTGATAAGATTAAGGTGACAATAACACGAAGAGATAAAGAGAAGATGGCTATTTTACGTATAGGGGATGAGACGCAGAATATAGAAGTATTTGTTTTTCCTAAGTTGTATCAAGAAGTTGGCGTATTGCTTAAGGAGACAAAAATAATTTTTGTTGAGGGAAGATTGCAAATGAAGGAGAAAATTCCTAAGATAGTTGCTTCCAAGGTAATAGAGATAGACAAGATTTGGGAGAAAATAAGCACTTTAAATATTGCACTTACTTCCAAGGTAGATATTGAAAGATTGAAGGAGATACTTTCCTCTCACCGTGGTAGTATCCCTTTAGTTCTTACTCTAAGAAGGAAAAATTCTCTGCCCCTAAAGATAACACCTTCTCAAAATTTCTATCTTAAGGTAAACAAGGACCTTTTAGAAGAGCTTAAATCGATTGTGGGAGAGGAGAATCTTTCCTTGACACTCCAAGATTAGAGTGTTATTATCTTAACAAATGACAAAGAAAGATTTGGTTTTGAAAGTAAGTAAAAATACAGGCATAAAGCAGGTAACGGTAAAAAAAATTATAGAGGAGTTGTTTTCTGCAATGATGGAAGCATTAAAGAGTAAAGAAAGAATAGAATTACGTAATTTTGGTGTTTTCTATTTCAAGAAAAGAAAAGCAAAAATTGGACGCAATCCCAAGACTAAAGAGATAGTTCCCATCCCGCCTCGTCAAATAATTGTGTTTAAACCAGGACGAAAGCTGAAGTCTTTTTCCTGATATTATGAAAAGATATTATCAGCATGTAAAAGGAACTACTGATTTTTTTTCTTCGCAAACCATAGTTTTTCAAGAAATTACCGAAAGGGCTAAAAAGATATTTAGAACGTTTGGTTATGAAGAGATAATTTTGCCTCTACTTGAGGAAAGTTCTGTTTTTATAAAAAGCGTAGGAGAGTTTACAGATATCGTAGAGAGGCAGATGTTTAAAATAGAAGGTAAGGATATCGTTTTAAGACCGGAAGGTACCGCACAGGTGGTAAGGTTTTTCATTGAACATACCCTCTGGAAGGAGAAAGAGTTTCATAAATTTTTTTATATTGGTCCTATGTTTAGAGGAGAGAGGCCCCAAAAAGGTAGATTGCGTCAGTTTCACCATATAGGGGGAGAATGCTTGGGTTCTAACCTGCCTTATTTGGATGCCGAGGTAATCAAGTTAGCTTTGCTTATTCTGGAGGAATGTGGAATAAGAGATGTGAAACTCAAGATAAATAGTTTAGGTTGTCAGGAGGATAAAGAGAGATGGAAAAATAAACTAATTAAACAATTGCAGAATCGGAAGAAAGAGTTATGTCCTTTATGCAGAAAAAGATTAGAAGGAAATCCTTTAAGAGTTTTAGATTGCAAGGAGAAAAGTTGTAGAAGGATAGTAGAAACTTCTAAGAAAGATGTCTATCTTTGTTCTTCCTGTCAAGAACATTTTAAACGCGTCTTATACTATTTGGATAGGTTAAAAATCTCCTATGATTATTCCCCCACCCTGGTAAGAGGCCTTGACTATTATACCAATACAGTGTTTGAAATTGTTTCTCATAAATTAGGCTCACAAGATGCTTGTGGTGCAGGAGGAAGGTATAATTCTTTGGTTAAGAATATGGGAGGTCCGGATATCCCTGCGATAGGTTTTGCTTTAGGCATAGAGAGGATGATGCTTCTTTTGGAAGAGGAGAAAAAAAGACCTTATTTAAAAGTATTTATCGCTTATAGAGAGAGTTGTCTGGATAAAGCGATAGAGGTGTTAAATTCTTTAAGAGAAAGGGATGTTCCTTCTCAGATGAGCTATCTTGAGAAATCCCTAAAAGCTCAACTGAGATTAGCTCAAAAGTTAGGGGCCGAATTCACGATCATTATAGGAGAGGAGGAATTAAAAGAAGGTTTTTTTACTTTGAGGGATATGAGGAAGTCTCAGCAGGAGAAGGTAGACTGGAACCAGTTTTTAGAAAAGATAAATCTTTAAGAATAAAAATGTTGAGAACACATACTTGCGGTCAGCTTAATATGAATAATATTGGAGAAGAAGTTATTCTTTGTGGGTGGGTGGATTCCCGACGGGACCATGGAAAGATTATTTTTATTGATTTAAGAGACCGCTATGGAAAGACACAGATTGTTTTTCTCCCTTCTTTTAAGGAGATTTATAAAAAAGCAAAGAAGTTAAAAAATGAAGATGTGATAAAGATTAAAGGGGAAGTAAATCGACGCCCTCAAGGCACAGAAAATCCTAAGCTCTCTACGGGGACGGTTGAAGTTTGCGCTCACCAGCTGGAGATTTTAAATTCTTCTTTGGATTTACCTTTTTCTATAGAAGAGAGGATAGAGGTTTCTGAAGATATACGTCTTTATCACCGGTATCTTGATTTAAGAAGAAAATCCCTTCTGGATAAGTTTATCCTGCGTAGTAAATTTAACTATAAATTTAGGGAGTACCTTCATAAATGTGGTTTCTTAGAGGTCGAAACTCCCTATCTTACTAAATCTACTCCTGAGGGGGCAAGAGATTTTTTAGTCCCTTCACGGCTAAATCAAGGAAAGTTTTACGCTTTACCTCAGTCTCCTCAGCTTTTCAAACAGATTCTTATGGTAGCAGGAGTTGATAAATACTATCAGATTGTAAGATGTTTTCGTGATGAAGATTTAAGGAAAGATAGACAGCCTGAGTTCAGCCAGTTAGATATAGAACTTTCTTTTGTCGAGGAGGAGGATATTTATAAATTAGTTGAGGATATGCTTAAATTTGTATTTAGGGAAGTATTGGATATAGAACTTAAAACGCCTTTTTTAAGAATCGGGTATGAGGAAGCAATGAAAAATTACTCTACAGATAAGCCTGATATTGGGAAAGGAGATTTTAGATTTTTGTGGGTTTGCGAATTTCCTCTTTTTGAATATAATCAGGAAGAGCAAAGATGGCAAGCATTCCACCACCCTTTCACTATGCCTTCCCTTAAGGATGTAGAACTTTTAGATAGAGACCCTTCTTTAGTTAAAGCACGTTCTTACGATTTGGTTCTTAATGGAGTAGAGGTTGCCAGTGGTTCAATAAGGATTCATGAGCCTCAACTGCAGAGGAAGATTTTTTCTCTGATAGGAATAAATGAAGAAGAAAGAGAAAAAAGATTTGGGTTCCTTCTGCGTGCCCTTTGCTACGGAGCTCCTCCCCATGGAGGAATTGCTTTTGGTTTAGATAGGTTGTATGCTATAATTACTAAGTCAGAAAGTATTCGTGAGGTAATAGGCTTTCCTAAGACTCAGAAAGGAGTATGTATGTTAACTGATGCTCCTTCAGAGGTAGAAAAGAGACAATTGGAAGAATTAGGAATTGACACTAAAGAAAAGGAGGAGAAATGAGGTATTTTCTCATTTTTTTAGGATTGATTTTTTTATACGGGTGTCTTATAAGGACTTACACTATTGAGAAGCCTCGCCGGGATTTAGATGTTGAAGGCAATCAAGGTTATCTTTATGGAGAGCCTCCCTCCCCCCCTCAACTTAAAAAGACACGGAAGGTAACTATTTTTGAGGTAGAGTTAGGAGCCCATCCTCCCAAAGAAGTTTCTTCTTTGGAGCCAGAGGCTGTTAAGGAGGAAGGAAAAACAGAAGAAATAGAGGAGAGCATAAAAGAGGAGATATTGGAGGAAGAAGGTGGAGTAGAAGAAGAGATTTCTTCGCCAGAGCCTCTCCAGGAATATGAACTCTATACGGTTGAGAAGAATGATACTCTACAGAAAATTTCTAAGAAGTTTTATGGAACCACAAAAAAGTGGCTTCTTCTTTATGAGGAGAATAAAGATGTAATAAAGAATCCGGATAAAATCTATCCCGGTCTAAAGATTAAAATACCTATTTTTAAATAGATGGGAAGATTGATTGAGGTTAATAATTCCGCTATTTTAAAAGAAGTTTGCGGTGTTGCCGATAAAAATATTAAAATTATTGAGAAAAAGTTTCATGTTAATATCTATCTGAGAGATAAAGGGATATATATAGAAGGAGAGAAAAAAAGGGTAGAAGAAGCTTCTCGGGTAATTGGAAAGTTGATAAGTCTTCTAAAGGAAGGAGTAAGCTTAAGAGAGGAAGATATATCTTCTTTGTTTTTTTCTTCCAAAGATGAGGAGATATTAAAGATTGAGGTGCCTTCCATAAAGAGAAAATTTATTCTTCCCAAAACGGAGGGACAAAAAAAATATGTGGAGGCAATAAGAAAATATGATATCACTTTTGCTATCGGTCCGGCAGGAACGGGAAAGACTTATCTGGCGATGGCTTGTGCGGTTAACTATCTTTATAAACAGAAGGCAAGAAGGATTATTCTTACACGTCCTGCAATTGAGGCAGGAGAATCCTTGGGATTTTTGCCCGGAGATATGTATGATAAATTAGGGCCGTATTTAAGACCCCTTTATGATGCCTTATATGATATGATGGAACCGGATGTGATTGAGGAGTATTTAGGTACCGGAATTATTGAAATTGCTCCTTTAGCTTATATGCGGGGAAGAACTTTAAATGATGCTTTTATTATTCTGGATGAAGCCCAAAATTGTACTTCAGAACAGTTGAAGATGTTTCTTACCCGTTTAGGATTTGATTCTAAAACAGTAATTACCGGAGATATAACTCAAAGTGACCTTCCCGGAGGAAAACCCGCCGGACTTAAGGAAGCAATTAAGATTCTCAGGCACATTTCGGGCATAAAATTTATATATCTCACCAAAAAAGATGTAGTCCGTCACCCCTTAGTGCAGAAGATAATTCAAGCCTATGAAGATTTTTACCAGGAAGAAAAAATATAATTGGGAGATTTTTGTTGCTCCTATATTTTTTATAGGAATAGGGTTGATATTTTATCTTTACAGATTAGATATATCTTTTTTTGCCTCTCTTCCTTTACTATTTATCTATGCGAAGTTCTTAAGAAGAATGGAAAAGCTTCCTTCTGCTTCTACCCTTCTGATTCTTACCAGTCTAATCATTATTATTTTTTTTATTATTAAGATAATATTTAAACTTTCTGGTTTTTGGCTTCCGGCAGTAGGTTTTGGAATATTGATAACTCTTCTTTTTGATAATTTGGAACTTTCCCTTTCGTTTTCTATCTTTTTGTCTTTTCTGGCAGCAAGTCTTACCGGTAGGGATTTTTCCTTCTGTATCTCTTTATTTTGTGCTTCTTTTCTGGCGAGTATGTTAAGTTTTCGTATTCGTCGCCGTACCCAGATAATAAAAGCAGGCTTTTGGGGAGGACTAATTCAGTATGGGATTATTTTTTTGATGAAAAATTTTCCTCATATTTCCAGAAAGTTTTCTTTTTCTCAGATTGAGGGATTAGGTAGCTGTGTAGGGTGTGGAATTGCCTCTTCCATTATAGTTATCGGGGTTTTACCTATTTTTGAATTTATTTTTGGGGTAGTTACTAATATTTCTCTTTTAGAGTTATCTGATTTTAACCATCCTCTCTTAAGAAGAATGATTCTTGAGGCTCCGGGAACCTATCAGCATTCCTTGGTGGTTGCTCATTTAGCAGAGTCAGCAGCAGAAGCCATTGGAGCAAATTCTTTACTGGCACGGGTGGGAGCCTACTATCATGATATTGGAAAAATTTTGAAACCTCAGTATTTTGTGGAAAATCAGATTCCTTATCGAGATACCCATCGGGAACTCAAGCCTTCCATAAGTAGATTGATTATCATTAATCATGTAAAAGAAGGAATAGAATTGGCGAAAAAATACCGACTTAATCCTCGTATAATTGATTTTATCCAACAGCATCACGGGAAAAGTTTGGTTTATTATTTTTATCAACGAGCAAAAGAGCTCAATCAATATGAGTATCTTGAGGAAGATTATCGCTATCCCGGCCCTCTTCCTCAATCAAGGGAGGTGGCAATTGTCTCCTTAGCTGATACCACCGAGGCAGTTTCTCGAACTCTTGAGGAGCCTACACCTAAAAGGATTGAGGAGTTAGTTAAGGAGGTAGTGAGGAAAAAATTTCTTGAAGGAGAATTAGATGAAAGCGGACTTACTTTGTCTGATTTAGATAAGATAATTAAAAGCTTTAACCATATTCTTAATGCCGTATTTCATACACGGGTAATTTATCCTAAAGATGAGAGTTCAGATAAGAAATCAACAAGGCTTAAAGAAGATAAGGATAAGTAAGATAAGAAAGAAGATAGAAAAAGCTTTGGATGTGCTGGGGGTAAAGGAGGAAGTTTCATTCCTTTTTTGCGATAATAAGTTTATGAAAGGATTAAACAAGAGTTTTTTTAATAAAGAATCACCTACAGATGTGATTGCCTTTCCCCTTAAAGATAACTACATCCCTCAATTTTTGGGAGAGGTGGTTATTTCGGTAGAGGAGGTATTAAAAAATAGTAAAATCTATCATACCTCTTTCTTAGAGGAACTGCTTTTGTGCAGTATTCATGGAATACTGCATCTTTTGGGATTCAAGGATGTCTCTTTTAAGGAAAAAAGAGAAATGTATAGAGAGCAGGAGAGGGTTCTAAAACTTATTAAAGATGATTGCTAAGGATTTAGGGATAGTAACAAAGAGAGTAAATTTTCGGGAAACAAGTGTGGTGGTAAATATTTTTACAAAGAATTACGGAAGGATAAGCGGGATTTTAAAAGGATTCTATAGGGGGAGGAAAGAGTTTACCTCTTCCTTGGATATTTTTACTCTGAATGAAGTTCTCTTCTATCCCCGCAGAAGTTCTTTGT
>Ga0180300_10001086_pt1 | contig 12486 bp, 11 predicted proteins | sample GuaBasSediGuay15_FD_121798 | JGI IMG/M metagenome (GOLD analysis project Ga0180300, IMG submission 121798) | Subseafloor sediment microbial communities from Guaymas Basin, Gulf of California, Mexico - Guay15, Core 4569-2, 21-24 cm | ecosystem: Environmental > Aquatic > Marine > Hydrothermal... | reverse complement strand
TCAGATTCCCCCTGGTGGTTGATGTGAAAGGCTCAGAGAGCGGCGGGGGCTCCGGTGCGGGGGTATACCTTCTGTTCCTTCTGATAGGGGTGGTGGGGGCAGTTGCAGCAGCTTCTTTGTTCATCCTTATGATGAGGAGACGTGTACCCCCCGAGAGAAGGATGGATGAGGAGAGAAGAGGGCTGGCTTTTCTTATGGAGGAACTGAACAGAAGGCTTGAGGAGTCCGACAGTGTCTGGGCAAGAATCCACAGAGATGCCGCTGTGGAAGCACTTAACAGAGGAGACCACAAAAAAGCACTGGAAGAGATAAATGAAGCTTTTAAATCTCTTTAATGTGTGTCTTGCTATTTCCCAGAATGAACCTTTTTCCTTCGAAGATTTTTTTCTTTACCTCTATACAAATTATTTCTTTAAAGTCAGTATCGAAGACCCACTTATTCTCGCGAAGAAACGAAGCGAAAGCTTCTTCTTCATCAATACCCTCGCCATGTCCTAATATTTGGAAGTTATCCACATCAGGATATATTTTTCTGGATGAGGAATATGTGATCCCATCCGGTGTGAGAAAAAGGAATAACCGTTTTTTCATACACTCACCTCTAAACGTAGTAGGTTGAGCAACTCTTTGTAGGTATATTCAGAATCCTCATTCAATGGACTAAAGTTATATTTCACCGGTAGAACTTTAGATTCCTCTGGCAAGCGTTTAGGAAAATCTTTGGCAATCAGGACTCCGCCGATCGCTTCATCACTAAATTCTCCCAAATAATTTTTTAATTGGTTCATATCTTTTCTTTGAGCTTTCCCTGTTTTAACTTCAACTAATATGTATTTGTTTCTACCTGCAGGATGTTTTAACTTGATAAATATATCAACAAATCCTTCGGGGAGAGCTTTTTCTCCCAATATTTCAAATTCGTCAGGTTTATTATCAATGCCAAGATAATCTAAGATTTCACTAAAAATCGAACCACGAAGCTTCTTTCTCACGAGTGACTGAAGGATTAACTCTTTGAAGTAAAATCTCTCTGGAATCTTTTGGAGTTCTCGTCGGAATGTTATTTTAGGCTCAAAAGTTTCTGCTTTAAAGTCAAGCGAGTCAGTATTACCATTAAACGGTTTTCCCATCTCAGATACATTATAGAAAGTTATTGTATCCGCTTGAAAGTGCGTCTTCCGATAACCGCCTCTTAACAGCAGATTTTCAGCAACATAAGAGAATTCTGGTCTAACCATAGGCTCATCAAATCCTCTTTCTTGCTTTAGAATTAGTCTAAAAGGGAAGTAATAGGTATTTCCCGATATTCTAAAAGTCACAGGTGGCCAAGGTGGAAGATTCTCCGCATCTTTGTAAGCTACTTTTCTAACAACTTTATATAGGTTTCTCACTCTGGCCCCGTAAAGAAAGGAGATATAATCTCCCTCTTCTATATCCAAATATGTCCATAAGCCATTTATACTGTTAGTAAATCCAGCTAGCAAATATTTCATGCATAATTCAAGATTTTTACGATTTGAAACAGATACGAGGAAGTAATTTTGCGAATTCATCACGTGTACCACCTTATAACCCTATGAGAAATTTAAACGATCTCGTGCGACCATAACAGCATCAAGACTTGGTATATATGGAGACCAGTTCCCTCTATAGTTTCCTTTATGAGAGGCCCAATTACCCCTATCAGGAAAACTCCATACTGTTGTGCGTTCTGGAGTATAATCCTTAGGTGGACCATACGACTTTATATTCCAGTTTTTTTGAAGTTTTATTTCTACATCTTCAATAATCACAGATGTTTTGTCTTTGATAAATTCCAGATAATCATTCTGGGTTACCTCCTTCATTTTTCTATATTTTTCTTCCATTTTCAGCACCCATGATGGTTAATGTCTTTTGATATTTTAAATCTTTCCAAGGCGATGGCAGGGATTTCACTTAACGTTCTGGGGATATGTGAAGTCTCAACAATAGTCGGGATTTGGACGAGCATAAGCGAGCCACATATCCACCTGTTTGGAGACCCGAAGGACGAACCTGTGACAGCAGGCAAAGAGTTCCGCACGCCGCGATATCTATAACACATTAACATTATGACCCCTTTGGAGCACATCATATATTTCATTTAATAGTTTCATAAGAGGCTCTCCAGAGCCCTTTGTAAAGATAATATCGTGGAGGATTAAGATACCTGCATTAGCGAATTCTTCCGCTATGTTTAATACTTTTCTTTCATTAGAGAGAATACTCAGATCTCCCGCTGTCTTTATGGCAATTGATTTGATGAACCATTCCTCTTCAGGAGTTAGTGTCCTAGCTGCTTGAAATAGGTCGTGTAACGGTTTTTCTAAGGGGCTACGTTTATTTTTATAATAACCAATTGCTACAGAATACAGAAATATCTTTTTTAATTCCATGCCTTTAAATGGGGATCTAGCGGATTTATAGAGTTCTTCATACTCCCTTTCGCGTCTCTTTTTTTCCACACGCACAACAGCACTTGCCGAAAACGTCATTTAGCATCACCTCTTACGATCACTTCAGTTTTCATGTCATTTTCATTATATACGAGTTCAAATTCTTTCCCAATACGAGATATCATAGAGTCTCGTACTGTGGGCGTGTATTCTTGGTCGGTAATCAGCAAAGTTATCTGTGTATCTCTTAAATAGTATGGCAATGATTGCGCTATTTTCTTTTTGGGTTCTCCGGATATTCTACCTAATGGTGTATCAATAATAACCGGTGCTTTAAAACCGGATACACTACTTAGAGCAGCCATAAATGATAATGCAAGTATTTGTCGCTCTCCTGCCGAAAGTGTTCCTAATCGTTCTTCACCAAGTTGACCCAAGACGCTAATTTCATAGTTATCTTTTATTTTAACATCACTAAAATCTTGTTTCTTCCAATGGAGTGCAAAGAAATACTCTTTAGTTTTCTCTTCAACAATGGCTCTGATATTATTTATTACATTTTCCTTTATAGTTTTTAGTACGTTGATTGCATCTTCACACAGACTCCATTTCAATTTCAGCAACCTTTGTTTTTTTGATTTAGAGATCTCTTTCCGAAGATCGCTTTCCTCTATGCGTATACGTTCTCTAACTGTTTTTAATTTTAATTGTTCCTGCCCTCTTCTCTCAATGTATCGTCTAATTTCGTCCTCATAACTTCTTCTCAATATTTCAAGGTTTTGTATCTCTTCTGCAGGTACCTTTAACAACATATTAGAGATCTCCTTTAGCCTCTTAGCTTTTTTTGCTCGTTCATCATTCAATTCTTCGAGTTCAGAATTAAAATCTTCTAATATTTTCGCAAAATTTTCGCATCTTCTCAGCATAGTGGATAATTCGAAATATCCTTCTTGTACGTCATTAGAAATTACCGAAATAGGTTCAATTTCATTTAAAAGCTTTTCAATAGACTCTCTTTCTTTACTTCCTTCATTTAATTCTGCGCCACAAATGCATCGTTTTCTTTCGAGTAACTCCTTTAAAAATGTGTCTTTTATATCTGGCGGTATTGGCGGATGTTCTTCTCGTTTAATTCTTTTCTCCATTTGGGTAAATGTATACTCTAAAGCATCTATAGAGTATATAAGTATAGCATTGGAAATAAAGTAGTCTGTCAAATCCTTCTTTTTCCGTTCAATTCTTTTATCTAAATGTTCAATGTCGGATTCCAAACCATCCCTTTCTTCTTGAAGAGATACGATGTTAGCTTCTTCATATTGCCGTAGTTGTTCTTCAATATCTTCCTTATTCTTTTCGGCATCGGTAATCAGTTTATCCAATCTTTCAATGGATTCTTCTAACTCTTTCTCAGTTTTTTGAAGTGCTTCGATGCGATTATTTATTTCTTCGAGGTGTGAACTCTCTCCTTTAAATTTTCTTCTGATTTCTGAGATTTTATCTTCAAGGTGAGATATACACCTATCTAATAACTCAATATGACATACTTTGGTAATAGCTTTTTTAACTTCATGCTCCATACCTTTTCTAAAGAAATCGTCTAGACGTTCTCCATCAAAAAAGAAAAAGTCTCTTATTTCAATGGGTAAAATTTCAGAAACTAATATGTTAAAAATCGTTAAATCATCCCAACTATTATCACTAAATGTTTGCCAGTTTTTATCATATCTCCTTGCAGCTCTCCAACTTCTTCTTATTATTTCAAAGTTAGTTGGTGTTCCTTCAATTGATACTGCACGTTCGAAGTAGTACGTCGGATTCTCTTCTCCAATAAATATACCAACCCTCACAAACGCTCTACCGTTTACATGCAATTCTCTAACATTAGCCACACATTGTTGCAACTCGGGGCGTGTTTTTTTGAGGCTTGGCTCGTCACCATATAAACACCAGTTAATCGCGTTTAATAAATTTGTTTTTCCTGTTCCATTGGCACCGAGTATTATATTTAAGTTTTTTATGTTATCTACAGATAACTCAATAACGTGCTTTCCATGATACTGTCTATAATTTTCCAATTCGATCTTATGAATTCTCATTCTCATCATCACCTCCATATTCCCTTGAGTGTCCCTCTATAATTCTGTCATATTCTTCAGAATATCTAGGTCTCTTTTCATGTATATGCTTTCTTTCGAAAAGTAAGAGTTTTTCAATAAAACTTCTCAAAACTTCATCCATATTAAATCTGTCCACTTCGTCCCATATAATTGGATTTACTCCACTTTTTTCTTTCATGTCTAATCACCTCCATATACATTGTATTTTCTCATATAGGGATATATCACATTCAAAGCCTGTAATCTGTTACTCGCAGAATAAGCAAATTCTTTATAACGTTTGAGTTCTTTTTTAATTATTCTCCTTTCTAATTCGTATATACCACATTCACTTGGGTCTATCTTGGGTATAACAATAATGTCATGGATTACTGCTTTTTTCTTTTTGGGATGCTTTCGAAGTATTCTTCCTCTTCTCTGAATATACTGTCTAGGATTCCCTGAACTCGCCATGATTATTGCCATTTTCGTAGCAGGTACGTCTACGCCTTCATCCAAGCAATTCATCGCTACAAGAATTCTATAGTCGCCAGCAGAAAAACCCTTTAGAATTCTATTTCTTAATTTAGTGTTCTCCCTTGCAGTAAATCTATGATTAATTATACCACGACTATTTAGAATGTCCTGAATAGCGTCAATCTGTTCGGGTGAACAATAAATTAGACAAAAAGACAAATCATCGAGATAGTCTAAGATTTCATTAAACTTTCTGTATTTTTCCTCTGCGTTTACAATTATCCGTTGCCTTAAGATGCATAACAGTTCTAGATATTTTGTTTCTCTATCTTTATTCTTTGCGTATTCCCTTGCAATTCTTTTTGACATTTTTCTGTAGGTTTCCATTTCATCGTCAGTTAAAGATATAATATGCGGATAGTAATCATATGGTGTTAAGAAACCATCGTTTATTGCCTCTGCAAGACTATATTCAAAAACCGCACCTCCGAAATAATTATAAAGAATGTTAGTTCCTTCATCATCCAGCCATCGTTTTGGTGTTGCACTTAATCCTAATCTAAAGTTATACGTTGTAAGCAATCCATTACGCCGTTGTTGTGAGCCCAAACTATGTACTTCATCTGCAATTAGCAATATTTCGCCTTTAACTCTTTTGATTAGTTCTATAAAGTTTGATGAATAGAATGTATCATGTGTGGTCAATATTACTAGCAGACTAGAGAGGCTATTGTTGTGAACAACTATCTTTTTCTTAAGATAGTTCATCCATAAATTACGTGATCCATATGCTTTTATTATATTTAACTTAACTTTTATTACTTTCCTAATATTATCAAACCATTGATCTACAAGATGACTATACGGCACCGTAATAACTACAGTAAGTTTTCTTTTTATATCGTATAAACGTTCCATACATGCAAGCGCGGTGTAGGTTTTCCCAGTCCCAGTAGCCATTTCAAGAATACCTTTACAATGATTTTCAAACCAAGATTTTAATGCATTTTTCTGATGGTTATACAATTGATCATAAAGGGTGACCTTATTCGAATGTGTATTAACATTGGCAATGTGTTCATATAATAACGTCAGATTTATGTCTTCTATATGAGTGGGTGCTATCTCAATTAATTTCTTTTTGACCGCTTCGTATACGTCAATGGCTCTTACTTTGGGGGACGACCCCAACCAGAATCTCCTAAATTTTTGCATGTCTGCTTCAACATAATTTCTTTCTTCTTCGATCCATGAACTAAAGACCTTGAATTCTTCTACGTTTCCCAACCATCCTAAAGCAGATTCATTTATTGATCCACTAAATGACAAAATATTTCCTTCATAATCTTCTAAAATACCTACTTTTTGATGAAAGAGTCCCCCTTTCACAATCTCTTCATATGTCAATGGAACACCCTCATTATTATATGGAATGGCTACTTTAATTTTCAAAAGATTATTAGATATCATCCAACCTAATGCCAAAACGTGATTTTTCACAAACTCATTTTCTAAATTGCCTAATTCCTTGGTCATTTTCATCTCTATAAATTTATCCGGGTTAGTGTAGGACTCAAGTATAATTTCTATGTCCTCTTTATTCAGTTTGGGGGATACAATGATATGCATTTTGCCATCATTTTTAATGAGACCCACTATTCCTCTTGCAGCTATTGCTAATGAGGACGATGAAAAAAACCCAGCTAATCTATGATATGATATGGATTCCTGTAAAGCAGGTATATAGAATTCGCAGAGTATGTCGTCTGTGTCTGAGGAATAGTACTTCTTAAGTGATAGATCCCTTAGACTCATCATAATCCCCCCACACGTTTTGAATGTATTCTCTTTCGGAGGCCTCAATAAGTCTTAGGTTTATATCATCTTGGAGGTATAATAATTTTCTGTAGAGGTGTTTTCTAAATTTCAAAGTCAATCCTCCCAATCTACCATCGGTTCGGAGTAATCTGTTTTCTTCCCGTCTGCTTTCCCGATCTATAAAATTTCTGAATTCCATAAGTTTCTCCAAATAATCGTAATCATTGTTATGTTCTATTAAAGCCTTCATAGCTTTGTCTTCTTTTACTAATGTACACATCCAACATCCAAATCTTATTTCTTCTACGCAATATAATTCTAATAGCTTAGACGTATCCCAGCCTAATTCAATAGCATATATTCCAAGAAAGTCCCAAACCCTACATGTTTTCCAATTTATTATTGGAGCCGCGTAGTATATATTTCCTCTTCGTTTAGGTCCTTTTATAAACCAGAAACTTTGTCCGCATTCACTATCTCTAGAACATGATGCTCTTAACTGTCCAGTGCGTTTAGAGCTTTCTCCATATCTCACCCCTGTAAGAATTATTGCAGGTTCGCGTTTTTGGATCAATGGTAATGTTGGATTAATCTTTAGACGATGTGTACACCATCTGAATCTTGGACGTGGTGGAGGATACCCTTTTCCCAGCATATTTACCCAGAATCTATCTTTCATTTCTGGAGCCAAATGATGTGTTTCAACATTTAAACCCTCCTTTTTAGCAATATTTTCGATTTGTTCCAAAGTATGTAGTGCTACATCTCGAACTGGTGGGATCTCTATTAATGTATCACTATAAACTACATCTATATGTACATCCGGAGCAAATCTTTTGAGGTATTCTATAGCCAATATAGATGTTAGTGTGCTGTCTTTACCCCCGCTGAAAGTAATTATCCAATTTTTAACTTCTTTGTCTTCTAACTGCCTGAACGAATTTATTGATTCGGTAAAAAAAACTGTTAATAAAGGGTCCTTTTCGATACGTCTTATATCCGGAAAATACAGTTTAAATAAAGTTTTTTGTCTTAACGTAGAAAACGTCATATCTCATGCCTCCTTATTCTTTCTAGTGAGTGAAGATCTTCTCCTAACCTAATTTCATCCTTAATGAGTATATCACTCCAATATGGGGTCATATCGGTATTGCCCACATACTCAATATAAATCTTCCTCACCCCCTATTATTGACCTCTTTGTATTGGTTTATCACTTCCCCCTCGCTTACTTTACTATTTATCCTGGTCTTCTTTTCTAGCCCACATGTCCCAAGCATCTATCGAGATAGAATATTCTGCTACCATATAAATCTTTCCTCCGGGGACCCTGCTTACAGGGTTCAGGGGATTTCGGATATGGGGCAGCGGAGGTCCGCAGTGAAACAAGAGGACCCGTTTATGCAACAAGCCCGAGGTCACGGGAATGAGACGGGGAGGACCCGTTTACGGGACGGAGTTGAATAGGCAGTGGTGGAAGGTCTAGGTTGGGTGGGAGGCCCCAGGAGTGGGACGGGGTTGGGACCCCGGGGTTTTTAAATGGTTCCCCGGGAACCCCGGGGATTTCTTCCCCTAGATATGTTTCTGGAATGGTTCAAAGAGAGGTACGGGTGAATAGTCATCTCGCTGAATGGATAATCTATGTAGAGACCTTAGTAAAACCTCAACGGTACGTCCTAGAGATATGTGATGTTTCGCCGTAAGGCGGAATTTGAGGGAGAGTAAGCGAGTCACATATCCACCTGTTATACGCTCCCGATAGGGACGAGGGAGCGACAGTGACCGAAGAGTCGTGAGCAAAAGGCCCATTTGCATGTTCCCCTAAGTTCTAAATATTGAATAAATATACGCTAACTCACGGGAGGAATATAGTCTTGCGTGTAGCATCCTCTCAGTTTCACTTATTGGAAAGACTTGAGTAAACATACGCCCTTTGTCCGTAACGCTAGGCCATCGTTCTCGGCGGATGCCCCTTACTATTGGACCTAGGAGTGCCTCCTCTTCCTCTTTAGACATACATTTAACCTGGTCAGTATTATCGCATCCTATTGTTGAGACATGCAAATCTACTCTAACTATCCCAACAGGGCTAGGAAGACTTAATCCTTCTGGTGGGGAACGTAATCTAAGATAAGTCGTCATATGAGGTTTTACAAAAGTTTCGCTTGAGCCGATATCCACGGCATCAGCAATCTTCATTAAAGGAGATCTTTCGCCTTCAGCCATACATAATATATTTCTTAAATGCATCATTTCTTTTGGTCGCCCCCTTAAGCTTTTGACTAAACCTACCGCATTTTTTAATACAAATTTCTCTCTTTCTACTTCTCGTAATCCTCCCAATACATCATGCTTTCTAAGCCATTTTCCCATAAAAAACAATGGTCCATCAACTAACACATATATTTCCCTCCCGTACACCTCTCTAAATTTTGTAACAACAAGCATTTCGAGTATTTGACGTATAGTGTTTACCCGTCCCTGAGCCCTTGACCTGACTCTTCCGGTATTATATAACAGCTCGTCAACAAGTAGCGCACCAGCGCCCTTTTTAACCCTCTCTGGGTTCCTATCTAACTCCTTTAGATCATCTTCTCTCATAGATTCTTCAAGACCACTAAAGGTAGTGTCACATAAAACAATCGGGCCTACTTCTTTTTCTATATTGAACGCTGAGATTGGGTCTTCTGCAACTTGCGAATCTGGAATTAAATTACCCTCATCAATAAGCTCCCGTAGTAAACTTGTTCCCTCAAAGCCCGCTCGCTCCATCCCGGTTAATGGCATTAATATTAATAGACGATCTTTTATAAAATCAAATTTACATCTGAGTTTTCCGGTGTTATCTCTTAAGACTACTCCTACAGCAATATGTCCTACGTGAACTGGCACTTGAGTTCCAAGCTTTTCTAATGATACCCAATAAACGGGAGTAGTCCTCTGAACACCGTCGATGAAAGCTTGAAAATTAATTGTTGGTCCCTCCGGTATAATCGGCAAAGGAGTAAAGTCATCCTCATCTCGAACAGGCTCTGCAGTGCCTTGGACGTCAAAAATTGCTGGTTTATATTCCATCTCCTCGGCTATAAGGCGACTGACTGCATGGCCATGTGCTTTGATGGCGGAAATAACTTTTCCCAATAATTGGAGTTTCTCAGGAACTTTCATAAACTACTCCCCTATTAAAGTATGCAATGGTTTAGGAAAGGAGATTAATACTGGTCTAGTATGGACCGCATGCCACATCATCATTTCACCTTTCTTTAATACATAAACTCTATCCCTTAGACCACCTTGTAACCAATCATATACCGCACCCCTCATCCCTATTGAATGAGAACGCCCTACAACGAATGTAGATGTATTTGCTAGTATTTCTTCATCTACTTGAGAAGCAAGCTGCTGAGCACCTAACAAGCTTAAACCAATACTCCTTCCTCTGGCGGTAATATCTACAATATGTGATCTAAGCGGGGCAAACTCTCTACCTTTGGGAGCAAATTTGTTCAATTCATCCACGAAAACAACTATTCTTTGTGGAAAATTATCTAATCTGATTTCTCTACCGCCCAATTTAACAGTTTCTTCATTGTTTCTTTTTGCTTCTAATAGACGACTTAGCGTTTGATATACAGAATGAAACACCAATCTTTGTCCTTTAGGATGAAGCTTACTTATGTCAATTATCCATAATTGACCACTATCTATTCCCTCTACTGGTATGGGATTCCCACGACCATCACCTTGCAGTAATAGTCCCACCAACTGATGTCTTACAGCCTGGGTCAGTCTATTTAGAACTTTGCTTAGAGTTGCTGAGTGATGTGTGCCGGATCCAATTGGGATCCAATCCGTACGCCTACTTGTTAGTTGGTTTATTCTATCTAACAATTGATCAAATGTATTGGGTTTAGGTGACAATGTAGTATCTCGAGTATCTGTTATCGCGTCTACAATTGCGTATATTACTGCACTGGTTTTCTCATCAATATCTTCTGGTTCAAGTAGTCCTAACAAAGCCCCCCCGCCAATGTCTACGAGGTCCATTAGACCATAGGAATATAAATCAACTCTGCCTCGCCTAAAAGTAAGTGGTTTACGTGGGTCCCCTGGCCGGGGAGGAGCAAAAAAGCGGAGTTTATCTAGGATTTTAAATGGGTCCAAACCCTCCTCTCTACAAGCTTCCCATAAAATCCTATGTTTTTCTTTTAAAGGGTCGTCTGTGCTTTTTATAGCATCATAAAGTTTTTCCCAATCATTTGGGCCTTCGTCAATTCTCATAAGGTCTGCTTCTTTGACGTTAAATGCTATTGCAGCAATGGATTCTCCCTTCTCATCTGCATAGTTTAATATTGATTGTAGTAAGAAAAGCGCATAACTAGTCTTTGTCGCCAATCCTGATGCCCCTGCTATATTAAGATGTGCACCTTCATATCCAAGTAAATAATCTGCATCCAAAAATATAGGAACTGGATTCTTACTTTCATCCCACGTAAAACCAGCAAGTATTTGCTTTTCCTCGCTAATGTCCGCTCCGTAAGCATCCATTATTTCTTCGGCCGTTGCAAAGTAAACAGGCCAACTACCCATTGGTGGCTCAAAACGTCCATCAGTCCGCCTTATAATACTTACTTTACCGATTTTTATAATAGGTCTTTTTGTTGGAAGTTCCAATGTGGGGTCACCATAACCCGTAGCATAGAAATCATCCATAGGACTATCCGTAGCACTAATAGCCCTCACTTCCTCCACAATTCCAGTTATTTTTACGTTCTTATCCCGGATCCGACCAATAGTGGTAATTATTGCTGTAGACTCCAAATGAAGGTCCTCACGATCTTCAACCCAGAATTCAAAATTCGTAGGGGTTGCCGGAGAATGTTTTGTTATTGAGACACGCCCTATTGTTTTTCTTGGCGTTATACCTTCCCGCACCGGAGGAGATGTTTCTCTTATGCCTGAGGGGAAGCCCTCTGCGGGAGTTTCTGTTTCTTTGAGTATCAAAGGTGTGGAAATCTTTTCGTTCACAAAATCTATAAGATAATTTAAGTGTTCCTTCCTCTCCCCATGGGTGGTTTGACATAACTCCTTCAGTTCATCGAGTAATCCCAGCATATTATCAAGTACATTTTTATTCTCTCTTATCATTGAGTAGAGAATACTACTTGCAGTTTCTGTTACTGCGTCTCTCTTCTTTCTTGCGCCATGTTTTTTTGCCAAACCTTTATGGTCACGGAGCCAAAGCTTAAATTCCCTGAGAAAATCGCCTAAATCAGACATCTTTTTCACACACCCATAAATGATTAATGAAGTCTATCTCCTCCTCAGTAATGAGTTTTATTTGAACTTTATTTTGTAAATCAAGTAATGAGGCAAATGAATTTCTTGCTCGCTCAAAGATCTCCTGATCTGTCCTCGTTGAGATATGCTTATCCTTCCTCTGCCCCGGAGCTGCTTCAGAAGAGATTGCATAGCACCCCCCCCTCATCTTTCCACACCTTATCCTGCTCATCCCTCTTTCAACATCAGCCCTTACCGTTACAACTTCTCCAGCTCTCAATCTCGCAGAGTATGTAGGCATTAGAATCATTGGGTGCTTGAGGTTGATTCCTCCACAGTTCGTACCTTTCACCCCCATACCCACAACGTACGGCGGATATGTAAAGTGCCACAGCCTA
>Ga0180300_10001085_pt1 | contig 12494 bp, 12 predicted proteins | sample GuaBasSediGuay15_FD_121798 | JGI IMG/M metagenome (GOLD analysis project Ga0180300, IMG submission 121798) | Subseafloor sediment microbial communities from Guaymas Basin, Gulf of California, Mexico - Guay15, Core 4569-2, 21-24 cm | ecosystem: Environmental > Aquatic > Marine > Hydrothermal... | reverse complement strand
TATAAATACTATATTTATGGCAGAAGAATATGAGATTATCCCGATTACCCCTTTAAGAAAGATTGAGCAGAGACTTGAGAAGATTGAGCAAGGTTCTCCAGGTTACACCGCTGTTCTTAAAGATTTGGCAGAGATGATAAAAGAAAATCAAAAAACAGTTGATGACCTTATAAAAACAAATTCAGAACTAATAGCAAATATAGGTTCTTTATCTGAGCATTTGTCAGAATTAACAAAAAAATTTGAGGAATTTATGGAAAGCATAGAAGTAGCTGAAACAAGCGAGGAGCCTGAAGAGTGGACAAAAATAAAAGAAGAAAACAAAAAATTAGAGGAAACAAATCAAGAATTGTTGGATAGATTAAAAAAATTGGAAAGAAAGATGAAATTAATGGAATTTAGCAAATATTATTATCAAACTGGTGGTCAAGTTCAGAAAACAAGACCCGAAACCTATTAACTATGGCAGAAGAAAAAAGAAAGGCGAATTTAAACATAGACCAGAGCAAGGAAGCTTTTTATGCAAATAATCTTGCAATATTCAACAATCCAACAGAGTTTATTTTGGATTTTACTCAAATAACACCAAGGGTTGATTTAGTCCAGGACAAGCAAGTAATTACATATGTTGTCAGGCATAATGCAATTGTTTTAGAACCAGAACAAGCAAAAATTTTCTTGAATTTACTAAAGGAAAATATTGAAAAATATGAGAAAAAATTTGGAAAGATAAATTTACCAAAAGAGCAGAAGATTAAGAAAAAAAGTTTAATAAAGAAGTTCTCTGATTACATTGGTTGAAACTATGCTGTTAAAATATTTTTGTCCCAATAAATTCTTTTTTATTTAAATAGTTCTCAAGATTTTTTAGTTTTTTTCCATTCATAACAATAACTTCTAATCCAGATTTTTCTGCTTCTTCTGCTGCAACAGGGTCAAAAGGAGTGCTTAGTCCAGGTTCCCATTTATTTGGCAATAATTTCCTAAATTCTTTCCATGAAATTTCCTTTATTGGTTTTGCATCTTTGAATTTTGGGTCTTTGTTATAAACATAATCAACATTTGTTAGATTCACTAATTTTTTTATTCCAAAATTTTTAGATAACAAGACAGCATCATAGTCTGTGCTAAATCCAGGTTTCCAACCAGAGGCAATAAGAATATCTTCATTGAAATTGACTTTTTCATTAGGATTTCTTATTATCTTTTTATATGCTTTTTCTTTAAAAATAGTTTTGAGAAGATAAGCATTTAATATTGTAGCTTGAATACCCAACCAATCTAACTCATCCTTTAGTAATGGAACAATATTTTTTGCTGCTTCTTGATATCTTCTTGCTGTTTTTCCTCCGCCGCAGATTATTATAAATTTCTTATTTTGAGTTAAAATAATTTTTTTGAATTCAAGCAAGAAATTTATATCTATTGAATCAGGTACAATTAATGAACCTCCGACGGAAATCACCAATATTTCTTTCATTTTAATCTAGTTCAGATTTCAACAATTCTTTAACTTTCTTTGGATCAACTCTTCTCCCAGTTTTTTTCATTACTTGCCCAATTAGATAATCCAATGATTTTTTTTCTCCACTTTGATAATCTTTAACTGCTTTTGTGTTTTCTCTGATGACATCTAAGACAAATTTTCTTATTTTCTCCTCTTCTAAAGGTTTTTCATATTTTAAATCTCTCAAAACTTGTTCTGGTTCTCTGATCTTTTTTCCTTTCACATAATCATTGACCATTTCTCTCAAAATAATCTCTGCAACATCTTCTGTAATTAGATATTGCTGCATTAAATCAAGAATCCTTCTTAATTGCCTTACTTCTATTTTTACATCTTTTAATTTAAGATTGTGATAGTTTAGAGTCTTTTTTAAATATTTTGCAAGTAAAATAGCAGAAGCTTTTTCATTATGCGTTTCGCAGAGATACTCAAAGTAGCGGGTCAGTTCAGGGTCTGTTAGCAAAGTATCAATAATCTCCTCTGAAATATTATATTTCAAAAATCTTTTTCTTTTTGTTTCAGGCAATTCTGGCAAGTTTGATTGAATTTTGTTTAATATTTCTTCTGAAATTTCAATGAATGGCAAATCAGGCTCAAAAATATAACCATATTCTTCCTCTTCCTCTTTTTCTCTTGCGCTAACAGTTGTTTTTGTTTTCTCATTCCACAACCTTGTTTCTCTTTTTATTTGTTCCAATCTTTTCTGTCTCAGTATTTCATAATTCAAAGCCTTCTCAACTTCTTTTGCTCCAGAAATATTTTTTATCTCTACTCTTCCACCTTCTTTTTTTTCTTTTATCCAACCTTTTTTGTAATCATATTTGTTTTTATATTTTGTTATAGAGATATTTGCATCAACCCTCATACTTCCTTCTTTGCTAAAATCAGAAACATAAATAAATTCAAGAATTTGCTGCAACTTTTGTAAAAATATTCTTGCTTCTCTTGGACTTCTCAAATCTGGTTCAGTTACAATTTCTGCTAAAGGAATTCCACTTCTGTTGTAATCAAGAAGAACATAATTATTTTCTCTTATTATTTTTGCTGGGTCTTCTTCCAAATGAATTCTTCTGATTCTTATTATCCTGTCTCCAATTTTTAATTTTCCATTAGAAGCAATTGGAGTTTCTAATTGAGTGATTTGAAAGTTTTTTGCCAAATCAGGATAAAAATAAGTCTTTCTTGAAAACAGAAATTTTTTGTTTATTTTGCAATCTAAAGCATAACCAATTTTCATTGCGAGTTCTACTGCTTTCTCATTTAAAACAGGTTTTGTTCCTGGAAAACCCAAGCAAACATCACATACATTTGTATTTGGCTCCGCCTGAGAAGTTGAACAGGAGCAAAATAATTTTGATTCTGTGTTTAGCTGAACATGAACTTCTAAACCAATTTTTATCTCTGGCATAATATTCAGTAAAATTAAAACTAAAGTTTTTGAATTAATTTTGTGAAAGTAGATTTTCTTCTTGATTCAAATATTAAAAATTATTTGTTCATAATATATAAACTTTTCGTTCACGATTAGGAAACTTTTTGATTAAAAACTAAAATCTCTTCAAAATTTGCTTTTTCTGAGAATATAAACAGATAAAGAGTTCATTCTCTCTGCTTATTTTATATAATTATCCGTAAAACATTCTTTTCCTTTAAAACAACTTATTTTGAAAAATTAAACATTTATGTTCCTAAAAATAGAAAACAAGAAACTTATTTGCAAAATAAAATATAAAAAAATCAGGCACGCTTATCTGAGAATAACGCCGGATTATCATTTAGATATTATATTGCCAAATAACGGGAAACTAAGCGCAGAAACTTTGTTAAAGGAAAAACGAAACTGGCTCAGGAGAAAAGTAAGGGAAATTGAAAATTCTGTGAGATTATTTGATGAAAAAAGTGTTTATTACAAGGGGAAAAAATATGAAATAAAAGTAATAATAGATAAGAATTCAAGAATTGAACTCTCTAAAAATTTTTTGAAAATATACAAATCTAAAAGGAGGAAAACGGAAAATATGATTCTAGAATTTCTTGCAGATGAGACATTGGAATATGTTTCAAAGAAAGCTGGAGAATTTTCAGAGAGGTTGGAGCTTTTTCCAAAACAAGTTTCTATAAAGAAATTAAAAAGTTTTGGACATTGCACAAGAGATGGAAAAATTTTTTTCAATTCAAAATTAATTTGTCTGCCAACAAAATTAATTGATTATGTTGTTTGCCATGAATTAATTCATCTGAAACATTTTAATCACTCAAAAAAATTCAAATCTGAACTTGCAAAAATACTTCCAGATTATAAAGAATTGGAGAAACAGTTGAAAAAGTATTATTGGTCATAGATAAATGTCTACTGGATTGCACAATTTTCTGTAATTTAATGCTTTCTCATTTTTTTCCAGATTTCAAACAATTCTTTTGCTTTATCAAAAACTTGATCTTCCTCACAACCCAAAATTTCAGCACACTCTTTTAAAATTTCTTCCATTTTTCTCAAATAATTTCTTGCCGCCTCTCCCGCCAAAAATTCTATTCTTAAAACAGAATCCTGAATTTTTTTTACACCAGTTATTATTATAATATCTGCTTCTCTTGTATTTTTTAAGTGCAAACCCCCACATGCTTCAACATCCCAATCTTTTATATTTACAATTCTCAATTCTTTTCCGGGAACAGCGCCACCTTGATAAATTTCAAAACCATATTTTTGTTCTGCTTCGGTTCTATTCATCCAGTTGACTAAAATTTTTCTGTTTTCTTTAACACAGACATTAGCTAACTCTTCAATTTTTTCAACTTCTTCATTAGAGATTTTTTTGTAATGGAAAATATCCAAATGCGCTTTGTCAACTTTTTTCTCTGCTCCAGCCTGCTGAACATGTTCTCCAAGGATTCTTCTCACAGCACCGTTTATGATGTGAGCTGCAGTATGATGTTGCATCAGTTGTTTCCTTCTCTCCTCATCAACAACAAGTTCAACAAGTTTTCCCTCTTTTAATTTTCCTTCAATTTTGTGCAAAATTATATTTCCTTGTTTTACAACTTCCAAAACCCTGTGATTTCCAATAAATCCCAGATCATAATCCTGACCTCCGCTTCTCGGATAGAAAACTGTTTTATCTAAAACAACATAATCATTCAATATTTTCAAGACTTTAGCCGTTGTTCTTGTTTTTCCTCCATAGTACAATTTCTCTGTTTCTGGTAAATTTGTTAAATCAAAAAGATTTTTCTTTTCTTTCTTTTTTATCTTCTTTGAAAATTCCAAATTTTTTGGAATTTTAATTTCTGGTTTGACTTCTTTAATTATCTCCGGGGTAATTCCATGAGACTGATATAATTTTCTTAAGGTTTCTGCATCAAAATTCTCTGTTTTTTTAACAATGTTTATTGCATTTTTTATTGTTTCTTTATATTTTTTTTCTTCCTCTTTCAAGACATCTTCAATAAAATTAAAATTTACTTTTCTTAATTCTGGGTAAATCCTGAATTCTCTTGAATGGATTTTCATTAATTCACTGAGAACAATATTCAAATTTTTCTTTCTGAGAATTGAAAAACATTCTCTCAAAATTTTTCTTAAATTATATCCTCCAGAAACATTGGAAGGCAAAGCATTATCTGATAATGCGATCAATAAAGTTCTCGTATGGTCTGCGAGTATTATTTTTTCTTTTTCTGTTAAATTAAACTGATTAAGATATTTTAAAACCTCTGGAAAAACAACTTCATAACTCGTTTTTGTTCCGTTCAGAATCCATGGAAATCTTTCTAGACCAGCGCCCATATCAATAACTTTTGTCTCCAATTCAACGAGTTTGTTTGAAATTTTTTTGTATTGCATATATACCTGATTTCCCAATTCCAAGCCCTGAACAAAAAACTCAATGCAGGGTCCGGCATTGCCACCGCCTTCCCATGAATCCTCATGAAAAAAAATTTCCTCTTCGGGAATTTTAAATCCTTCCGTTAATAATTTATAAATATAAAAAATGCCTTCATCCTTGAAATAAATAAAATTATTTGGTTTATTGAAAACATGTTGTCCAACCATTACAAATCCGGAATAATGTCTGCCAGTTATTCCTATATTTTCCAGATCATTAAATCTGAGGCAAAATTGCGGAACCAATAAGGGATTTGCTGGAGGCTCAACTTCTCCAGAAACGCAATAAGGCTGGAAATCATATATTGATGCCTCAACAAAAAAAACATCATCTCTCCATCTCGCCAAAACAGGATATCTTTTTATCGGAGTATGATTAAATTTTTTAAAAATTTTAACAAAAGTTCGCCAGCTCTCTATATAATTATTCCTTTTTCCAACAGGTTTGCCTATGAATCCATATCTTGGCAAACCGGCTTTTATTCTGCATTCATCATCATCGCAGAAATCTCTAACTTTTTTGCTCCAGAAATATTTTCCGCAGATTTTACATTTACTTCTTTTAAAACCAATTTTTTCCAAAGTTCTGAAGGGATACTCTTCTTTTTTGAACTGCATAAATTAAGCCTTTTAAAAATCAAATACTTAATTATAAAATTATCTGCCAACAACTTTAACAATAATTTCTCTTTCTCGCAACCCTTTATTGGTTAATTTGGTTAAAAGGTCTGCACCCCAAACAAGGAATAATTTTAATTATTATCTCTCTATTTCTAGGTTTGTTGTCAAAATCGATGAAAATAATCTGCTGCCAGGTTCCCAAAACCAAATCGCCATTTTCAATTGGACAGCAAAAACTCGGTTTAAGTAAAGCGCTCCTTATATGAGCATAACCATTGCAATCACCCCATTTTTTGCAGTGTTCATAATCCTTGTTCATGGGAGCAATTTTTTCCAGAATTCTTTTTAAATCGTTTATCGCTCCTTCTTCAAATTCAATTGTTGTTATTGCGCAAGTAGAACCAGGGCAGAAAATTAAGCAGATTCCGTCCTCAATTTTTGAATTTTTTACAGTTTCCCGAACTTTGTCAGTAATATCAATTACGTCATTGAAACCTTTTGTTGAGAGTTTGAATTTCATAAAATTATTTAAGAATATTTTATCTTTTTCATTTCTTTTAAAAGTTCATCAAAAAAAGAAGATAGCATATCTCTTCTATCGTTTAATCTATTTTCATTTAATGCTCGACTATTAGAGAGATATCCTCCACAACCATATAAATTTTCTATTGCATATTTTAAAGCTAGAGCATCAGGATTAGATTTTTCTTTCCAAATTTCATCTTGCTGTTCTTTACTTATCCAAGGATAATAAAGTATAATATTGGGTCTCCATGTGCCGACAATTTCTAATTCTTTTAGAGTATTATAATGTCTTGTAAATTCTTCTAAAGTAGTATCTCTATCTACATCAATTGTAAAATAATTAAAGAAAGTACAATATCTATCTGTATCCATGCGATCTCTTATATTTTTGAATTCTTTGAGAATTTCTATTGTTTTTATGTTTTGTACTCTATTCGTGCCTTTATAATTTCTCTTTAACCAATTATCATCAAAATTTTCTATCCCAACATCTATACCAAAAATTATATCTAGATTATCTTTTAAAATATTTTTAAATTTCAAAAAAGTGTCTGCTCTAGTTTCAAATTTCAAATAAATATCGTCAAAATTATCCTTTAAAAGATTAAAAAATTTTTTAACCCAATCTTCATTAATTCCCAAAAAGCAGGAACTCATATCCGCAACTAAGGATACTCCATAGTCATCATGAAGCATCTTTAGCTCTTCTATTATATTTTGAGGCGATCTCTTTCTATATTTTTTCCCACCAGGAAATTTCCGGATATCACAGAATTTGCATTTTCCCCAATAACAACCCCTCGCAGATATAAAAGTAGCCCCAAGAATATTATCTTTTTTATATTTTTCTAGAGGCATATCTCTTCTCAAAGGAAAAGGTAATCTATCTAAATCATATACGATTTCTTGATTTGAAGTTTTTATAATCTCGTCACCATCTTTATAACAAATACCTCCAGTTCTCTTTATATCTCTTTTATTATTGTTCAGCAATTCTGGAAATAATTGAGAAACAGGATATTCACCTTCGCCTCTAACTACAAAATCACATTTACCTTCATTTAGACATCTTTCATATTGGAAAGTTGGTCCATATCCACCTAAACAGACTATAAAATCTTCTTCTTTCAATTTTTTAGAAATGTTTAAAGCTTGTGGGAGAGATAAATCAACTGCAGATATTCCAACAATTGCAGGATTCTTCTTTTTTATCTCTTTTATTACTTTTTCTGAAGACAAATTATCTCTATAAGCGTCTATTAAATATGTAGAAATTCCTTTCTCTTCTAAGATAGCTTGTAAAATACCTAAATTTAAAGGCTCCCAAGACTCATATCTCAAATTAGAAGGACTTGCATGAACAAAAACAACTTCGTTAGATTCTGTCATTATTAATTACTATGATATAAATAATTATGAAGATTATTCCTTAATTTTAAGAAAAACTATAATTTTACACTCTTTAAAACCCCTTAGGAATTACAAAAACCAAATCCTTCTTGAAAATTTTATCTTCCTTGTTAATTTCAACTTTAACTCTCTGACCCTGCAAATCTTTTTTTAAAATAATTTCTTTGATTTTTCCTTTTATTCCTCTGTTTTTGCCTCTAATAATCAAAACATCTGCTCCTTCTTTATACGGAATAACTTTATTAATTTTCTTTGTTTTAAGAGAAATTTTCAAGGTATCCCCAACGAAATATTTATCTTTTTCTTCCTTGGGCAGCAAAATATTTCTCCCGTCATGCAGATTCAGTTGCATCCCCTTCTTCAGCATCCTTTTTCCAATAATTTTGCAATATTTATATTCTGCGTCTTTTTCGCTGATTTTTCTGAATTCAAAAGATTTTTTTGATGGAAGAATTAAATAGTTTTCTTTTGTTCTCTTAATTGTTAAAATATCCATTAATCCAACTGGAAATTTCTCCTCAGTAATTTCACGACCATCAATCAAAATTTCCTTATTTTTGATTATTTTCTTTGCTTCTTTTCCAGTTTCGCAGAGTTTAAAAATATCCCTTACAATTACGGCCAAAGGAATGCATTCTTTTTTTTTGTGCGGACCTGGAACAGGGACAAAGGCAAATCTCTTCTTTTTTCTTCCCAACGGCCAGAATTTCGGCATTTCCTGCCTTTTCAAGTGTGCCATAAATTAGATTGAAAAATTTAATTAAAATGTTAATATTCTTTAAATAATTTATTTTTAAGTCTATTTAATTCGCTTTTCAAAAATCTCCTTTCTTTTTTGGAAAATTGGTCCATAACCCCCTTAGAAGATTTGGTAATTTCGTTAATTATAGAAGAATAATTTGCAGGTATCTTGGGCAAAATTTTTGTTTTAATTCTCTTTGCTAAATATTTCAAGTCAAAGTCTATATCTGGGTTTAATATCATAGAATATATATCTATCTTGTGTTTACTTTTTCCTTTCTCTGTTGTAAGAATAGAAAGTATTTTCATGGTTGTTATATCTTCTGGAGAAGCCAATTTCAAACTGTAGCCTTCTGGTTCTACTCTATTTTCAAAAACAAGTTTATCTATCTCAAAATAACTTATTCTACTAGTATAAATATCTATATGAATTTGATTTTCATTGTCTCTAGCAGAGTATTTATCCAATATTTCATTTTTATAGATTTCATATCCCTTTTCTTCAAATCTTTTAACAATTTCATCATCTAATGAAGATATATCTATATCAGAAGTTACCCTTTTTCTTTTTGCTGAATAAAATTCCTGAACTGCTAAACCACCTATTAACGCTAAATTTAAATCTTTATTTTCTTCAAAAAAACTGTCGGCTTTGGACACCAATAAGTCTACATATTCTTCTCCTATTTCTGGATTAAATATTTTTGTATTTTTTTCTCCCAAATCAAAGTATTCAATAGGACAATTAACTTCTGCCCCCATAATACCACTATTTATATATATTTTATAACTTAAAAATAGTAACTACTAACCAAACAATCTTTCAAAAACCCCTTTCTTTTCTTTCTCTTTTTTCTCCCTTTCAACTTTTCTGTTATATTTATCTATTTTTTCCTCTGCCAATTTTGCTGCTTTTTTATTATTTCCAACTCCAATGGTTAAACCAACTCCAACAATGATGGCTTTATTTTTTACTTCTTTTAAAGATCTTCTGACTGCTTCATCAACAAGAGGCAAAGCATTTTTAATCTCTTTTTTCATTGGCATCAAAGCCTCTTCAGGCTTCATTTTAATCACTATTCCATCAACTGGAATATTTTTTTCTGTAAGGAAAGTTTCCGCAAAAAATCTTTCCGCTCCTCTCGTACTCATTGCAAAACCTACTCCCTCCGCCACACTGCCTGTTTTTTCGCTTTCAAGAGCACCAGAAGCATCTATTGTTATAACTTTGTCTATTTTATTTTTTGATACAATTTTTCTAATTGCTTCGTCAATATTTCCAAGATTTGCTCCGGGTCCATCTGCTTTTAAAATAAAAACTTCTTTTCCATCTATTTTTTTATTTGCGACAACAGTTCCTTCAGATATTTTTTTTGTTTTCGCATCCCCGATTAAATTTGCAGCGTAAAGAGGACCTATTGAATCTCCGATGCACAGACCTTGAACAAAAGCCGGTACTGAAGAATAAAGAGCCTTCATCTGTTTATCAATAAAGGGAAGTTGCATCTGCAAAATCATCCCTATCTGAAAATTTTTTGTCTGCTTTATTAATTCAATATAATGTTTAATAATTTTTGTTATTTGATACAAACCAATTGTATGGGTTATGCTTGCGGATAAATTCTTTTTTTCATCTGCAGGAATACCGGAAGAAATGTCATCAACAAACAGGTCTAATTTTTTATCATGCCTTTCTGTAATATACCGAATTTTTTTTGCAATTCCATTTGGATCAACAGAATCAGGTTCTACAACAAAGTATTCCATTATTCTGTCAAGGCTGTTTTTCAATTGTTTTTTTGTCAATTTTGTTTTTTTGTCAATTTTCTTAATTATAATTTTCTGCGCTTTATTTGTCATTTCTTCATAACTCTGAACTTTTGCATTCAACAAAGTTAGAATTTGATACAACATCATTCTTGGAAATAGAAATATCAATACAATAAAAATTAAAAATCCTATAATATCATATACACTTCCGAACATAATGTTTATTAATTTAAATCTTTATATAACTTTATCTTTCCTAATTATTTTTTGATTTTTTCAATTTTTCTGTCTCTTCAGCTTGTTCTTTTTTCTCAACTTCCTTCTTCTTTTCAGGTTTTTCTTTTATTTCTTTTTCTTCCTTAATTTCCTTTGCCTCTTTTTTTCTTCTTTCCTTTAAAATAACTTCAAGATGGGCGGATTTAATTTTTGTCCCAATATTTCTTTTATGCCTCCTCCTGTGCATATGTGTTCCGTCCAGAGCGGCAATATGCAGGATGTACATATTATCTGTATCCAAATTTTTAAATTCGGCATTTTTCTCCGCACTCTTTATAATATTTAAAACCTCTTTCGTTGTTTTTGAATAGTATTTTCCATTTATACTTCTTTTTTCTTTTAATACATCCTCTAAGAATTTTTTGGCTTTTTTCAAATACATGCCTCTCACAGATTTGCAAACAACTTTTGCATTTTTAACAGATATTCTCAAGTTATGTGAGCATGCTTTTGCCACATTTCCTTCAACTTTTTTAGAGTACATAATCTTCTTAAAAATTAATAATTTAGATTATTTTTTGCTTGCAGAGAATTTTGTTCCTCTTGATGCCCCCAATCCAGCAGCACCGTGTTGGACTCTTTTTCTTGTTAAGACAAATTCTCCAAGTCTATGCCCAACCATTTCTTCCAATATATCAATAGGAACAAACTCTTTTCCATTATAAACTCCAATTCTGTGCCCAATCATTTCAGGCAAAATAACCATATCTCTGCAATGTGTTTTAATGAACTTTTTTCCTTTTTGGTCCTTAAATTTCTCTAATTTTGAAAGCAGTTTCTCTTCCTGTTCAGTAAGACCTCTTTTAAATTTTCTCCTCTCCTTTGAAGGCAATAACTCTATAAATTCCTCTCTTTTTAATTCTCTAACTTTTTTTCCTCTATAAAAAAATACAGGCATAATTAAAAGAAAAAATAAAAAAAGATGGGCCCGAGGAGATTTCCATATTTTAAATTCGAACTCCTGACCTCCGCGATGTCAACGCGACGTCCTAACCATTATCCCCTATAAAGGTCTAGACCACGGGCCCATAATTAAAATTTTTAAATTTTTATCTAATGCGAAAATCATAATTTTACTTTCAAAGTTACAATCTCAAAAGGATTGACAACAACTTTTATCTCATTTTCCTCAACTTTAATCTTTTTATCAAACTCTTTATCTTTCTCTTCCATCAAGTTTACTACTTTTACATCTTTTGGTTTTTTAAATAAGGTTATAGTGGTATCTGTTTTTTTACCTTCTGCTTCATAAAATCTGATTGTTATTCCTTCTCCATTTTCAGATTTTTTCAGTGCAGTTACAATAACATTCTCTGGAGAGACTTTAAAAAATGATCTTTTGCTTCTATATTTTATTCCAGCTGGTAATTGGAATGCAATTAAATTATAATTAAATTCATAACCTTGCCTATAAGATTTTGCTTTTTTCCAATCTCCAAAGTGCGGATATATGGAGTAATTGAAGGTGTATTTTTTTAATTCTCTTGCATCAGGAACAGGAATTGGTGGACCCGAGCTTCCATCAGAAGAAAGCATTCCAACAGATCTTATCAGGGTCAAATATATGCTTTTATCTCTAACTTCATTTTCAGGATTTCCCTTATTTATGATTGTTATTCCTTTTTCTTCATCACTGTAATCAATCCATCTTAAAGAAGGAAACACTTTAAATTCTTTCTCAACAAAACTTCCAATTTTATACTGATTCTTTTTTCTATTTATTTTACCAAATTGACTTTCGCAAGTATATACAGATTT
>Ga0180300_10001084_pt1 | contig 12499 bp, 10 predicted proteins | sample GuaBasSediGuay15_FD_121798 | JGI IMG/M metagenome (GOLD analysis project Ga0180300, IMG submission 121798) | Subseafloor sediment microbial communities from Guaymas Basin, Gulf of California, Mexico - Guay15, Core 4569-2, 21-24 cm | ecosystem: Environmental > Aquatic > Marine > Hydrothermal... | reverse complement strand
GGCGGGGCGGCCTGATGGTTCACTCACCCGTGCAACTAGCCCACGCACACCCGGCCACCGCCCCAAGGGGAGAGGCAATGTGGCTACGAAGAATGCTGGAGAGACGCAAGACTGAAAAGATGCTCAACCTGTCATTCCGGGGCATGATGCTCACCTACAAAGTGGTGGACCTCCTCTATCCCTACATAGGCAAGCGGGTCACCAGGTTTGGCATCGAGAAAGGGATGACCGTGGTCGACTACGGGTGCGGCCCCGGCAGGTATGCCGTCAGGTTCGCCAACCTCGTGGGTGAGAAAGGCAAGGTCTATGCAGTGGATATCCATGAGCTGGCCATCGAGGCCGTGAAGAGGAAAGCACAAAAGAGCAACCTGAGGAACATCGAGGCGGTGTTGGCGCAAGGATACCACAGCACTGTGCCGGACAGCATAGCTGACGTGGTCTGCGCCATAGACATGTTCCATGCCATCAGAAACCCAGCAGAGTTCCTGGCCGAGGTGAGGCGTATAGTCAAGCCAGATGGAACCCTGGTAATCGATGACGGCCACCAACCGCGCAGCACCACCAGGCAGAAGATACTCGATTCAGGACTGTGGGACATCATCGAGGAGACGTCCGACCACCTCAAGTGCAAGCCGCGGTAGCAGGCGCTTTCCTGTGGACATCGCCTGAGACCCCTCGACCGCATCTGGAAGGGCCCTGCACACGGCTCAGTGGTCAGGCGGGATTGCTGCCCTTGCCCATTTGAGAGCTTCCTAGCTATAGCAGCTACGGGACACCCCTGGAAGAAGTCCTTGGCCAGCTCATTCTTGCTGGGCATGCGGCTGCCGTCGGACGCCGAGGTGGTGGAAGCCCCGTAGGGACTGCCCCCGCTTATCTCCACCATCGTCATCTGACGAGTCTCGGAGTAGGACAATCCCACGAGGACGATCCCGTGGTGTGGCAAGGTCAGGTGAAAGCTGGATATGGTCATCTCCTGGCCGCCATGCTGGTTGGCCGAGGAGGCAAACACGCTGCCGCAGCACGTCCCTACGTCAGAACCTCAACCACATCCCACCCTCGGCCGAATGCGTTCAGGCTGCGGTCTGTGGCCGTACCCCTAAGTTAGCACCGCTCCGGCTACTACGCGGTTACCATCGGTAACAACCGGGTTCAATCCCAGTTACATCTGGGCAAGCCCACCCGTGGTCACCATCATGCTCCGCTCCCCGGCGCATCGCCGTGCTATAATGTCATAGCTGGTTCCACATCCAGACGTCAGCCAAGGGGGCAACTGGCATGAGCGAGACCAGGATACTGTGCTGGAACGTCAACGGAGTGAGAGCGGTGAAGAGGAAGGGCTTCTTCGAGTGGCTGTACCGAGAAAGTCCCGACATTCTGTGTTTACAGGAGACCAAGGTGCAGCCGGACCAGATCGACGACGAGCTGCGAGAACCGCAAGGGTACCACGCGTACTGGAACTGCTCAGACACCAGAGGCTACAGCGGGGTGGCTTCTCTGTGCAAGGAAGAGCCGTTGAGCGTGAAGACAGGCTTTGGTATCGAAGCATTCGACAGAGAGGGAAGGGTGCTGATCACGGAGCACCCCGGATTCCTTCTCTTCAACGTGTATTTTCCAAATGGCAAGAAGGACGCACAGCGACTGAAGTACAAGATGGACTTCTACGATGCCTTCCTGGAGTTCATCGAGCCTTTGCGGGCGCAGGGCCAGAAGCTGGTCATCTGCGGCGATTTCAATACGGCGCACAAGGCAATAGACCTGGCCAGGCCCAAGGAGAACGAGAAGGTCTCCGGCTTCCTGCCTGAGGAGAGGGCCTGGATGGACAAGTTCGTCGCTCACGGTTACGTCGACACGTTCCGCCACTTCAACAGGGAACCGGGTCAGTACACCTGGTGGGACCTGAAGTCGAGGGCCAGAGAGAGGAACGTGGGCTGGAGGATCGACTACTTCTTCGTCAGCGACAACCTACTGCCGCAGGTCTCCAGTGCCTTCATCATGCCGGATGTGATGGGCTCAGACCACTGCCCTGTTGGTATCACCTTGCGGACTTCCGCCTGAGCACACACTGGCTCCTCCCGCGGACGAACCCTCGTAGCCTTCCACCCCGCGGAGTACCGGCCCGGCTGGGGCTTGGTGCAAGGACCGACTGAAGGTGGGCAGGCGATGGACGCCAGGGTAGCCTTCAAACCCGGCGGCGACTACGGGGCCGTCCTAACATGCTTTCCGCAGCCTCGGTAAGCATCAACGGCTCCATCGACTGGTGCTGCCTGCCGAGGTTCGACTGGGCCACGCCAATCGAAGGATCGCATCAACCCCTGGCACGATACCGGTTCATGAGGAGGGAGTTGGTAACGCCACCAAACAAGTACTTGCAAACTCGTTTGCCAGGCCCTAAAATCCTTTGGTCGAGTGCTTGGGCAGGGGTCGCAATGCTGCACATAGCCATATTGCTATCTTCTTGGGGGTAGGCAGTGTCTTCACAGCCACGCAATCCGAAAATGGAGGACTACGTGAAGGAGGCCGTCGACCTGGCAATGCAGGCACGCTGGGAGGAGGCGGTCAAAGCCAACAAGGCCATTCTCGAGCTTCTCCCCGATGATGTAGAAACCTACAACAGGTTGGGCAGGGCTCTCATGGAAATGGGTGACTATGCTGCAGCCAGGGAGTCCTATGGACATGCTCTGGAACTGGATCCCTACAACAAGATCGCCAAGAAGAACCTGGAACGCCTGGCGCAGCTGGGAGAGCCAGTCACCAGGAATGACCGCCAGAGGGTCGTGGCTGACGTCTTCGTGGAAGAGACCAGCAAGGCCAGGGTTGTCCAATTGGTGAAGCTGGCACCAAGAGAGACCGTACTACTCATGGCCCCCGGTGAAGAGGTGAGCTTGCATTCGGAAGGGCAGAAGCTGATCGCCAAGAACAAGCAAGGAGAATATCTCGGCGAGGTTGAACCGAAATATGGACCACGCCTGGCAAAGCTCATGGACGGCGGCAATCATTACATGGCCGTAATAACCAGCTTGAGGGAAGACGAAGTAAGGCTGCTTATCCGAGAGACTTACCAGGATCCGAGCCAGGCGGGACGGCTTTCCTTCCCGCCAAAGAAGAAAGAGAGGTTCCGCCCGTACGTGCGTGAGTCCCTGCTGAGGCAGCGGCTGGAAGACGAGGACGGAGAAGAAGCAGGCGCGGCGGTCGAGACGGAGGGAGAGGGGTTTGCCGAGGTCGATTACTAGGCTATCGCCCCCACACGGGGTGAGACACTGTCCAGGTCACGGTTATGGAAATAGGTACAGTCAGACAAGTCAAGATTGAAGACGAGGTAAGGGACTCCTACCTCGATTACGCCATGAGCGTAATCGTGTCGCGGGCCCTGCCCGATGTGCGCGACGGCCTGAAACCAGTACACCGGCGCATTCTCTATGCCATGAATGAGCTCGGTCTGCGCCACACGTCCCCGTACAAGAAGTGTGCCCGTATCGTGGGCGAGGTCCTGGGTAAGTACCATCCGCATGGTGATGCCTCGGTCTATGAGGCGCTCGTACGCCTGGCACAGGACTTTTCCATGAGATACCCGCTGGTGCAGGGGCAGGGCAACTTCGGCAGCATGGACAACGACCCTGCGGCAGCCATGCGCTATACCGAGGCACGCCTGGCCGCAATCGCCCAGGAAATGCTGGCCGATATTGACAAGGAGACCGTTGACTTCGCGCCGAACTTCGACGACACCCTCAAGGAACCACTGGTGCTCCCCGCCAGGCTACCCAACCTGCTGGTCAACGGCAGCTCAGGCATCGCCGTCGGCATGGCCACCAACATCCCTCCCCACAATCTGTCAGAGGTCTGTCGCGCGGTTGCACATCTCGTCGACAATCCCGAGGCCACCATAGACGATCTGGTCACACTTATTCCCGCGCCGGACTTCCCCACCGGCGGCATCATCATAGGCCGCGAGGATATACGAAAAGTCTACACCACTGGTCAGGGCCGGATAGTTGTCCGAGCCAAGGCCGAGATTGAAGAACTGTCCAAGGGACGTCGCCAGATACTGATTACCGAGCTGCCCTACCAGACAAACAAGGCGGAACTGGTAGAGAGGACCGCCAGGTTAGTCCGGGAGAAGAGGCTGGAGGGCATAAGTGAGCTGCGGGATGAATCTGACAGGCATGGACTGCGGATCGTCATAGAGCTAAGAAAAGACACACACCCGCAGCAATTGCTGAACAACCTATACAAGCACACAGCCCTGCAGTCCACCTTTTATGTCAATATGATAGCCCTGGTGGACGGACAGCCCCGCCTCCTCAACATTAAGGACGCGCTTCAGCATTACATCGACTTCCGCCACCAGGTCATAGTCCGCCGTTCTCAGTTCGACCTCAGGCAGGCGAAGGAAAGAGCCCACATACTGGAAGGGCTTAAGGTGGCGCTGGATAACCTCGATCAGGTGGTCGCCGTCATTCGCCAATCGCGTACCACCGAGATGGCCAGAAACGAGTTGATGGCCCAACTTGGGCTGACCCAGACGCAGGCACAGGCCATACTCGATCTGCAGTTGCGGCGGCTGGTCGCCCTAGAACGCCAGAAGATAATAGACGAATACGCAGACACACTCAGGACCATCGCCTACCTGGAAGACCTCCTGGCCAACCCCAGAAAGATCCTTTACCTAGTGAAGCAGGAGGCCGAAGAGCTCAGTTCCAGGTATGGTGATGCCCGCAGAACACAGCTCAGCACAGAGGAGACGGGTGAGTTCAGCGACACCGACCTGATACCTCACCAGGAGATGATAGTCACCGTGAGCAGCAGAGGCTATGCCAAGCGTGTCCCCAGCAGCACCTACAAGGTGCAGCATCGGGGCGGCAGAGGTGTCAGGGCAATGGTCACCAAGGAAACCGAGAGTGTTTCCATCTTCCTGACGGCCGACACCCACGATACCCTGCTCTTTTTCACCAGCAAGGGAAGGGTGCTTCCCTTGAAATGCTATCGGATCCCGCAGGATACCGCGCGTACGGCCAAAGGCACGCCCCTGGTCAACCTGTTGCCACTGGGGCCCGATGAGCAGATATCCACCGCTGTGACAGCCAAGTTCGAACCGGGCAACTTCTTGTTGCTGGCCACCGCCAAGGGCAAGGTAAAGAGGACTCCTGCGGAAACGTTCTCCAACCTGAAGAGTCGCGGTCTCATCGCCATCTCCCTGACGAAAGACGATGAACTGGTAGCTGCCCGCCTGGCCAAGGAAGAGGACCAGATCATACTGGTGACCGAGAACGGGAAAGCGATCAGGTTCCCGGTCAGCAACTTGAGACCCATTTCACGGACGAGCCAGGGAGTACGTGGCATCCGTCTCGGTCCGGGAGACAAGGTGGTCAGCATGGAGGTCGTCTGCCCAGCCACATACATGCTGACCGTAACCAGCAAAGGCTATGGTAAGCTGACTTCGATAGACGCCTACCCGGCACACCAGCGCGGTGGCAAGGGCGTGATAGCCCACCGCGTCAGTGACAAGGTGGGGAAAGTGGTGACAGCCAGGATGACCACTCCGACGGGAGAATTGCTGCTCATATCTGAGAAAGGAGTCATTATCCGCGTTTCCAAGGAAAGCATCCCGATCCATGGCAGAAGCACGCGCGGAGTTAGCCTGATGAGGGTAGACCCGGGCCACGAAGTCACCTCGATTGACTTCCCCGTCGAAGACAAGCTGTCGGAGGAAACGCCAAGGCAGACCCGTGGCTTATAGCAGGAAGCGGGACAGTTTCGACACCCTTGTCGACATCATAGCCAGTCTGCGAGGACCTCAGGGCTGCCCCTGGGACAGAAAACAAAGCCACTCATCGCTGAAGCAGCACCTGGTCGAGGAGTGCTATGAAGTCCTCGAGGCCATAGACCAGGAGAACCACAGGAAGCTGGCAGAGGAACTGGGCGACGTCCTGATGCAGATCGTGCTCCATGCTCAGATCGCTGCCGAGGAAGGGAAGTTCTCCATCGCCGATGTGCTGCGTCAGATCAATAACAAGCTTGTCCACCGCCACCCTCACGTTTTCGGCAAGGCGAAGGTAAAGGACGCCCAAGAGGTAGCCCATAACTGGGAAGAGCTCAAACGGGAAGAACGGGAGGGAGAGTCTCTCCTTTCTAGCCTGCCCAAGACAATGCCCGCCTTGGCATACAGTCAAGCGATACAGCGGCGGGCTGCTTCGGTGGGCTTTGACTGGAAACAGGCCGACGATGTCATCAAAAAGCTGGCCGAGGAGATCAAAGAGCTACAGCAGGCTTCAAATCAAGAGGAAAGGGCCAGGGAGTTTGGCGACCTCCTGTTTGCCCTGGTGAACGTGGCCAGGTGGCTCGATGTTGATGCGGAGGAGGCGCTCCGCCTGAGCAATCAGAGATTCTATCAGCGGTTCCGGTGCATGGAAGAAACCTGCCGCGAGCGCGGCGTCAGCTTGAGCAGCCTTCCCCTGGAGCAGCAGGACCAGCTTTGGGAAGAGGCAAAGCAGCGCCTGCGCCAGGGTCATGCAGGCTCAGACGGGGCGACCGAGACGGGCGAGGGCACCCGGCACACCTGCAACGGTGCGCCGCTCAATCAAGGTTGACCACGCGTGGGTGCACGCGGCACCTCTCAGCCTCTATGATGGCCTTGACCTGAGACACGGCTGACTCCAGCTCGCCCTGGTAGTTGACCACCACGTAATCAAACAGAGGCAGTGCACCCATCTCCTCCTCAACCCGCTCCATCCGCAGCCTCATGTCGTCGTCTGACTCCGTATTGCGCTGTCTCAGACGCTGCTCATAGTCCGTCTGGGGTGAGGTCAGGAATATGAGCACGGCTTGAGGCACCAGACGCCTGATGGTAGTAGCCCCTTGTACGTCCACACGCAAGACCACGTCCTTCCCCTGCTCCAGCGCCCCCTTCACCTGTTGCTTCGGGACTCCGTACCATTGCCCGTAGACGTGGGCTGACTCCATCAGCTCCCCTCCACGCGCCATGCGCTGGAATTCGGCTTCAGTAACGAAGTGGTAGTCAGTCCCCTCGGTTTCATGGGGACGCTGAGCACGCGTGGTCACGGTAACCACGCGGTGGAGACCAGGCAAATCCTCCAAGCGCTCCAGCACAGCGTCCTTTCCCGCCCCGGACGACCCAGAGAGCACAAACAGCAGCCCTCCGCGTCTACTCTCCCTCTCTCTCCCCCCCATGCTCCCTCAACTCCGGTCTGCGGGTGGCCAGCACTCTGCTGGCGATGGTCTCGGGCGTAATGGCAGCAAGGATGATATTCCCACTGTCCATGACAACGATGGCCTTCGTTCTCCGGCCATTTGTCACATCGATAACTAGGCCCTTGCTCTTCCCTTCCTGAATGAGGCGCTTGGCAGGCGCTGAGTTGGGTGAGATGACAGCCACAGCTTTGTTTATGGCAACCATGTTGTTGAAACCCAGATGAATCAATTCTGTGAACATTTTGGCCTCCGTCGCTAGGCTAGACTCCCCCCGACCCTCTCATATCCTGCCAGAAAGAGGGATAGGAAACCCCCGCCACCTCCGCCTGCTCAATAATGGTCTTGCCCTCAGCAGTCAGACCCGCTATCCCCAGAGCCATGGCCAGACGATGGTCTCCGTGACTCGAGCACCTGGCACCACGCAACTTGCCCCCCCCGTGAATGGCCAACCCGTCTGGCATCTCCTCCACGGATGCGCCCAACCTAGAGAGCTCGCTCGCCAGATCCCTGATCCTGTCCGTTTCCTTGACACGCAGCTCCGCTGCGTCCCGGATGACAGTAGTGCCTTTGGCAACGCAGGCTGCTACTGCAATCACTGGGATTTCATCAATCAGCCGCGGTACAAGATTGGAAGCAATCTCTACCCCGCCCAGTTCGCTGGACTCGACAACGAGATCAGCCAGCGGTTCATTCCCCGCCGAGCGCTGATTCTCTATTCTAAGCTTTGCACCCATTTTTAGCAAAACGTCGATGACGCCTGTCCTGGTCGGATTGACGCCGATGTCTCTGAGCTTGATGCGGGCATTACCATGAATGGCCGCCGCCACCATCCAATATGCGGCAGAGCTTATGTCACCCGGCACATGAACATCTACTGCATTCAGCCGGCCAACTGGTCCAGCCACAGAGACCGCCAATGATTCCACCCTAACGTCGACACCCATAGCCTGAAGCAGCCTCTCGGTGTGATCGCGCGAACGCGCGGGCTCCGCTACGGTGGTCGCGCCTTCAGCCGACAGGGCGGCAATCAGTATCGCCGACTTGACCTGTGCGCTGGCAACTGGAAGAGTGTAATCGATCCCACGCAAGTGGCCACCTTTGACAGCAAGAGGGCCAAAGGAATCCCCAGCCCTGCCCCAGATACTTGCCCCCATCAGCGAAAGAGGACGTATCACCCGGTCCATGGGCCGGGAACGAAGCGAGGCATCCCCTGTGATTATGGTCAAAAAAGGCTGAGCAGCGAGTAACCCGCACAGCAGCCGCATTGTGGTGGCGCTGTTGCCAGCATTGAGCACGTCAGCAGGTTCCTTCAACCCCCTCATCCCTACCCCCTCAACCTCCAGCGTCGCCGCCTCAGAAGGGCGACGCCTGATGTCGGCCCCCAGGGCGCGCAAGCAGGCCACCGTAGCACTACAGTCAGCCCCGGGCGAGAAGTTGCTGATCCTGGCTCTGCCCTCGGCTATGCTGTTAAGCAGAACCGCCCGGTGAGAGATCGACTTATCACCGGGAGGCGTGATCTCACCCCTCAGGACACGGGGCGGGCTAACCTCCGCTACCATGCTCGTCCTGCCAGCGTCGTCGTGCTTCCCTGGCATCCCTGAAGGACCTCTGCAGTTCGACCTCGTCCCCCACTTCTATCAACTGCCGAAGTCGGCTCAACTCGGCCGTGAACAGGTCAATCCAGTGGACGATGTTCTCCCGGTTGGTCAGGCAGATATCTCGGGCCATCTGAGGGTGTTGGGCGGCAAGCCGCGTCATGTCACGGTAGCCAGAAGCCGCGAGGGCCGACATGCCTGACCAATGGGCGCTCTGCGTCGTCGCCAGCACCAGAGCGGAGGAAACAACAAGAGGAAGGTGACTGATTGCCGCAACGCATTCGTCATGCTCGGAGGCAGTAGTGAAATATGGTCTGGCGCCAATCTGCCTCACCAGGTCAACTGCCACTTGAACAGCGTCGGCAGACGCACCGCGACCGGGCACAAGGCAGTATATGCGGCCCTGGAACAGGTCGGCTTCGGCCGCATCCATACCGGACAGCTCCTTCCCGGCCATGGGATGGCCACCGATGAAGTCCACGGTCGGCGGCAGATACTGCTCCGCCCAATTCATTACTTCGGACTTGGTGCTGGCGACGTCGGTAACCAGGCAGCCCTCAGGCAGCCTCGGTCCAATTTCAGCCAGGATTCCCTTGATAGCTGTGACCGGTGTCGCCAGGATGACCACGTCAGCCCCCCCGACGGCGGCACTAAGGCTGTGCTCCACCCTGTCCACCACCCCCAGCGCAAGTGCTCTGTCCCCGGCCTCGGGAGTCCGTACATAGCCGACCAGTTCACTGTCCGTCCCCCCCGAACGCTTCAGGGCCAGCCCTATGGAACCCCCGATCAGCCCCAGACCAACGATGACAATACGTCTCACGCCAACCGACCAGTGGAACAATCTTGCCCCATCCGTCCGTCACCCGAACGCCCCAGCCCCACTCCGACCCCGCTATTCCTCTTCCAACTGGAAAGCCGAGTGCAGCGCACGGACGGCGTCCGGCACCTTGCCCCCGTCTACTATACAGGTGATCCTTATTTCCGAGGTACTGATGATCTCAATGTTGATGCCAGCCTCGGATAATGCCTTGAACATGCGAGCAGCATATCCGGGGGTATTCTGCATACCGGAACCAATTATGCTGACTTTGCCCAGCCCGGCAGCCGTAACACATCCCCTGGACCCAATCGACCTGGTAATGGGCTCAACTATCCTGCTGGCTTTCTCCAGATCACTCTGGGCCACCGTGAATGTCAGGTCAGTTATGCCATCTACACTGGTGTTCTGCACGATGGTATCCACGCTTATGCCGGCCTGAGCCAACGGCTCAAACAGGGTAGCAGCTATGCCCGGCCTGTCCGGTACTCCGAGCACGGTAACCTTGGCCACGTTCAGATCATGAGCAACGCCTCGTACCTTGTTCCCTAATTCCACGGTTGTCCCTCCATGGATGAGCGTCCCTGGGCTATCGTTGAAACTGCAAGCCACCAGTATCGGCATGTTGTACAGTTTCCCTATTTCCACCGCCCGCGGGTGCATCACCTTGGCCCCGTACGTGGCCATCTCCAGCATCTCATCATAGTCGATTTCACCCAACTTGCGCGCCTCCGGCACAAGCCGCGGGTCAGCCGTGTAGACGCCCTCGACATCAGTGCAAATGTGACACGCCTCCGCTCCCAGGCTCACCGCCAGGGCCACTGCCGTGGTATCTGAGCCACCCCGCCCCAGCGTGACGATGTCCATCTCCTCAGTTATGCCCTGGAAGCCGGCAACTACGACGATATTGCCCTCCCCCAGCTCGCTCCAGATGCGTCGTGGGACCACGGCGCGGATGCGGGCCCGACTGTAGGAAGCCTCTGCCTGAATCCCAGCCTGCCCTCCGTTCAGACTCACCGCTTTGTGCCCCATCGATTGCACCGCAATGGCCAGCAGAGCGCTGGACACAACCTCACCTGTAGACAGCAGGACGTCCAACTCTCGCTCATCCGGGTCACTGGTGAACTGGCGGGCCAGGCTGAGCAGCTCATCCGTCGTGCTACCCATGGCCGAGACTACCACCACCACCTGGTTACCCTTCTCCTTCAGGGCAATGACGCGCCGGGCGACGTTTCTTATCTTCTCAACATCAGCTAGTGAACTACCCCCGTATTTCTGTACGATCAACCCCACTCTTCACTACCTCGACAACCGGTCGTCACCGATGAACATTCCGATCAGCCTGTGGCCTTCAGCTACTTGCAGAGAGCTCCTGGCAGCCTCTCTCTCACTGAAGACTCCCGATGCATCCGTCGACATACCATGGCCACACCAGGCAAAAGGCACCCAGTCGTCCGTGTGAGTACGCAACCGGAGAGGCGTAGCATGGTCAGGCAGCACCATTATCCGATAGGCGGCCTCCTGACCAAGCCTGTCCTTGATGGCACCGACCACGAACTGATCAAATCTCTCGATAGCGGAGATCTTCTCACCCAGATCACCGTTGTGGCCAGCCTCGTCAGCGGCCTCCACATGCACCAGGACAAAAGCTTTTTCATCCAGGCATTTGGCAGCGTAGGCCGCCTTCGCCTGGTAGTCAGTATCATAGTAGCCCGTGGCCCCTGGCACTTCGATGGCGTCCAACCCGATCAGCTTGGCTAGTCCCTTGATCAAGTCAACCGCCGATATGACTCCACCACCAATCCCAAAGCGCTCCGAAAACGCCGGCAGGCTGGGGGACTGCCCCTGGCCCCAAAGCCAGATCATGTTGGCCGGATGGCGCCCCTGGGCCATACGGGCCTGGTTGATAGGGTGGCCCTGGAGTGCCTGGTGAGATTGCTCCATGAGCTGGATCAATCGCTCTGCTCCGTCACCCCGCGGCAAATGCCGCTCCACCGGCTCGCCGATCACATCATGCGGCGGGGTGCAGTCCACTCCCGCAAGGCCGGCATCCCCGATGACGCAAATGTGACGATAGCTTACCCCGCAGTAGAACCGGACGCCATCCCTTCCCAAACGTTGCCTGACGAAACCGATCAGTTCTTCAGCCTCACTGCTGCTGATGTGCCCGGCACTGTAGTCCGCGATACGCCCATCTTCAACAGTAATCAGGTTACACCTGAACGCCACCTCGTCTGGCCCCAGATCGATCCCCAGCTTGGCCGCCTCCAGCGGTCCACGCCCGGTATAGTAAGCCCTGGGATCATAGCCAAGAATAGAGAGCATGGCCACATCCGAGCCAGGGGCAAGGCCGGCAGGAATCATCGCGGCTCGCCCAAGCTGGCCAAGCCCGGCTATCTCGTCCATGTTAGGCGTCCTGGCTGCCTCCAGAGGAGTACGGCCGCCGAGCTCCTCCAGGGGATAGTCAGCCATACCGTCCCCTACCAGGATAGCGTATTTCATTCTTCTTGTCTTATGATTGACCAGAGCCTATAATGGCTTGCGGCGGGGTGTAGCGCAGTAGGTTAGCGCGCAGCGTTCGGGACGCTGAGGTCGGAGGTTCGAGTCCTCTCACCCCGACTTGCTGAATAGGCCGACAATCTCCGGCGGACCCACGCTCATTATAGTCACGCTCGTGCTACATGACAAGTGGGCATGCCCTCTTGACGATTGTATGGCCCTAAAACGAAGGCATCACTCCCTGTGCCAGTTGGCGCGGCAGCGTTGTGGCCCCTGGGACCCTGGCATCCATCACTTCATTTGACAAAACCGAGTCAACCAAGTATATGTTATGTCATCCCGAAAAGGGCACCTTAACAAACGGACGGAGGAGAAGTCGTCT
>Ga0180300_10001083_pt1 | contig 12500 bp, 13 predicted proteins | sample GuaBasSediGuay15_FD_121798 | JGI IMG/M metagenome (GOLD analysis project Ga0180300, IMG submission 121798) | Subseafloor sediment microbial communities from Guaymas Basin, Gulf of California, Mexico - Guay15, Core 4569-2, 21-24 cm | ecosystem: Environmental > Aquatic > Marine > Hydrothermal... | reverse complement strand
GTAACAGGCTGGTGGTTATAACTGGTGTCAGTGGCTCCGGTAAATCGTCTCTGGCCTTTGATACCCTGTATGCCGAGGGGCAGAGAAAATTCGTGGAGAGCCTCTCCGCTTATGCCCGGCAATTTTTACAGCAACTTCAGAAACCAGATGTTGAAAAAATTGAAGGACTTTCTCCCACTATTTCTATAGAACAGCGGACCGCGGGGGGTAATCCCCGCTCTACTGTTGCTACTCAGACAGAGATTTATGATTATTTGAGGCTTTTGTTTGCCAGGGTAGGTGAGCCGCATTGTTATAAATGCGGGAAACTCATAAAGCAGCAGACATCTCAAGAGATAATTGAGAGGTTATTGCAGTTGAGGGAAGGAGGGAAGATATTTATCTTCGCTCCTGTAGTCAGAGGACGAAAGGGAGAATATCAGGAACTTTTTCAAAAATTGCGGAAAGAAGGTTTTATCCGGGTAAAAGTTGATGGGCAGATTCGAGAACTTGATGAAGAGATAAAACTTCACAAATACAAAAAACACGATATCTCGGTTCTGGTTGACAGATTCACCCTGAAATCAAATGCCAAAGATAGAATAACTGATTCTGTTGAGACAGCGTTGCATTACGGGGGAGGGCTGTGTGAAATTGAATACCAGAATGGAGAAGACAGAATAAGAGAAATGTACAGTCAACGGTTTGCCTGTCCTGATTGTGGGGTGAGTTATGAAGAGATTGAACCCAGGATGTTTTCGTTTAACAGCCCTTATGGAGCCTGTCCTGCTTGTTCCGGTTTGGGGACAAAACTTGAAGTTGATCCTGATCTTGTTATCCCTGACAAGGATAAGTCACTGGCTGAGGGAGCAATTGAACCCTGGAAGAAAGGAGGAAGGGGTTATATTCTGTATTACCGGAGTCTGCTGCGGGACCTGGCTGAGTATTATAACTTTGACCTCAATACCCCGTTTGGGAAACTCCCCCCTAAAATTCAGGAGATAATATTGTACGGTAGCGATGAAGATATCTGGGGAAGAAGGTTTGAGGGTGTAGTACCCCATATTGAGAGGCTTTTCCATGAGACCGAAAGCGATTATTTGAAGGAAGAGTTGAACAAATATATGAGTGACCTTCCCTGTCCCCAATGCGGAGGGAAAAGATTGAAGCCCGAGAGCCTGGCAGTAAAAATTAAAGGACTATCAATTGCAGATGTATGTAAGTTCAGCGTGAAAACAGCGTGGAAATTTTTTTCCAGTTTACAATTTGACCCCATGAGGACAAAAATCGCTGAGAATATTATTAAAGAAATTTTGCGCAGACTGGATTATCTGAAAGATGTAGGCCTGGAGTATCTGACGCTGGATAGACCCAGTAATACGCTTTCCGGGGGAGAATCACAGCGGATTCGTCTTGCTACCCAGATCGGATCCGGGCTTGTAGGGGTGACCTATATTTTAGATGAGCCCACAATAGGACTTCATCCCAGAGATACTCGCAGGCTTCTTAATATCCTTCTGAAGTTAAGGGACCTGGGTAACACAGTGATTGTAGTGGAACATGATGAACAGAGTATCAAAACTGCGGATTACATTATTGACCTTGGTCCGGGAGCAGGGAAGCGAGGAGGGTACCTGGTTTACCAGGGTAAAAAAGATGGTTTGCTGAAGTGCAGGAAGTCTATAACCGCCAAATATCTCAGGGGAGAACTTAAAATAAATATCCCCCAGAGAAGGAGAGATTATAGAAATCGTCCTTGCATTGAGATAATATCCGCACAGGAACACAATCTTAAAAAGATAAATGTGAGAATACCTCTGGGGGTATTCGTGTGTGTCACAGGAGTATCGGGGTCCGGTAAAAGTACACTGGTGGATGAAATACTTTATCGGGCGTTGAGTAGACATTTTTACAGAAGCAAATTAAAACCTGGCAAGTATAAAGAGATAAGGGGATTAAAATATATAGATAAAGTAGTAGTAGTTGACCAGTCTCCTATTGGCAGAACACCCCGTTCCAACCCCGCTACTTATACCGGCGTGTTTACCCCTATCAGGGAATTCTTCGCTTTACTTCCGGAATCCAGAATTAGAGGATATAAACCGGGGAGATTCAGTTTTAATGTTAAAGGTGGAAGATGTGAGGCCTGTCAGGGAGACGGAGTTAAGAAGATTGAAATGCATTTTTTACCTGATGTATATGTGAATTGCGATGTATGCAAGGGTAAAAGGTATAACCAGCAAACTCTGGAGGTCAGATATAAGGGAAAGAATATTGCGGACATCTTGGAGATGACTGTGGATGAGGCCCACGATTTGTTTAAGGATATCCCCAGGATAAGGGAGAAACTCCAACTCCTCAGAGATGTGGGGTTAGGTTATATTCAGCTCGGTCAGCCTGCCCCTACACTTTCTGGAGGAGAGGCTCAGAGGATAAAATTGAGTGCTGAACTTTCTAAGAAAGCAACGGGTAAAACTTTATATATTTTAGATGAGCCCACTACAGGATTACATTTTGCAGATGTGGATAAATTGTTGGATGTCCTTCAGAAGTTAGTTGATGGAGGCAATACTGTTCTGGTCATTGAGCATAATCTGGAAGTAGTTAAGTGTGCGGACTATATAATTGATCTCGGACCAGAAGGTGGAGATGATGGAGGTTACATAGTCGCTCAGGGTTCTCCTGAGGAAATATCCCGAGTAAGGAGTTCCTATACCGGCAAGTTTTTAAAACAGTTATTGAGAAAAAAATAAAGCGGTGTTAATATAGAAAATCATGGTTAAACTCATCCTGATTTTTTCCTTTATCTGTGGGATAACATTCCAGTCATTGGCAGGGGAAAAAGAGGATTACTATGCAATTACCAAAACCTACCAGGACGGCTTCTATTCTCTTGCCATTAAGGGGATAGATGGTTTTTTGAAAAAATATCCCCGTTCACAATACCGTGACGACCTTTTGCTACTTAAAGCGGTATCTCTGTACAACATTCACAAATATCCTCAGGCGACCGATATTTTCAACCTTCTCAAGGATTCACCGAATACCAGAATAAAGAATCAGGCTTATTTTTACTTAGGCAGGTTATATCAGGATGCAAATGAGATCACCAAGGCAGAAGAGATGTTAAAATATGCCTGGAGCAACATTAAGGATAAGAAGCTGAAAGCAGTGTGTGGATATGAGCTGGGACTGGTTTATTTCCGCAACAGAGATTATAAATCCGCACTTAGATTCTGGGAGAAAGGGTTGAATTCTGAATTTCTATCGCCTTCAGAAATTCGGGCGATGATAAATAATCTCCTCTATATCTATATATTGAAAAAGGACTGGGAGAAAGCCGAAGAGTTGATTTCTAAATATTTTAAGCCTCGGGAGCCGGAGTACCTCTATTTCCAAGCCAGAGTGGAACTGGCCAGGAAGAATTTTGAAAAAGCCGAGGAAATGGCAAACGCTATTATTAAAAACAATTTTTCTGAATTCTGGAATCAAAAAGCGAAGTTGATTCAAATATGGGTCAGGATAGAGAAAGAAGAACCTCTGGAGTCAGGGGATATGTTATCCGATATTTCTCAGAAACTTCTTCCAGAGATAGAGGATGAATATAGATATTTACAGGCCTACGCTCTTTACAAACAGAAACGGTTTTCTGCTGCTGTCAGATGGTATCAGAGATTCATCTCTCGGTATAAAACCTCCAGATTTTTAGACCGTGTCTATCTGGAACTGGTGGATTCCCTATATAATATAAATAAACTCAAAGAAGCAAAGAGATATGCCCGGGAGTTTCTGGATAAATTTCCCAATTCTCTATATCAGGCAGAGATTATTTATTCTCTGGGTTGGATTTCCTATAAAGAGGGGGACCTGCAGTTGGCCATTGAAGAGTTTAAAAAAGTGGCCGAGATCGCTGAGGATGAAGATCTGAAAATAAATGCCTTGTGCCGGGTGGGAGATTTGCTTTCAGAAATAGGAGAATTGGATGCCGCTATCAGACAGTATGATTATGTGTTGAAGAATTATCCTAATTCAATTTACGCCGAGTATGCGCAATATCAGCTTGCTTTGGACCTTTATCATAAAAAGGATTATGATTCAGCCATCCTGGCTTTAAATAATCTGATTCAGAATTTTCCTCAATCTACCATCTTGGACAAGGTTTATTATCAATTAGGACTTATTTATTTTAAAAAGAGAGAATACAAGTTGGCTCTGGAGGAGGTAGAATATCTTCTGAAGAAATACCCTAACTCCTCTTATTTCAACAAGGCCCTTCTGTATAAGGCTGTTATATTGTTCAATCTCAGAGATTATAACGCTGCGTTTAAAGTCGTTGAAAACCTGAAAGATTTACCGTATGCTCATTTTTTACTGGCCCAGATTTACATCCAGGAGAGAAAATATGACCTTGCCCACCAGGAATATAACTGGCTTAAGGAGAATTTAAGAGAACCGCAACTTCTTCCTTATCTTTATCTCCAGATAGGGGAACTGGAATTTGATCGTGAGAATTGGGATAAAGCCTTAGTCAATTTCCAAAACGCGATTCAAGTTGCTAATACTTCTGATGTTAAAGAAGAAGCCATTTACTGGTTGGCTTGGTGTTATTACAAGAAGGGTGATGTCCGGAAAGCGCTGGTGGAATTTAAAAAGCTTGATGAGGCGTTGAATTTTTGGGAGCAGAGTAAGTTTTACTCCGCGAGTATCCTGAAGCAGGAGAAGGACTATCAGAAAGCCATTGAACTTCTCCAGGAAGTGATAAAAAATGGAAAAGAGTTTAAACGGTTAGCGATACTATCGTTAGGGGATGTTTACTGGGAACTGAAAGAGATGAATAAAGCGATTGATATATACAGGAAATTGGAGAGAGCACCTTACGATGTTATATCTGCTGAGGCCAGTTTTAAGATAGGGGAGATACTGGAATCTCAGGGAGAACATCCACAGGCAATTCTGCAGTATTTGAAAATAGCATCCTTGTATTCATCTGAGATTCCATTTGTATCCAGGGCTAAAATCAGGTGTGCACGATTACTGGAGAAAGAAGGAAAGATTTCCGAAGCTTTAAAGATATATCATCAGCTGGCTCAGGAAGAAGGAGAAGAGGCTATATACGCTCGGGAGAAAATCAGAGAATTAAAAACAGGGAGGAGGTAGAAATGTGGGTTATGATTCAAAAAGGTGGACCTTTAATGTATCTTTTAATTCTGTGTTCAGTGGCTGTCCTCACGGTAATAATTGAGCGGTTGATTACTCTCAATCGGTACAAGATAGATGTTTCCTCATTTATGAGTAAAATTTTAGAAGCGGTCCGGAGAAATAGGATTATGGAAGCAATAGAACTATGTGAGCGCACAACAAGTCCGGTTGCAGAAGTAATTAAGGCAGGACTATTGAAACATTCAGCGAGCAGACAGGAGATTAAAGAAGCAATGGAGGAGGCGGCTCTCAGTGAAGTCCCTAAATTGGAAAAAAATCTCAATCTACTGGCCACTCTGGCTCATGTCAGCCCTTTAATAGGTCTTTTAGGTACAGTTACGGGAATGGTCCAGGCGTTTCAGGTGATTCAGGAGAAGGCAACAGCTTTAAATCCTGTAAGTCCAGGAGATTTAGCAGGCGGTATCTGGGAAGCGTTACTTACAACTGTAGGAGGGCTTTCAGTGGCAATTCCTGCCATAGTTGCTTATAACTTCCTGGTTACTAAAGTGGATAATATGATTATTAATATGGAAAGAGCCGCTACTGAACTTGTGCAGGTACTGAAAGGGGAAAAGTGAGATGAGAGGTAATGGGTTTAAAACGGGCGTTTTTAAAATTCCCAGAAAGACGAGATTGTTAAAAGGGGATCTGGACATCGCCCCTTTGATTGACTGTGTGTTCTTGCTGTTGATATTCTTCATGCTTACTTCTACATTTGTGAAACCCGCAGGGATAAGGGTTAATCTTCCCAGGACAGTAACCGCTGATTTGCTTACGGAGGGGAAATTTGTAATTGTAATCACCGGAGAGGATATTATCTATTACAGAGATAAGGCGGTAAGTATTGAGAAGTTGAAGCAATTACTTCAGAAGGAGAAGGAAAGGACTAAAGGGGTATTGATAAAGGCGGATAAGAGAGCATCTCTGGGTAGGATAATTCAGGTCTGGGATATGTGCCGCGAGCTGGGTATTCAGAAATTGAATATAGCTACCCTGCAGGTCAGAAGATGAAACCGATTATTTTGGCATTACTATGTTCTATTCTCTGGCATGTAATATTTTTTTTCTGGCTACCCGTAGGGTTAGTTTCTCTACCTGGGTTAAACACCAAGTCACCACAAATGACATTTGTGGGGAAAGTGGTAGAAAGTAGGAGAAGTCCCTTGGAGTTTTCCAGGTCCAGGTTTAATCTCAGTGTATGGGAGAAGATATTCCAGCCACTTGAACCACCTTTGGGATTTTTAAAAAACGAAAGACCTCCTCTATGCTTAATTCCTCTCTGGCAGCATGTCCTTCCTGGTGTCAGAAAGGTAAACGTGGAAGTGAATAGCACCCCTGGTTTTGTCTTAATCTCCCAGCATCCCCGTGATTTGTCTTCCTGGAAAATTTCTGTAAGTCCATTGTATGTTCATCCCCTTAAGGTAGAGATGAAAGAATTGGCAGCAGATTTAGACGCCGATTTTAAAAACTGGTTGAGGATAAAGAAAGTCAAGATATATGCCCCTGAAGAGATAACAGCCGAATTTTGAGACTTATGCCTGTGAGATTTGACTTGACGCTTACGTTATTTTTAGGTATACCAATTACAGCGATAATTGTGCTCTGGCTTTTCAGAAAAGAATCTGTGCTGTCATTACCGGGAGAAGAAATTTGGGAATGTGAAATCTGTTTAGGTGTGTATATTGCTCCTGAAGGCGAAAAGGTTACCAGATGTCCGTTTTGTGGAAGTTATAATAAAAAACAGGAGGCCAGAATATGATAACTGAAATCGGGATCGTCGCAGGCGAAATCTGGCATTATCTCGATCAACATGGCAAAGTTTCTTTTTCAGAATTGGTCTCCAGTATAGATAAGCCTCGCGATTTAATTTTGATGAGTCTGGGATGGTTGGCCAGGGAAGGGCATGTGATTCTGGAAGGGAATGAGGACTATCTGGTCAGCCTCAGGAAGTAAAACCGGAATAAATGCCTGAGTTTGTCCTCTGTGTCACCACGACCAACAGGAAGAGTATTGCAGATAAATTAGCCCGCATCTTAGTTCATTCTAAACTTTCTGCCTGTGTTAATATAGTTGAGAATATAAAATCTGTATATTCCTGGCGGGGAAAGGTGGTCAGGGACAGAGAATATCTTGTAATTATTAAAACCAGAAAAAGCAGGATTAAGAAAGTTCAGGGGGTAATTCTTGAAAACCATAATTATCAACTTCCGGAATTTATATGGTTTAAAATTGGAGGGGCAAGCACTGAATTTCTTAAATGGCTGGTAGAAAATACCCGTTAGAAATTCTCTCTCAAAAAATAAAACTTGCCTATGCTCGGTTATCTAAATGCGACCTCTGCCCTCGAGAGTGCAGGGTAAACAGATTAAAAGGAGAGAGGGGGTATTGCGGGATGGATGCCGGGCTTTATATTTCTTCATTCGGTCCCCATTTTGGCGAGGAGCCTGAACTGGTGGGCAAAGGTGGTTCGGGCACCATTTTTCTAACTGGATGTAATTTAAAGTGCATATTCTGCCAGAATTACGAAATCAGCCATTTTATGATAGGCAAGAGATATTCAGTTGAAGAGCTGGTGGATATTATGCTTTATCTTCAGGATAGAGGGTGTGTTAATATAAATTTTGTCACACCCACCCATTACACTCCCCATATAATGAAGGCGGTATTTTTGGCTCGTGAAAGAGGGTTAGAAATACCTGTGGTTTACAACTGTGGTGGATACGAAAAAGTGGAAACTTTGAAATTACTGGATGGATTTATAGATATTTATATGCCAGATGCTAAATTTATGGAGCCGGATTTAAGTGGTAAGTATCTTGATGCTTGTGATTATCCTCAGGTTATGCGGAAAGCAATTAAAGAAATGTATATCCAGGTGAGAGACATGGTGATTGAAAATGGCATAGCTCGTAAAGGGCTGCTTATTCGTCATCTAATTATGCCCGAGGGGATAGAGAATGCCAGGAAGATTCTGGAATTCATTGCTCGGGAAATTTCAGTTCACACTTATGTTAACATAATGGACCAGTATCATCCTTGTTATCGGGCTGCTGATTTCCCAGAAATCAATCGCAGGGTAATTTCCCAGGAATACCGTCAGGTAATAAAAATTGCTCACGATTTGGGGTTTTTAATTAGATAATAATAAAAGTAAACAAAATTTGCAAAATTAAAAAAAATACTTGACAAGATAAATAAAACAATATTAAAGTAAATTTAATTAAATAGAGATAAGAAAAATGGGAAAATTAATGGATGTAAATGAATTGGCGGCCTACTTAAAGCTGGATAAGCAGACAATTTACAACTGGCTCCATAAGAAAAAAATCTCTGGAATTAAGGTGGGCAGAGTGTGGAGATTCGATAAGGATGAAATTGATGCCTGGTTGAAAACCCGGATGGTTCTTGCTGAGCAGGAATTTAATTCCCATCCGGATAAGGGCAGGAAATAAATGGCTGAGACCTCCACGGCAATTGAGATTAAAAGAGATATTTTAAGAGTCATTCAGTTAAAACGAAAATTCAAGAGTATTGTCGTCACAGGATATGAAGAAGATCGCCTCCCTTTTATCCCTTCGTTAGAGCTGGAAGAAAATCTGGAGGTGGTGGCTAATAAACTGGCAGGTTTGCTTCCGAAGATGCCCGAGGTTTCTAAAAGACCTGTATTTATAATTCCCACCTCGGAAATAATGGTCAGATTTTTTGACCTCCCTTATCTGGGGAAGAAAGAAAGAGCAGAAGCAGTGCGTTACGAGGCTCAGAAGTATATCCCATTTCCCATAGATGATGTTGTGGGGGACTATTATATTCCCTATGAGATAAAGGGAAGAGAAATGAGGATAGTATATATGGCTGTGAAAAAAGAAGTCCTTACCTCCTACATAAAGATAGCGGGAAATTTGGGAGTAAATCCTCTGGCCATAGAGCCCTATCCTTTCAGCCTTCTGAGAGCATTATTTACCTCCGGGCATTTACATCACAGGGATTTCGTTCTAATACTTGACCTCGATTATTCCGGTTCTACAGTCTTGGTTACTCAGGGACTTAATCTTTACATAGCAAGAGATTTTACATTTCCTCTCCCCAGTGAGGCTATATCCGAGGATGATATTTTAGATAAAGTTTCCTTTGAGATTAACCGCACCATCGATTACATGATAAAAGAGTTCCCTCATCAGGAATTGAAAGAACTTATACTGGTGGGACCTATGAGCAGTTCTTCCGTTAAAGAGAAGCTAAGTTCCAGATTTAACCTCGAATTTAAAGAAGTCTTTCTGGAAGGGAGAATTAGTGCTGAGGATCCTGATGTTTTGAAGCATTTAGGATTGGTGGGGGCAGGTCTTAGAAATTTGATGCGGTATAATGTTGACCTTGATTTTTTTGTCGACTATAAGGAAAAGATAAAACCTGAGGCTGGGCTGAGACTCAGGGATTTGATTCCTGTAGAGTTTGTAAAGGACTTGATTTTAATTGCTGCAGGAGTGGTGGGGCTTAACTTTTACCTCAACTTTCAATTCCATAAATTATCTAATATAAAAAGCGAATTTCCTCCGGGACTGATAAAAGATAAAAAAGTGATAAATACTCAAATCCAGGGCATCAAAGAAAAAATCTCTTTTTATAACAATTTTTTTACGCACAGGAGGTATCTTACAAATGTATTAAGCTTTATACCTGAAAATCTCCCCCCAGGAATATGGTTAAGCAATTTGAATATTGAGGCTACCAAGGATGGAAGATACAGGATTTTGCTTTCAGGATATGGTTATGACCGTGAAGCCAGAGGGTTAAGTATGATTTACGATTTTCTGGAGAAGTTAAATACAGCCCCATCTAGTAAGGATACTTTTTCTGAAATTAAATTGATAAACGTCGCTAAAGGGAAACTGGAGGAATTTAATGTTTTGAAATTTTCTTTAAGGATGGATGCCAAATGAAAATAAAGGGTTTTTATCTTAAATATCACTACATTATATTTCCATTACTTTTACCTATTGTATTTTACATTTATTACAATGTGTGTTTTAAAGATAAAATCAAAATTGTAGATAAAAAACTTGCTGAAGCCAAAAAACAACAGGAGTTGATTAATCTCTGGGGTGAGAAACTTAAACTGGAAGGAGAGCTCAGTGCTTTGACTGTAAAATTTGGAGGCAGGATCGATTACAAATGGTTGATGACAATTATATCTGAGATTGCTGGCAGAGAGGGGATAGAACTTACTACAGTTAAGCCGTTACCTGTTAAAGAAATGAAATTTTATAAATCATTAAGTGTGGCATTAAATCTGGAAGGTTCCTATCACCAAATCGGGAAGATGGTCGCTGATATGGAGAACGCTCAGTATTATTTAAAAGTAGATAAATTGACTCTCTCTCCCGAGATAAAAGAAAAAGATGGGAAGAGATTTCGGGCAATGGCAAAGGATGGGAATACGCTTTTAAAGTGTGAGATGATAGTTTCGACTTTGATACCTTCGATATGAAAAAAATAGTCATTTTATCTGCGACTGTTATCTTAGCGTCCATTTATATAGCAGAGGCCAGTGTTGAATATAAGGGAGAACAGTATCGTGATCCCTTCCGGGATTATCTTCCCAAGGCTGATTTGGAAAGGGGGAAATTTCAGAAGCAGTTGGGTAATATAAAAGTTACAGGACTGATATGGAATACCGATCTTCCATTGGCAATCATAAATGGTAAGGTATGTAAAATAGGGGATTCTGTAGGAGGAGCAAAGGTTATTGATATAAATAAGAAAGGCGTATTTCTCGATTTCCATGGGGAGATTTATATGTTGAGGCCAAAATAGGAGGTGAGGATTATGGAGAGAAAAATTAAGATACTGATTTTGATTTTCTTCTGTCTGGGAGTATTTAATAACATTACCTCTGGTAAGGAAAATCCTCCTCCCCAACCTCAAACTGTCTCCTCGCAGAATGAATCATCACCACCAGGGGAGAAAAGAATTTCTCTGGATTTCAAGGATGCCAGTTTAAAAGATGTCTTAAAAGCTTTTTCCATGCAGTCGGGCTTAAACTTTGTTGCCAGTGAGGAAATAGAGGATAGAACGGTTACTCTTTATATGGATAATGTGCCGGTGGGAGATGCCCTGAATACAATTCTAAAAGCCAATCATCTCACCTATGAGCAGGAGCCAGGTACAAATATATTCTTTGTGAAAGAAGTAAAGACCCCTGAGGTGGAGACCATCACCAGGGTATATCAACTTAGTTATGCTGATGCCCAAGAAGTGAAAGAATTGATAGAGAAAATGGGAGAGGAAAAAGCAGTGGAAGAGGAAACTCCTGAGGGCACCAAAACCACCAAAACTTACAGGCACGGCATTTTATCAGAATATGGGAAAGTGTCGGCGGATAAGAGGACGAATAGTTTAATAATTACTGATATACCTTCTCAATTTCCCACGATAGAAGAGACCATTGCTAAACTGGATGCTCCCACACCCCAGGTGATGATTGAGGCTGAGGTACTGGAGGTGGCTACAGATTTACTGGATAAACTGGGCATAGATTTCAGTGGTACATTTGCCAAGTTTACTGGAGCAGTGCAAACCACTGCTTTTCCATTTGGACATCTACCTCAAGGAACTGATAGAGCAGAATCAGCTTCTTATGGTACAATTTCCACTCAGGAGTTGATAGCCACTCTTCAGATGTTGAGGACAGATACCAGGACCAAATTATTAGCAAGGCCAAGGGTATTGACTTTAAATAATCAGACAGCAGAGATAAAAATTACCGCTCAGACTGCTGTGGCTGAGACAGTTACCACCACCACTGTGGGTACAGTTGGAGAGACGATAAGTGCTCCCGAAAGAATAGAGACCGGGGTTTCCCTTGCAGTTACTCCCGTTATAAATAAAGACGGATATGTCACCATTACAGTGGAGCCCAAGGTAACTGAACCTCAACCCTCCAAGTACTTTACAGGAGAAACCTTATATGTAGACCCCTATACCCGCTCAGCCAAAACTACCGTTAGAGTAAAGGATGGAGACACAGTGGTGATCGGGGGGCTTATAAATACTAATGATTCTGAGGTGGTAAAGAAGGTCCCCTTTTTAGGGGATCTCCCTCTGGTAGGAAATGCATTCAAACATACTCAGAAAGAATCAGAGAATAAGGAGCTGATTATATTTATAACCCCTCATATAGTGAAAGATTATACTTATAACTTGGCAAGTTCGACTTCAGTAGTGGAGAGAGAGCCCTCGAAAGAAACTGTAAGTAAAGAAAGCGCAATTGATAAGGCATTGCAGGAGGCAGAGTAGATGGCTGTGAGGGAGAAGGTAGGTGAGAT
>Ga0180300_10001082_pt1 | contig 12502 bp, 20 predicted proteins | sample GuaBasSediGuay15_FD_121798 | JGI IMG/M metagenome (GOLD analysis project Ga0180300, IMG submission 121798) | Subseafloor sediment microbial communities from Guaymas Basin, Gulf of California, Mexico - Guay15, Core 4569-2, 21-24 cm | ecosystem: Environmental > Aquatic > Marine > Hydrothermal... | reverse complement strand
TCTCAGAGCTTTTCGTATGTCTTCCGGCATACCCGCATACGGTGAACCGAGCAATTTATAGACGTATCCCACTACAACCGACCACACATCTTTGTCCCCCAGCTTCACAAGAACATCTGGATAATTTACACTGACAAATGTGCGGATTTTGTCCCATTCGCGGTTCATAGCCTGTCTAATGTTCTCCCTCACTATCACATCAGGCTGATTCGCAAGCAACATCCCTGCGGCGTATTCTACACCTCTACGTGCTCTTGCCATAATTTTATCCCCTTTCTTCCGCAACTCCTTGGTGAGCCACCACGCCACCTGTTCTAAGTTTGCACCATCTACGAATCCCAGTTCTCGGCGTCGGTTCTCACATACCCAGCGCACACCAAATGCGAGCAACTCGTCGGGATACTCCCTCAAAATCTTCTCCGCTATCGCACTTGGTTCAAGAATTTCCGGGGTAACTTCTTCCATTTTTCTTATCCGCTTCGCTCGCTTTGCAGGCTTGCGTTTTGGCTTAGGTGGTGGAAATACCGGTCTTAACACTGGCACTTCTTCCTCTTCTTCCTCTTCTTCTTCCTCCTCCTCTTTCTCTTCCTCCTCCAGTAGCATCTTAGTATGCTCTGCGAGGTCGGTAATGTTTGCAACTGCATAAGATTGCGATATTCGCCCCGATGCGACCGACTCGGCGAATGATTCTATGTCTTTTTTTGCCCTTTTCAGTTCTTCCTCTATTGTTACAGGGTGAACGCCTGCACCTTTGAGATAAGAAATAAACACCGCTTTGAGTTTCTCTTCAACAGCTTTTTTTGTTTCCTTCATGGCTTCTTCTTTTTCAGCTTTCTCTTTAAGTTTCAATAGTTCATCCTCAAATATATCTTTTGAATAACTCTTCTTTCTCTCTTTGTTCCAAATATCAACACGCCAGCGCCATTTTTTAGATTCTGATGAAAACACGGGCTGAACTAACTCATATTCTTCGGGCGGGATTTCAAATCTTTCGCCAGCCTTCAATACGAATTTTGGAATATCAACCGGCTCCCAAGTTGCTGTGCCCTCACCACGTAAGAAATGGATATACAGTTTCGCTTCGCCTTTCTTAATGAAATCACGGGCTTCTTCAAAAGTTTTGAACCGTTTGATGTTCCATTGCCCTCTAATTTGATATTCCCACTGGTATTTTTCGGGTAAGTGTGGAGCATACAATAAATACCAAGATTCAATGTGATATTTTTCTTCGTGTGGTTTTTTCTCAATCTTCTCTTTTTTAGGCTTTCTTTTCCGTTCTTCCGTCGGAGGTTTCTTCCCATAAGCTTCTTTTATCTCCTCTATCTCGTATTCAGGCAATATTCCTTCCTTTACCACATCATTTAGAAACGAATCCACATCTTTATAGCCCAACTCCGCAATATATTTCAAAGCGTCTGGCTCTTCTCGCATTAGTTCTTCCACAAGCTCGTGGACATAATCACAGAATCCTTCGCCCACACTGCGTGCAAAACTGCTTAAACTGAACTCCTTTTCCTGCGGTAAACTGCCAAACCTCTGCTCTATCTGCTCAACATTCTCCTCATAAGATATATAAGGGTCCACTTCCGAAACCCAGTCATCAATACCATGTTCTCTTAATAGCGATTTCAAATGTCCTAATTCAATAGGCGTAAGCGGTTTTATCCCTTTTCTCTTCAGTTCCCGCCGTATCCGGTCTTGTTCAACCCTGCTATATCTGCCCCAAAATTCCCTATACGCATCACTATAAATTCCCATGTTCCTTGAGATATTTCAATTGTAGCTTCTCAGTGAGCGTCATATCTTGCTGTTCAAACCTTTTTAGCCCGCCATATTCGGGCACGAGCTTCATTGCTTTGGGTTTTTTCTCGCCCCGTCGCAGTTTCTCTTTCAATGCGGTCAGCATAGGCGATTTCTTGACCCAAACAACTTTATCGTCAATTCTGAGTGTATCAAACTCTTCCATATCTTCTTTTTGTATGTCTCCTATCACGAAATTGAGGCGATATTCATCAATCTTTCCTACAACGGTTTTTGTCTTACCAATGGTTGTGATTATCGGTGGTTCGTCTATCTCCACACCTAACATTTTTAAACGCTCGATAACACGCATTTCACGGTCTGAAAGTGTTTCTTTTTCTTCACTCTCTTTGTAGAATTTTGCTAATATCCCTTTCGCATCCTCAACTGCCACTTTTGTGAGCTTCCTTGACCATGCTTTCCAGTGTGGTGACCATCTAAAACCTTTGCTTTTCAGCGCTTCTCTAACTTCACTGGGGGGTATCGTCGTGAAGTAAATGAGAACTCTATCTTTTGTGTAGTCTTCCACGATTTTGTAATCCTCTGTCTCTTCAATAACATTTACTTCTCCTTTGTGCTCTTCCTTTTCTTCTAATCTTTTTAACTTTTCCTCTCTCGCATTTATCGCCCTTCTAACGCTCTCTAACTCAAATGGAGGGAATCCGATCCTGCCCATAAAATCTGGTTCTGGCCAGTAGAATGAGTAACCTTCTATCCCAAACGCACCAATCTCCCGGAGTTTCTTCTCTTTCTCTTCCTCGCTCAGCTTCTTACTTCTCACTATCTTATTTGCCTCTTTCATCACTTCAAGAGTGTGTTTTAACTCCTCAAGCTCCGTTTTTGTAGCTTCAAGCTCACTCAAACCTCTGCTCTTCGCCAGTTTCTCTGCCTTCTTTAATGCTTTCTCTTTAAAGTTTTCCAGTTCTTTTTCTCTCTTTTCTAAACTCTCCAGTTTTTTCTCCTGTGAGGGGAATTTGGAGGGACCCACAACTAAGGGAGATGCCACTCTCCCCCTGAAATGCAACATCTCTTTATATCTATCAATATAACCCTTAGTTGCCCAGTTCAGAAACTCCTGCACCTTCTCTTTTGGTAATCCTTTTAGAGTGTCTATTATCTTCTTCACAAAAGTCTCATAATCATGCAACTCAAGTTCATAATATCTCTCTGGAGTATGGGAAATGAAACTTGCACTTCGGATAACTTCTTCTCTGCTCGGGAAATTTACAACTGTGAATCCTTCGGGGTTTTCTCTCCCCCCATTCGTTTCCCTATGTTCGGGGTTGGAGTGCGCTTTTGCCGAATACCACTGATTTATTTCTTTTATTCTTATTCTTAGCTCGTTTACTGTCTTAGGTGGATTCTCATGTGTGAGCCTCACAGGGACTTCATCTATTATTAAGGGCGAAGGTTCAAACATTTTAGGGTTAAAAAGTCCGAGAACATGCAAAAATTCGTGGAATATTAGTTCGTCTAAAGGAACTTTTTCCCCTGTTATGTCAATATAATAACCATGCTCTTCGAGCTCTTTTGCATAGTCCTTCAAGACCGATATAACCGCTAACCCGTCATGTAGCGATGTTTCTGTCCATAGAGGGTAATAACCCAATTCCGCTTCTCTAATCACCGTGTTATCCTTAATTTTCCTTTCCAATGAGCCAAAAAGGTTCTTATAAAACGAGAAACGGGAGTATATCTTTGGGTATTTCTCCTTAAATGCCTTATCTTGCTCTATTAACTTCTCTCTTTCCCCCTTCATTTTCTCTTCCTCCTATTCTTAATCGCCTCAGAATAAACCTCATCCGTGAGCACATGCAAAAATGCCGCTGCGAGCCGTTCGGGGTCATTGTGATATTTCAGCGTAATGGATACGGGGTCATGCCTGAGTATGCGGTGCTTCTTCCCCAACCACTTATAGGGGGCGTCGCACCAACGATTTACATCCTCGTATTCTTTCCCAAGCAATACCTTGTTCACAATTTTGTGGATGTCGTGTGAGGGCATTTTTTACTTTTCTTTCATTCTTTGCAGTGCATACATTGTTATGAAAGTCGTAAGAAATGACGTGAACCCCACTAAAGCGGCATACCCCACAATCTCGGAAGTTGTCAGTCCCTCGCTATCCCCCTCCGCGATCATAATCACACCCTAAATTTATATAGGACATAATCAGCAAAAAAATTTACAAGATTTTGCCTATCCTTCAGGATTTCGTAAACATCCGGTCGGTATGCCCTCGCCATCTCAAGGAGAAGTTCCCCCCTCCGCTCCTGTAATTCGTGTTGCCACCCGTTATGCTGGCGTAGCACCCATCCTGAGAGAGAGACCGCAGTATTTATCGCCGCCTTCACTTTCCAGTCGCTCGCTATCGCCTCGTCAATTACGTCAAACGAGAGAATTTGGTGATTGTTCTCAAGGAAATCCACCGCCTCCTCCACTGTAACTTCTCGCCCCCACTCCGCGGAGAGGAGAGCAGTTAAGCGTGATAGTGCGAGTGATAATAGTTTCGATGCTATCGCCGCTATTTTGCGTGCCGTGATTGTTTGCCGTTCCTCTACCTTTTCGTTCCCGTTCTCGGTCATTTCGTCGGTTCTTCAGTAGGGGTTGCGGTTCGTATCGCCTCACGGAATTTTTGTATCGCCTCACCTCCCGCGCCCGCACCCGCCGCACTCAGGATACCGTCTACAATCGTCGAACCCAAATCGAGCATCATCTGCATCCTTCGCTCTTTCCGCTCTTCCTCTTCTTGGATTCGCTTTTTGATTTCCTCTTCTTTCTCCTTCAATCTCTGCTCGAAGAACTGTTCCATCTCCTCCACGCTTCTCGGGCGTTCTACCTTGTAGCCTCGCTCCCGTAGTATTTTTTCTGCTTCTTCAAGCGGTATATTTTTCTCTTTCTCGTCCTTCAAAAGTCCGAGTTCCCGGAACCGCCGCTTTTTCTGTTCAACCTCCTCAAGGCTTTCAAGGAAGCTGTCCACTACATCTTTTTTCTCCTCCTCGTGATGGTTGTTCTTCAGATTCTCAATCGTGTCAGAGAGTCGTTCAAGTTTCTCATGTATAGCGCTGAACCGCTGATCTTCTTCCGCCTCAAATATTTTTCTCTCAAGTTTCTGTATCTCCCCCAGTAGTTTCTCCTTCTCGCTTTCGCTCCCGTCCTCACCTGAAATTTTCTCAAACTGCCTCATCATTTCTCTGAAAGTCAGCAAGTCCTCTGCAAGTTTGGCGAATCGTCCCGTCGTGTCTGTGCTCTGCGGTGGCATAGCGAGTAGTGGTATTTTGGGCATGATTTCCTCTTTCGCGGGTGATGGCATCTCGTTTACGGTCGCCGCCAAATCAACTACATTAGTGAGATAGCTTTTCATGCGCTCAAGGTCTTCGTCCTTCTCTTTACTGAGACTGCTCCACAACCTCTTTATTTGCTCCTCATCCATACCCTTTCTTTTCGCATATTCGGCTATAAAAGGCTCAATTTCTATCATTCGGATATTTTCACCTCCGTCTTCTTTTTCTCTTTCATTGTTGTCATGTCAGCAAATGTTGTGGCGAGTGTATACCTGCGGAGACACTCAGGGCACATGCTCGATATTGCCACCCGGGCTTTAAGGTAGTAATCATCCCGCTGTTTCTTCAAGTTCTCCAGTGCCGTGAGTGCAATATACAACTTGAGTGCAATCTTATCTCGCTCCTCCTCCAGTTCCACAATGTCTTGCGCGTGTTCTTTCGCTTTCCAAAGTGCTGATAAGTATCTGTCTATATACTGCACAAACGCCCGGGGATTATCCCTAAACTCTTCAATGCGCTCGAAACTCTCAGATACATTGATATTCGCTGATTGGAGTGCAATCATTGTTGATGTGAACCCTACCTGCACCATTACTTCGCTGAACCAATCCACTTTCGCTGTGAGGTGGGTTAGTATCTCTGCATAACTTCGGTCCAGTATCCTGAGCGGTGCGGTTGTTACCGTCGTTTTCTTCTCTTTCTCGCTCTTCTCGCTCTTCTCTTCACTCTTGCCCTTGCCCTTCTCCTTGCCCTTCTCTTTCTTCTCTTGGAAATACTCAGGCGCTTCGTTTACAACTGACTTTTTAATGTATATTGGGGTCTCTCCTTTTCGCACTACCCACCATTTCTTGTCTTTCTTGGTTTGATACAAAGTCCAGCCATCCTGGAGCTTCTCCTCCAGTTCTTCAACTGTTGATATGCTCATGTATATTGCATATATACTATGGATATTTAAAACTTAACAACATGAAGAGCAGAAAACATGCTCATATTTTGCACTCATGCAAATTTATTCCTGTCCCACGATGTTTAACATACATTGATTTCAAAATTTTCAATCCTGCCCCTATAAGTAGCGTGAAAAATTCATGCAACTTGCAGGGCGAATCACTATACACAACAATATACACCACTCACAATATACAAAAAATCCTGAATTCTGTATAGGGTTATATAAACCTTTCGCTATTTGAAAGTTTTTTATAAGCGACCGAAACTAATATATATAGTGGTAATAGTAGTATTATCAGGGGGTGAAGGAGACGATGAAGCTGGGACGGATTTTAGTGTGGAGAAAAGAAACAAGCAGAATGACATCATTGCCAGACTATGAGATAGAGATAGAAATAGAAGACATCAGAGCAGAGCTATTATACAGGTTCGTAACTGCGATGGAGAAGATAGCGGGAGCGTTAGAAAAGGAAAAGAGGAGGTGAATGAAGAATGGAAGAATACAAAGAACCACGAGTGATTAGAAACGATAATACGGTCTTTCTTGGCAGGAGATTGATCGAGAAAAGTGGACTGAAGAGCGGAGACAAAGTGGTTGTGAGAACAAGCGGGGAAAAAAGAATAATAATAGAAGCAATATAGCGGGGATTTTATTCCCCGCTTGTTTTATTTTTTTATTTTTCGTAAACGATTTCGATAATTTCTCGCAACATCCTCGTGACTCGCTCCGCGTCTGATTCTGTGGCTGGGGAAATATTACCGTGTTTGCATTCGTCGCATTTCTGCCTATTCATTATGAGCTCACCCACATCCGCAAGGCTTTCGCATGCTATCGGATATGTGAACCACCTGCCACACTTTTCGCATTTGAGGCGCAAATAGAACCTGATATATGTGTCATATTCCATATGTATTCTTCGCGCCTCGAACTCGAGACCGTCCACTATGATCTCAGCTACATTCTCGGCTACAGGTTTCACATTGAGTGTTCCTATATTATCGGCACCGAACACATCTCTGAATTCGTCTTCCGCCTCGATTGCGAAGTTATTTGCCGCTTTAAGCTTTTCTGTTTCCCATCGTTCTCGGCGTTCCTTCGCTGCCTGTATAGCTCGCTCTTTAAGGGTTTCCATTTCCATACCTCCTTCTCTCTTCCTGTACCGCTTGTGCCTCTCTCGCTTCCGACTCGATCTCTTCGGGCTCGCGCCACTCGCAGTTCAATATCTTGAGTATCGCCCGCCGTCCCGCCTTGGTGATTGCATCCCGTATGCTGAAATCCTTGAACCGTATGTATCTCTTCCAGATCCGATATTTTGCCTCAGGCGTCAGGATTGGGCGTCCTTCTTCGTCAAAGCCTTCAATGGGCTTCTTTTTCTCTTTTTGCATCATTTCAATCTCCTCAAGAGCAATCCTTTCCTTCGATATCTCAAAAACATGCGTTACGCACTCGTCTATGAACTGCCCATCGGGTAGGATCGCTCTCACCACCGCCTTGGCGTAATCCTTTGTCTGATCCGTGAGTGGGCGGATTTCAAGCGATATTTTTGCCGCGTTGCCCCACTGTTGAGCCAGACCGGAGTCTGGCTCCTCGTGATCCCCCACTTTATAAAACTTTCCTTTCGGTCTGAATTTCAGCTCTTGCACCTCTTGTGAAGGTTTTGCTGGTGGCTCCGGCATTGCTATTTCGCCTCTGCGGAAAGCATAGAATCGCTGTATATCTTCTATCTTCTTGAGCTCCTCAGTTGTCATCTGTTTGCCATCTCGTATCCCCCAGAATTTGCCGTTTTTAAACTTTTCGTTGTAGGTTCTCCCTATGATAGCTTCCCCGACTTTCTTGATGAACTGTATCTTGTCCTCCATTTTCCTCTCGTGAAAGCCCGAACGTCTCAGAAACTCCTGCTCGTCCTCACGTCGCCACTGTTTCATGTCTGACTCTATCTCTTTTACCTCCGCTTCAAACTCCTCCGACATTGCCACTGCTTCTTCCACTATGTCTTTCTTCTCCTCTTTCTTCTCCTTCTCTTCCTTCTTCTCCTCCTCCTTCTCTTCCTCTTTTGCAATCGTTTGCTGTTCAGTCATTGCTCGCTCACCTCCGCTTTTCGCAAAATCACAACCTTTTTGCCGTCCCTCATCACAAAATCCCACTCTACTTGGTCCCCGACCTTGAGTCCCAGCCACCGTAGGCATTCAGCAGGGACCGTGAGCCGAATGCCCCACGCGCTCACTTTAGACACTTTCTTTTTCTCCTCCATCTCTATCACCTCAATAATATATTGTGTTGAGGTTATATATAAAGGTTGTGATAGCTTATAAAAATTTTTAACATACCAAAACCTTTATATTCACGATGCTGGAAGTGGTGGTTACCGCAGGGAGTATCAGCGGATTCATATCGCTTATCGGTCTACTATACATCATTTTCACAAAATTAGGGCGTATGGAAATGAAAGTTTGCACGCTCTGGAAAGTGTATGGCGAGGATGTATTGGAGCGAGCGGTTCGGCAAGGTTTGGGGAAACATGAGTCGCCAGTGCAGATCACAGAGAAAGGCGAAGAAGTGCTTGGTGAGAGTATAAAACAAAAAATTGAAACAATTGTGAGAAAGAATTTTCGTTTTAAACATGATGATTTGATTTATGAAGTCTTGAATGAAACGGTAGACAAGTTAAAGGGAAGGGCTGAAGAAACAGACACTGATATGAATTTGTTAGTTGGTGCGACAATACTATACACGGAGAAAGTTTTGAAAAATCAACGATAAATTCTCCATTTCGTTTTGTGCTTCCGAGCATCCAGCCGCACCATGAGCTGCCATTCCACCTTCTTCACTTTGTGTTTTTCACGCCAATCCTTCAATTTTTTCAAGAACCCGTGCGTGGAATTGCTCTTGACTTGGACAAAATGGATTTCACTGCCGTCCGGAGATAGGGCAATGAGATCGAACATACCGAAGATGTCCTGTGTGCCGAACTTAGAATTTTTCTGTGGCTTGTATACTGTCCACCCTCGCTTCTCATATTCATGCACCGCCTCCAACTCCGAACGGTAGCCTTTTCTGGATGACGTGCTCATTTTGTATCGTGCTTTCGCACCACATAATCCAGAACCGCACCCGCAACCCTGCTCGTCACTGCATCCGGTAAATCACTCTCAACGACAGCGATAAAAACTCGGTTGTTATGCTTCCTCAAAATGACCATATCTGGTGCAGTGCCTTTTCTCCTCAATCTGAAAATAATCGAAGGAAATTCACTTATTACCATTTCCTCTTTCCCGCCGCCATTTTGCCGCCGTATGTAACAGTTTCACTTTCCGTAGTTTTATGTATATTTATGTGTATGTAAGTATCGTAATCCCAGCACCACCGCCGATGCCGTATGCACATCCACTCCCAAATCCTGATTGATTATCCTCGCACTCTGTGAACTGTATGCCGGATTTATCTGCACGAACTCGCCACCACGCTTCTTCACCATTATCTCCGCATGCGATAGAAGCTCGTGGGCTGCAAACCTCGTTAATTTTCTATTGCCCGTCTTAGTGCTTATATTCTTTCGTCCGTTCATTTTCAATTTCTCGAATACAAATGTCTTCGCTCCGTGCACTGTTGCATAATCTATCAATTCCGATAGCGCTTTCAGTCTCTTGTCCTTCGCCTTGCCTTCGCCGTATCCCTGGCTATTTACTTCTGGAAAGTGACGATTCTTTGTCTCTATTAACAGCCCGTTCGCTCTCAATAGTGCCATATTGAGCCTGTCTGAGTTGAGATCAAATGCTGCGATATGTTTTGCATCGCTACGGATATGTTTCTTCCCGCTTATCTTTGCATACAGTTCTATTGGGATGCTTATGTAGACACTATAACCGCCTTTATTCATGGCGACACCCGCGGAATAGCTGTAATTTTTCAGTTCCTCTAAAATGGGCTTATACCTCTTCTGTGTTCTTAACTTCCCCTCTATCCATTCGTGCTTGCCGTTCGCATGCGGTATCTTTATCCTTATTCGCTCACTCTCTATTTTTATGTTCCTGTTACCGTCTTCTCGTCCCGCTCCCTTGCCATGACTGAATAAAAGCGGTTTCTTTAGTGATAAATGGCATTGCGGTTCGTATAGTCTCGCTTTCCGATATGCCGCCTGGCAATAGTGCGAATTAGGTATCGTGTAATATAGGCGCTTATATATTTCTCCCTCTGGCATACCCTCCTTGATAAGGTGGTGCGCTTTCTCCACCGCTTCCTTGAATAGTCTCATCGTGTATAGCAGCTTTGCGCGTTCCAAATCCCCCAGTTCCAAACTTCCCTTTATTGTCGCTCTCGCTTCTTCTTTACCCATTCCTTCACCGCCTCCTCAAAATACCGCGACAAGTCGCCCTTCTTCCCGCCAAGCTCCGCCACCTTTATCCTGAATTCGCGCTCCACCTCATCACTTATCCGCAGTCTTATCCATCCCATGATATACTATAAGCAATAAAAGTATTTAAACATTTAAGTTTAATATATAATAGAAGAGGTCAATGATGATGGAGACCGATGAACCCGCGAGGGAAATGCATCGGCTGTCGGGGAGCTCGTGACGAGCGGTGACAAAAAGCAGTGAGAAGCTGCGGGGTAACCCGGCACCGAGAAGTCGGGTGATGATGACATGGGTGGACTTATATATACTTATCACCACTTATGTTTGAACCCTGAGGGGAATTCGGTTATCGTTGCCTCTCCCACCGCCATTTCGCTGCCTCACTCAATACCGGCAGTATATCCTCCGCTGCTATGATAATGCTTGAACCTTTCCGCTTGCCTTTCGCTTTGAGCACTTCTCGCAGTGCCTCCTCGCCTTTTTCACTAACAACCTGGAGAAGTGCAGACAATTCTGCTGTGATAACCGCTTTCTCATACTTATTTTTCGGCTTCTTCTTTGCCATTTCCTCCTCCTACCAGCCAACACTTGAGAATCCACACATATTCCGTATTAAACATATTTTCATACTTTTCGGGAATGTAACAGGCAAGACTCCTTAGAATCTCTGTGATTACAACTCTCTTTACTTCAGAACCAACCAAAAACACGCCCTCAGCGGGTAAGTTGTCTCGCAATTTCGATAAGCGTTTGTGCCAAAACGGTGTATCCGCCTTATATTCATAAAAGTAGCCTTTTCGTTTCACACTCTCTAGTTTTTCTTCCCAGTATTCCCGCTTAATGGTCGTGCTGAATTTCATCTTCATCTCCCTCATTGTTCTCAGCCTCTACTGCCAGCATGGTCCACCTCCTTCAGAGGATGGAACTGCGAGCAAGAATTCTGATATGCTTTTTTGCAATCCATGTTTTATCTCCAATTGAGATATATGAGATAGAAACGAAACAAGTTCTGACTCACTTGCCTCTCGCCTCGATAAGCCATGCCTAAGACACTTCCACCGTGAAACAAAATCCCACGCGCCTGAATCGGCAGAATATAACGAGTCCCATACATCTTTATACCGCAGGGCATTGAGTGAAATCCCGAAGCCGTGTAGCTTTACATCACCTAACTCGCCTCTAATCACAGTAACTATCCTTCTGATTTCCTTCTGCGAGCCTCGTCGGCAAATGCTGCCAATGCCCATGTATTTCAGTATCAGTCCCTGTTCTCTGAATCGGTCTATGCAATCAAGATAATCCTCAACTTTCCAACCTTGAATTACAGCAACTGGTTCTGCTTCCACATCACTACACCGTTCAAGTAGTCTGATGTGGTGCTCAACTGTCATTTCAATGTGCTCGGCTACGGTTCTGTGCCATTTCTGCAGTATGGAAGGCTCACAGGGATAATCACGAAGTGCAAACACATCAGCATGAACTCGCTGCACAAATTTAAGATAATCTTCATCGCTTGTTCGATATCCTCCCGCTATCAACGAGGAAGAAAAACCACCACAATCAACAAAAACAAACTTGTGATAGTCTTTACGCTTGAATGATGACGAAATTTTCGTTTGGTAGTTTATCAATACATTTCCTACTTTGAATCTATCCGCAGTTGCTGCTTGCGAACCCGAAGCGAGTGATATGCAGAATTTTTCCATATCAATCCTCACCTATGGACTGAAAAAGGCGACAACATGGGAATGGCAGTATATCCTCGCCCTCTCCGCACTTCCCTTTCGTTACTGCAAGTCCCGTATTGCATGAACCGCACTTGGGGCAGTCTTTGCACATCTTCTCTATCTCTTCTTTCTTATAGCGCTTTTTCTTCAGCGGGCAATAAAATTTTACCATTTTCTCATACCTCCTCCGATTCTTCTCCTCCTATGCATAAAAGTGAACGGGTTTCTGGTGTATCCCCGGCGCCGACCCAAGAACCGGAATTTTTGTGTTTTTTCTTTGGTCATTTCTTTAACTCCGACACTTCATAGTAGAAATGTGATCTATACGCACCATTTACAAGCGGATACCATTTTAATATTCTTTTTAGCCCTCGTTTACCCTCTAAGT
>Ga0180300_10001081_pt1 | contig 12504 bp, 10 predicted proteins | sample GuaBasSediGuay15_FD_121798 | JGI IMG/M metagenome (GOLD analysis project Ga0180300, IMG submission 121798) | Subseafloor sediment microbial communities from Guaymas Basin, Gulf of California, Mexico - Guay15, Core 4569-2, 21-24 cm | ecosystem: Environmental > Aquatic > Marine > Hydrothermal... | reverse complement strand
CCTCTAAGAAGACGGTGTCCACCCCCCTTGCGAAGAGGGCATCTATGGTCCTGCGGGCCTCCTCCGCTCCCCTTATCCTTCCCTCTCTCCCCCCGTCCGGGTCCTCGGCCAGGCGCATCATCCACTCCTCCATCCCGAACGGGGTGAGAGAGGAAAGGATAAGGGGAGCGGAGGAGGCCCGAAGGACCATAGATGCCCTCTTCGCAAGGGGGGTGGACACCGTCTTCTTAGAGGCGGACTACGGCAGCAGCACCGGGCCCATGATGTCCCCCGAGACCTTCCGGAGGGCTATACTTCCCGGAATGAAGGTGCTGTGCGGACATATCAAGCGCCACGGAGCGCCCGTGATATTCCACTCATGCGGCAAGAACAGGCCTCTTTTGGACATGTTCGTGGAGGCGGGGGTGGACTGTTACCAGTCCATACAGCCCGAGGAGGACATAGTGGGCCTAAAGAGGGACTTCGGAGATAGGCTCTGCCTATGGGGCGGCATAAACATAGACCTGCTCGTGCGTGGGACGCCCGAACAGGTAAAGGCCGAGGTCAGAGAGGTGATACTTGGATGCAAGGAGGGAGGTGGCTTCATCCTCGGAGCCTCCCATAGCCTCATGGCCGGTACCAGGGCCGAAAATTACAGGGCGGCCCTGAAGGCCCTGGAAGAGGTGGGATGGTACTCGTAGTCCTAGGCTGGGGGCAGGAACTCGGTCTGCCCCATAGTACTTCCGTCCTGTCCGAGGCCATCCCTGCGGGGGTTTACATACCTTGCGAACCATTCGTCCATCGTGGCCTTAAGCTCCCTTATCTTATCCTCGTAGTTCGGGTCGCCGGCTAGGTTCGTCCTCTCGTCGGGATCCTCGATGAGGTTGTAAAGCTCGTGAGGGCCGTAGGCGTGGCGGTAGACGTACTTCCACTCTTTCGTGCGGACCATACGCACAGGACCGTACTCGTCGAAGATGACCACGTCCTCCCGTTCCTCCATTTTCTTGCCCAAAAGCAAGGGGAGGAACGACCTTCCGGGAAGGTTCCTGTCGTGAGGGACCGGCAGGTCCAGGTATTCCAAGAGGGTGGGCATAAAGTCGTAGGCAGAAACTAAGGCTTCCTCGACCCTCCCCTCGGGGATGACCCCGGGATGGCTGAATATGGCCGGAACCTTGATCGAGTTCTCGTACATATTTCTGGGGTTGGTGCCGTTCCCCTTCCCCCAGAACCCGTGATGACCACAAGAAAATCCATTGTCGCTCATAAATATAACCAAAGTATTCTCCCTGATGCCGAGCTCCTCGAGCCTGTCCAATATCCTCCCCAGGTTCATGTCCATGGCGGTCACCGCCGCGAAGTACCCTTTGAGCATCTCCCTGTTCCCGAGGCACCTGTCCGTCAGCTCTATGGCCCAGGGATGTCGGGGCTCCTGGGGGCAGGAGGCGAACGGGCAGTCGTCGTAGGAGTCCACAACTTCCTGAGGATGGCCCGTCCAGGGGCTGTGGGGAGCCGTGTAGTGCACGCTCAGGTAGAAGGGTATCCCCTCTGAGGCGAAGCGATCTATGAGCTTGAGCGCTTCGTCCGTGATGACGTCCGTAATGTAACCCGGCTCGTTCACGAGCTGACCGTTGCGGACCATAGGAGCGTCGTTGTAGGGTCCCCCTCCCCTCTGATGGACGAACCAATAGGTGAAGCCGTGTTGAGGTATCTGGCTGTCGCCGAGGTGCCACTTCCCGGTTATCGCGCAGGTCCATCCGTGGCGGGCCATTATGTCGGTGTAGGTCAGCTCCCCCTCGAGGTACCTTATAGCGTTCGGTCCCACATTTCCCTCCCTTATCCAATCGTGTACGCCGTGTTGGGAGGGGATCCTTCCCGTAAGGAGCGTAGCCCTGCTCGGGGAGCACACGGGCGTCGCCACGAAGAAGTTTCGGAACCTCACCCCCGTAGCCGCCAGTCTGTCTATGTTGGGGGTACGGATCTCAGGGTTTCCGTAACATCCGGCGGCCCACACGCCCTGGTCGTCCGTGAGTACGAAGACCACGTTCGTCCTATCAGGCATCGGTTCCTCCTTTGAAGGACCTTTACGAGGGGAATATATTTCTTACTTCCAACCATGTCAAGCCACATGAAACTTGTCTTCTTCGGAGCTAAGCTGTATCTTTGAGATATCAGAGAACCTCAGACCGAGGAGGAGACATGACCCTGGTCGGGATAATCTCGGACACCCACGACAACAGGCCCCTGATCAGGAAGGCGGTGGAACTCTTCAACGAAAGGGAGGTTAAGTTGGTCCTCCACGCAGGGGACTTCATAGCCCCATTCGTGGCTAAGGACTTCGAGGCCCTAAGGTGTCCCCTCGTGGGGGTCTTCGGCAACAACGACGGGGAGGTAGAGGGGCTTAAAAGGGCGTTCAGGGAAGTAGGGGAGATACATCGGGGGCCTCATTCCTTCACTTACGAAGGCAGGAGGATAGCGCTCATGCATGAGCCCAAGGGGCTGGAGGAGTTCCTGAGGCGGGAATACGACCTCGTAGTGTACGGCCACACCCACGAGCCGGAGGTAAGGGAGGGGAGGCCGCTCGTGGTCAACCCAGGGGAGGCGGGGGGATGGCTCCACGGAAGGTCCACGGTCGTCGTCCTCGACCTGGACGGGATGAAGGCGGAGCTTCTTGAAATCTAAGGGAGGTGCCCCATGCGTTCCACCCCCATAGGTATAGCGATGCTCAACGACGAGAGGGAGCATGTATGGAGCCGCAACAACCCTGAGAACGAGAGGGTCGTGAGGCAGTGGGCCGAGGTCCTCGGGAGGGAGCTTAAGAACAGGGACGGCTCGGCTCCCGAGATAGTCGTAGGCTCGCAGATAATAACCTCCGTGCGCACCGCCCAGAAGGTAGGATGTGAGCTGGCCAGGGCAGGGGTGAAGCAGGTCGTTATGCTGTACAACGTCTGGAACTTCCCCTTCCTCGCCTGGCCCTTCCTCAACAGCCTCGGAAAGGACGTGCCCGTGCTGAGCCTCTCGAACAACAACGGGAAGTTCCCTGGAAACGTGGGACTTCTGGCCACCGACGGGGCACTTCGCCAGGCGGGGTTCCGAACCCACAGAATAATAGGGGAGATAGAAGACCCCAAGACCAGGAAGAAGGTGGTGGACTGGCTGAGAGCCTCCCAGGCCCTCACCACGATGAGGAACGAGGTCTACGGCCTTTACGGTGGACACTCCATGGGTATGGAGACCGGGTACTTCCACCTGGTCCCCACCCTCAAGTACATAGGGACCACGGCGAGGCAGGTGGACCAACTGTGGCTTGTGAAGGTCATGGAGGACGAGGTGGACGAGGGCGAGGTCGAGAAGGGGTTCAAGTGGTTCCAGGAGATGCTCGGGGAGAGGATCCGCTACGACGGGAAGATGCTCACCCCCGAGACCCTCAAGCAGCAGATAAGGCTATACCTCGCGATGAGGCTTGTGAACGAGGAAAAGGGCTTCGACTTCTGCGGGCTCAAGGGCCAGAGGGAGCTTACGGAACACGTGTGCTTAGGGGATGTGGCCGAGATGCTCATGAACGACCCCTACGACTGGAACGGCCCCAAGGAGCCGACGGTCTGCGCCACCGAGGCCGATTCGTATGCGGCCATAACCATGCAGATGCTGAAGTACATCTCGGGAGGGCTTCCCGTGCTCTTCATGGACGTGAGGCTGTACCATCCCGACCTCGACCTCTGGGACTGGTGCAACAGCGGGAACCACGCATCCTGGTACGCCTCAAGGAGCGACGATCCCAAGGAGAACTTCGCAAAGGTCACCCTCCACCCCGCCTTAGAGCTTTATTTCAAGGCCGGGGGGGCGTCGGTGGAGTTCGACGCAGCACCCGGGGAGATGACCTTCGCAAGGCTCGGGCTCTGGGACGATAAACCTTACATGGTGATAGTCAAGGGGGAGGTTGTGGAGCTTCCTCCGGAGGAGAGGAGGAGGATAAACTCCATGACCGACCCGACATGGCCCCACGTCCACGCAAAGCTCCCCTGCTCCTTCCAGGAGTTCGTGGACCTCTTCCCCTGCAACCACGTCTTAGGTGTCGCAGGGGACCATGTGAGGAGCCTAGTGTATCTCTGCGAGATATCCGGGATAACGCCCGTGGTGTTGGGACCCGAGGCCAAGGAGAGGACCGAACCCATATGGGAGAGGGTGAGATGACGAGAGAAGAAGCTTGGGAACTGCTCTGCAGCTGGACGAAGTCCCCGGGGCTCCGCAAGCATGCCCTGGCGGTCGAGGCAGCCATGAGGTACTACGCAAGGAAGTTCGGGGAGGACGAGGAGCTCTGGGGTATAACCGGGCTGCTCCACGACATGGACTACGAGAGGTACCCGAATCCACCGGACCATCCCTCCAGGGGTGCGGAGGAGCTGAGGAGGCTTGGGTACCCCGAGGAGGTGGTGCGGGCGGTCGAGGCACATGCCGATTGGTCCGGGGTGCCCAGGGACACCCTCATGGCCAAGGCGCTTTATGCATGCGATGAGCTCGTGGGCTTTTTAGTCGCCTGTGCCCTGGTTATGCCCCATAAGAAGATAGAAGAGGTGAGGGTGGAAAGCGTGCTGAGGAAGATGAAGGACAAGTCCTTCGCAAGGAAGGTGGACAGGGACGCCATCCGTAGGGGTGCGGAGGAACTTGGGGTGCCGTTGGAGGAGCACATAGCCAACACCTTAGAAGCCCTTAAGGAGGCGGCTGGAAAGCTCGGGCTCTGATTCTCGTCCGAGCTCGGCCGAAGTGTTTGACTTTGGGTGCGAGATGTTTTAAATTTTAGTTTTACCTCGGAGGAGGAAGATATGTTCAAACCCGTGTCCAGCACTTTGGATCTTCCGAAGCTTGAGCATAAGATTCTGAAGTTCTGGGACCAGACCCAAGCTTTCAAGAAGCTCGTGGAGAAGAACAGGGGCAAGCCTAAGTTCTCCTTCTTGGACGGCCCCATAACAGCGAACAACCCTATGGGCGTTCATCACGCATGGGGGAGGACCTACAAGGACATATATCAGAGGTTCCGGGCCATGACCGGCCACGAGCTTCGCTACCAGAACGGGTTCGACTGTCAGGGGCTTTGGGTCGAAGTCGAGGTCGAAAAGGAGCTCGGCTTCAAGTCCAAAAGGGATATAGAAAGATATGGGATAGAGAGGTTCGTGGAGAAGTGCAAGGAGAGGGTGCTGAGGTTCTCCAAGGTTCAGACCCAGCAGTCCATAAGGCTCGGATACTGGATGGATTGGGAGAACTCCTACTACACGATGTCGGACGAGAACAATTACACCATATGGTATTTTCTCAAGAAGTGCCATGAGATGGGATACATATACAAGGGGCACGACGTCATGCCCTGGTGTCCGAGGTGCGGCACTGGAATATCCGACATGGAGATAGCCACCGAAGGGTACAGGGAGATCGAGCATCTGAGCATATACCTGAAGTTCCCCCTCCTGGACCGTCCGGGGGAGAGCCTCCTGGTATGGACGACGACCCCCTGGACCCTGACGTCGAACGTGGCAGCGGCGGTGCACCCCGAGCTCACCTACATAAGGGTCCGCCAGAACGGCGAGGTCTATTACCTCGCCGAGGCGAGGAAGGAAGTGCTCAGGGGCGATTACGAGGTCTTAGGTAAGCTCAGGGGCGAAAAGCTCTTAGGCCTCAGGTACAGGGGGCCTTACGACGAGCTTGAGGTCCAAAGGGGCGTGGAGCATAGGGTGATCCCCTGGAGGGAGGTGAGCGAGGCCGAGGGCACGGGCATAGTCCACATAGCCCCCGGATGCGGTAAGGAGGACTTCGCCTTGAGCAAGGACTTCGGCCTGGCCGTGATAGCGCCCATAGATGATCTCGGAGTCTTCTCGGAAGACTTCGGCCCGCTTGCAGGGAGGGAGGCCTCCGAGGTCTCGGAGGAGATCGTCCGGGACCTCAAGGAGAAGGGTCTGCTTTACTCCACCGAGATGTACGCACATAGGTACCCCGTATGTTGGAGGTGCGGGACCGAACTTCTCTTCAGGCTCGTGGACGAGTGGTTCATCTCCATGGACGAACTCAGGTGGCGCATAATGGAGGTTGCAAAGCAGATAAGGTGGCTTCCGGAGTTCGGGTTGGACAGGGAGCTCGACTGGCTCAGGAACATGGGAGATTGGATGATATCCAAGAAGAGATATTGGGGCCTGGCCCTCCCCATAAACGAATGCCCCCAATGCGGGAGCTTTCAGGTGATAGGTGGAAAGGAGGAACTTAAAGAGAGGGCGGTGGAGGGATGGGAGAAGTTCCAGGGACATTCCCCCCACAGGCCCTGGGTCGACTTCGTGAAGATAAGGTGCCCGGAGTGCGGCTCCCTGGTCCCCAGGATACCGGATGTCGGGAACCCCTGGCTGGACGCCGGGATAGTTCCTTTCTCGACCCTAAGGTACCTTGAGGACAGGTCGTACTGGGAGAAGTGGTTTCCCGCCGACTTCATAACTGAATGCTTCCCTGGCCAGTTCAGGAACTGGTTCTACGCGATATTGGCCATGAGCACCGTCCTGGAGAACAGGCCCCCCACAAAGCTCATCCTCGGGCATGCTCTCGTCAGGGACGAGAAGGGCGAGGAGATGCACAAGAGCAAGGGCAACGCCATATGGTTCGACGAGGCCGCCGAGAGGATGGGCGTGGAGGTCATGAGGTGGATATTTGCGAGGCAGAACCCCTTCGTCAACCTCAACTTCGGCTATACGGTCGGGGAGGAGGTCAAGAGGAAGCTTCTGACCCTTTGGAATTCGTACGGGTTCTTCGTGACCTATGCGAACGTCGATAAAATAAACCCCCTCTCCTACGAACTTCCCCTCCAGAACCGCTCCCTCCTCGACAGGTGGCTCATAGCCAAGCTCCAGCTTTTGGTGGGGACCTCCAGGGAGGCCTTGGAGCAATATAACGTCATGGCCCTCACGAGGGCTGTTGAAGACTTCCTGGACGACCTTTCGAACTGGTACATAAGGAGGAGCAGGAGGAGGTTCTGGAAGGGGGAGGACGATACGGACAAGAGGGCCGCATATAAGACCCTCCACGAGGCCCTGGTCACCTTGGCCAAGGTGATAGCCCCTGTGCTTCCTTTCCTCTCCGAGGAGATCTACCAGAACCTCGTAAGGAGCGTGGACCCATCTGCTCCCGAGAGCGTGCACCATTGCGATTATCCGGAACCCGACGAAAGCCTGGTGGACCACAAGCTACTTCAGGATATGGACCTCGTCATGAGGCTCGTCAGGATGGGGAGGGCCGCAAGGAAGGAAGCTGGGGTTAAGGTCAGGCAACCTCTCTCCCGCATATGGGTGTTCGTGGACGAGAAGGAGAAGGAGGCGGTGGAGACCTTCAAGGATCAAATTTTGGAGGAGTTGAACGTAAAGGAGATCTCCTTCTTGGAGCACCCTTCCGAGGTGAGGAAATGTTCGGTGAAGCCGAACCTCCCCCTCCTGGGCCCCAAGTACGGAGGTGATCTCCCGAAGGTCCGCAGGGCCTTGGAACTCCTGGACCCTGAGGAAGTGGCGACGAGGGTGGCCGAGGGTAGGAAGGTCCCCTTGGACCTCGACGGACGTAGGGTCGAGCTCCTCCCTGAGGAGGTCTTGGTCGAGATGGAGGCCAAGGAGGGCTTGAAGGTCTTAGAGGAGGATGGGTACGTAGTTGCCTTGGACACCCGGATAACCGAGGAGCTTAAGGACGAGGGGCTGGCCAGGGAACTTGTACGTAGGATCCAGAACCTCAGGAAGAAGGCGGGCTTTAACGTCACGGACAGGATAGTGCTCTCATACAGGGCGCCGGAGAGGCTCAAGAGGGCCTTGGAGAGGTTCGGGGATTATGTGATGGCGGAGACCTTATGTCTGGAGATGAGGGAGGGGGAGCCCGAAGGGGAGGCGTGCTCCGCCGAGAGCATAGAGGGGCTGGAGGTCCAACTGGGCATATCCCGGGCGTCCGGGAGCCATAGTTAGGGAGGTAAGGTTATGTGGAGCGAGGAGGAGCTTAAGTACTTCGAACAGCTCATACTGAAGAGGAGGGAGGAGATACTTCGGAACCTCAGGCATTTTGAGGAACATACCCTCTTCTCCTCCGTGCGGGACCAGACCGGGGACATAGCCGATGTTCCCGACCAGGGGACGGACACTTTGGAACAAGAAAAGACGGTGCAGATAGCAACCAAGGAGGGGAGGTACCTCTACCACCTCAACGAGGCCTTGGAGAGGATCCGTAACGGCACCTTCGGAATATGTCGCAAGTGCGGGGGTAGGATAAGCAAAGAAAGGCTGGAGGCGGTCCCGCACGCCACATTATGCATAAAGTGCAAGATGGAGGAAGAGGAAGGGAGCAGGAGGAGGTAGAGATTCGTAAGGAAATCTGGATAGCTCTCTGTGTCCTGGCCCTGGACCAGGTATCCAAGCTCGTGGTTTCGGCCTCTATGTCGCCGGGAGATTCTGTGGAAGTGTTGGATTCCTTCCTTCGGCTAACCTATGTGCATAATCCCTATGCTGCCTTTGGGATAGCAGTGGGCCCACCGAAGCTACATTTCCTCTTCTCCTCGCTCGCCCTTGGGGTGGTGGTATGGGTCCTGTTGCGCTCCGGCTCCGGGCTCCAACGGCACGCCCTGGCCCTCGTCCTGGGAGGCGCCTTGGGGAACATCCTGGACAGGCTGAGGATGGGTGAGGTCGTGGATTTCTTGGACGTAGGGATAGGGACGCATAGGTGGCCGGTGTTCAACTTGGCCGATCTCGCCGTCACCGGTGGTATCGTCCTGTTGGTATGGGGATATGTCGGAGGGAAGGATAGAGGTTGAGGTAGGTGAGGATTGTCTCGGAGTGCGGTTGGACGTATATCTGGCCAGTATCGCAGGTTCGAGGTCCGCTGCTCGTAGGTGGATACTTAAAGGCTGCGTGGAAGTGGAGGGAAGGAAGGCGAAGCCCGGCCTACAGCTCGTGCCGGGGATGCGTATAAGGGTCCTCCCCCCCGAGCCTGAGCCCTTGCTTCCGTATCCAGAGGAGCTACCTCTGGATATTTTGTTTGAGGACCAGTACATCATCGTGTTGAACAAGTCCCCCGGGATTCCCGTGCATCCCGGAGCGGGAAGGAAGGAGGGGACCTTGGTGCACGCGCTCCTCGCCCACTGTGCGAACATATCCGAGGTCGGAGAGCCGACGAGGCCGGGGGTTGTGCACAGGTTGGACAAGGACACATCGGGAGTTATGGTCGTGGCGAAGACCGAGCAGACCCACAGGATGCTCTCGGAAGGGTGGAAGGAAGGGAAAGTATTCAAGAGGTACCTGGCCGTGGTTTGGGGAAAGCTTCCGGAGCGCAGAGGCTATGTGGACGCTCCCATCGGCAGGCATCCGAGGGACAGGAAGAGGATGGCGGTGGTAGAGGGGGGGAGGCCAGCAAGGACGGAGTACGAGGTCCTAGAGGAGTCCGGGTTCCTGAGCCTGCTGGCCGTCTATCCCAAGACGGGGAGGACCCATCAGATAAGGGTGCACATGAGCCATCTGGGCCATCCGGTCTTCGGGGACCCGAAATATGGAGGGAGGACCAAGAGGCTCGGAGGGTTACCTCCCAGGGAAAGGAGGAGGGCCGAGGAGCTTCTCGATATCGTCCCACGCCAGGCCCTGCACTCGGAGGTGCTGGGGTTCGCGCATCCTGTGACCGGGGGATATATGGAATTCAGGGCCGAGCCTCCCGAGGACATAAGGAAGCTTTTAGAGGAGCTGGGATGGGGTACCTGAGGGACCTCCTTTTGATGGTCTGCGCCCTCCTTCTGCAGTCCACCTTCGGGCCGAAGCTGAGGATAGGATGGGTCGTTCCGGACTTCGTGGTGCTCTCCGTCCTCTGTGGGGCGCTCTCGAGAGGGGAGGTGTGGGGCACATCTCTGGGCTTCCTCGGAGGATTCTTCCTCGACATCTACTCCCCCGACCTCTTCGGTCTGAACGCCTTCTCCCTTTCGATCGTCGGATTCGTAGGAGGAAGGGGGAAAGGAAGGGTGGGGACGGAGTACCTCCTCGTACAGGCTGGAGCCTGCGTAGCGGCGGTCCTCCTGCACGATGGGATATACATCTTCTTCCTGGAAAAGGGGAACATGCTCGGTTGGCTCTCTCGGATGGTGGTCGAGGCATTGCCCACGGCCCTCTATACCGCCGCTGTAGGCGTGGGAATATCGGCCGCAAGGTCCTTGGCCCTCGGAAGGAGGCTCATATATGCCTGAAGATAGGATAAGGAGGAAAGTCCTTGTGGGGGGGATGTTGGGGGCGCTTGTCCTACTCTGGCTCCGTACCTTCTCCCTCCAGATAGTACACGGGGACTACTACAGGAGGCTTTCGGAGGAGAACAGGGTCAGGGTAGAGCCGATAGAGGCCCTAAGGGGGCCGATATTGGACAGGAACGGCGATGTGCTCGTAGAGAACAGGCCGTCTTACACGGTGGCGGTCGTACCCTCCCCCTGGCTGGACTCCACCTTAGCCCTTCTGAGCGAGCTTACGGGTGTGAGCGCGGAGGAGATAAAAAGGAGGGCCTTGGCCCAGAGGAGGTGGCCACGCCAACCCGTCAAGGTGAAGCGGGACCTTCCGTTTCCTATGTTGGCCTCCATAGAGGAGAGGAGGTACGAGCTTCCAGGGGTGATATATCAGATAGAGCCGAGGCGCTCCTATCCCTTCGGGGACCTGGCGGCGCACGTCCTGGGCTACGTCGGGGAGCCCACCCGCAGGGAGTTCGCGAGGCTCGCAAGGAAGGGTTACCTCTACGGGGAGCTCGTAGGGAGGAGCGGGGTGGAACTTTATTATGAACGACTCCTCCACGGGAGGCCAGGGGCCAGGTACGTCGAGGTCGACGCCTTCGGAAGGGAGGTAAGGGAGCTATCCCGCCGTGACCCAGCCCCTGGAGCTAAGCTTTATCTTACGTTGGACCTGCGACTCCAGGAAGTTGCGGAGGAGGCGTTCGGGGACGGGAGAACGGGGGCATTGGTAGCCCTTGACCCGAGGAACGGGGAGATATTGGCCATGGTGAGCAGGCCGAGCTTCAGCCCCGAGCTCCTCAGTGGAGTGTTACCCGAGGACCTCTGGGAAAGGATAAGATCTGACACGACCTATCCCCTTCTCAACAGGGCGGTCCAGAGCTCCTACCCCCCAGGCTCCTCCCTGAAGCCCCTCACCGCCATCGTCGGGCTGGTCTCAGGGATAGATGACAAGGACTTTGTGCCTTGCTATGGATCACTCAGGTTCGGGGATAGGGTCTTCAGATGTTGGGGAAAACATGGAAGATTGGACATAATAGGGGCCATAGCGCAGTCCTGCGATGTATATTTCTATCAGATGGCCGAGCACATGGATGTGGACATATGGGCTGAGTACGCCGAGGCCCTGGGCCTCGGAAGACCTACCGGGGTGGACCTTCCGGGGGAGGAGGAGGGATTGATCCCGTCGAGGAAGTATTACGGGAAGGAATGGGCCCAAGGGATTATGCTGAACTTGGCCATAGGACAGGGGGAGATATTGGTGACCCCCATACAGATGGCACGTTACGTCGGGGCCATAGCCACCGGTCGCCTTGTCAGGCCACATGTGCTCCTCAGGGTGGAGGAGCCGGACGGGAGGAGCTTCTCTGTGGAGCCCAAGGTTAAGGAAGTCCCCATCCCTCCCGATGTCCTCTCCGTCGTGAGGAAGGGGATGTTGGAGGCGGTGGAGGGAGAGAAGGGCACCGGCAGGGCGGCGAGGGTCCCCGGGGTGAAGGTGGCGGGAAAGACCGGAACCGCCCAGAATCCCCATGGGGAGCATCATGCATGGTTCGTCGCTTTCGCCCCCTACGAGGACCCGACCATAGCCTTGGCTGTGGTCGTAGAACATGCAGGATGTGGGGGTGCGGTGGCCGCCCCGATAGCCGGCAAGGTACTCTCCGCCTATTTCTCCGAGATGATGGCCGAAGGAGGTACTCCGTGAGGGACACCGAGTGGGGAATACTCCTTCCCGTCCTTTCGCTGCTCGTCTTGGGGACTTTGGGCGTATATAGCGCCACGAGGGGAGTGGAGGCCTTAAGGCACACCCTCCCCCAGCATATCCTTTTCATATGCCTCGGGCTCGGAGTCATGGTCTCCGTCTCCCTGATACCTCCAAAGGTGCTCTATTCCTTGGCATGTCCACTTTATCTGGTCTCCTTCATCTCCCTCCTGGCCCTGTTGGTCCTCGGGACGCCCGTAAGGGGGACGGTTAGATGGTTCTCCTTAGGGAGCTTCCACGTACAGCCGTCCGAACCTGCCAAATTTTCCCTCATTTTGGCCCTTTCCAGGTTCTTGGAAGACAGGAGGACGGACCTTAGGAAGGTGAGATGGATAATTCCGCCGGTTTCTATGGCGGTCCTGTTTTCCTCGCTCGTCCTCCTAGAGCCGGACCTCGGGACCGCCCTCTCGATAGCTTTCCTCCCCATTCCGATGCTTTGGTGGGCCGGGATGTTGCCGGTGCACCTTTTCCTGCTTACGTCGCCAGTTCTCAATGGCTTATGTGTCCTCATATGGGTCCT
>Ga0180300_10001078_pt1 | contig 12513 bp, 14 predicted proteins | sample GuaBasSediGuay15_FD_121798 | JGI IMG/M metagenome (GOLD analysis project Ga0180300, IMG submission 121798) | Subseafloor sediment microbial communities from Guaymas Basin, Gulf of California, Mexico - Guay15, Core 4569-2, 21-24 cm | ecosystem: Environmental > Aquatic > Marine > Hydrothermal... | reverse complement strand
TAATACCTGAGAAGCCTATTGTTACAGTGGATTTCAAGGCTATTAGAGAAAGGGTTCGTAATTGCTTAGCCAGTAAGGTAGCCTTTAAAGGAAGTATATAGGCGACTAGACTATTGTATCAAAGAGTCGTGGGGTTGACTATTATCCCATTCATTCTTGATTCCCTATTTACGTGTCCATTCCAGTATCTTGTTAAAATAATCCGTGAAGTCTTTGGGATGCCAGTCTTCGTTAATATTGATGCTCCAGAATGCATAATTAGCGTGTTTACCGGACACTCCATCCTCGCTTAGAACAAAGCCATGATCGGATATTATCAGAAATATTGTGTTGCCATCATCTAGCCTTTCATGTAGTTTCCTGGATATCCTATTCAATTCTAGGTATGCTTTCCTTATGATGTGAGGCTTTGTTATGAAGATGTGGGTGAGTAGGTCTATTAGGTCGAAATATACCATGAATAATTTCCAGTCCTTATACTTTTCAATGGCTTTGTGAAGGTCTGCTAAGCGCATTCTATGAACTTCCCGTATTGTCTTCACGTATTCATTAATTCCCCTACTTGCGCTATCCCTTAAGATTTCTATGGTATTCATTGGATCATTATATACTGGTATGTTTACCGCTATAGATGGTCTTACGAATATTCCTTACTTATATGCAGTAATCCATACTTTTTCTGAAGAAGTCACTTCATGTTCCATTTCACTGCGAAGTAATAATCAAGGCCATCTATTGCTAAGACGAGTACCCTCATTGTGCATTCCCCCACGTTGTGAAGCCTAATTCGGCTCAATATTCCTCTATATGACTTACTTACAAGATTTTTCCCTCTTAGCTATATTAGTGCTTTTATTGCTATAAGCATCATCCTAATATTCCTTTGACGTAGCTATATGACAATCAAGTAAGGCGGAACTTAGTATTAGATAAGAGAGAAAAATAAAGGGAATATTCTTACTCTACCATTTCCCATAATGGCTTTGATATTTCCTTAGCTGCTTTTCCTAAAACTATAGGCTTTATTCCTGCTATCTCGCAGAAGTAGACTAGGGATTTTACGTGATCGCCAGGTATACCGTGTATATGATTGGCTGGAAAGACGTTTATGAACTCCTCATAACTCGCGTCAAGTTTAACATACATATGAGGCCACGTTGGATTTGTCTGCTGGCGTAGCTTTTCTCTTTCGACCTCAGGTAAGTCTATTGATTTACCCCTAACTATGACCATGTATAGCTTATCACCATACAGTCCTAGTCTTGCAAACGTCATTTCACAGGGGGCAGCGTCAAATTCTACTGAGGCCCCGCCAGCTGGGAAATACATCTCTATAGCGGGATGTAGGGTGACTTTCCTAAAGTTCTCTTTAGGATCATCGCTTAATGCAGCATACCAGCTTGGGTGATTGCCCGAGTTAGCGAAAATCCATATGTCTTTCTCGGGAACATACAATCGGACGTCAGCGAAGAGTACTGGCATGCCTCCGCCTATATACTTAAGTATTTGCATTGTGATTGCTCCAAGTGAGTCTGCTTCTGTAGCACATACAAACGGTTCTTTAGGACCATTCCAATCATAGGGGTCGTTCATTAGCATTTCAGCTACATCGGTTATCACTACGTGTTCTGTGAACTCCCTTTGACCCTTTATGCCACAGAAGTCAAAGCCGTACTCCTCGTTGATCTTTTTCATTGCTAGATACAACCTTATCTGTGCCTTTAGCTTTTCTGGAGTTAGCATCTTTCCATCATATTTTATCCTATCGCCTAACATCTCACTTAACCACTTAAATCCCTTCTCGACTTCGTTTTCATCTACTTTCTCCATTTCCTTCTCGAGTAATAACTGGTCTATTTGATATACCGTAATTCCAAGAGTTCTCTGGATAGGGACTAAGTGGAAGAAGCCAGTCTCCATGCCCATAGAATGACCGCCATACATACCATATACTTGTCCTCTAAGCGAGACATAGGCCTCTGCCGCTTTAACCCATCTCACGATCTCCTCCTGTATCTTGGGATCTTCAATATCTCCAATTATTCTATGCGTACGTAATCCACTTTGCCTTAAGGCCCCATCGGTTGCTAGTAAGCCTACGTTACCTGGATACTCGCCTTCATTGTTTGATACGTTAAGTATGGGCTTGTCTTTACCTACGATATTGACAAGCGGCCATACTAGGTACGGATAATCCCATATGTAGTATTGTATTATGAGGATCTTAACCTTATTCTCAACGAAATATTCGCCTACTTCCTTTGAGTCCTTTATTGAGGATATAATCTTGGGAGAGGTTATTACTTCAGGCGATGATCCATCACGATACCTTACCTGCTTCCTTATTATCTCGGCAAGTCTGTTAAGACGCTCCATACAGGCATCTTTCAGTCGTTCCATAACGCTCTTTCGTTCATCACCAAGCATGGCAATACCGATATTAGCTAGCTTCATGAAACCTCCCTAATCTTACTTATTGATTTACACGGATTATTAGCGTTTCTAAAGCCCTCAGGACGTCATGATGTTTACGAATTAGCACTCAGGGGAATGCATGGTATTAGAAGTCGTCATTGAGTATATTCAGATTTAAATGCTATCATTCCGAAATATATATTGGGGGAGTGAAGGTGGCAATACCTTACGTGAAGGGAAGTCTTAAGAACATTGATAAAGATGGGGATGGAGTTCCAGATCATATTCAGTTTAAGCTAGTAAACCACATAGGAAGTGGTTCAGTATATGTTTCCAGAGTTCAGGTATTGGTAAACGGAGAGGACTTAACAGAGAACACCACGTTTAAAATAGGCGATTCTCCTCCTAGGCCAGCTAAGGCGCCAGGCTACGTGTCATCTAATTATGGTGATGAGATACTGGTAGAGATTAAGCATAATGGTAAGATAGGGCCTGGAAGGCATAAAATAAAACTAGCGGTGGAGAGTTCCTTTGGACCTTACGTCCTAGAGTTTGAGGATACTATATAGCAGGCACGATATTTCTAAATCTTTTTATTACCATTATTATGATAACTTTAATCATAATATCATGGGTCAATCTAGTGCTGGTCACTATTCTCTTAAACTATGAAGATTACCTAAATTTCATATAAAGCCATAAGGCGCCCGAGGGCCTATCATCCATACTATAATCATAATTTTGTAAGTAAAATATGATGTCTTTCCGTTTTTATGATCCTTTAATGATCCTACTTCCCATTGTATAAGCCTATCCTCAGCCCACATGCTACATTTTTATTATAATTTCTCTAGTGCTTCTACGAGTTTTTTCTCTACTTTCTTATGCTCTTTAAAGTGCTCGTTTGGATCTCTTGTTAACGTATAGATCCAGTATATGCCAAAGAAGCCCAATGTTACTAGCATTAGTACTAGGTATATTATAGTATTCCTGTCCGGTACCCTTGGTTCAAATTCTGGAATGTACGCTTCTGGAGTACGTTGTTTTAGTATAGTGCTAAGCATTGTGTAGTACCTTATCTCTCTTCTTTCATGCTTATGGAAGTCTTTGTTAAGGAAGTGGTATATGTAGAGTACTATTGGTGGGAAGACTAGTGTCAGTACTATCCAGAGTATTGGGTTCCTCTCTTCTATTTCCTCATCCTTCATCTCTCTTACTAAGTCCTCAAGCCTCAGTACGTCTACACCTTTAAGCTCTTTTGCTTTAATGCAATTAACTACGTTCTCGTATAATCTATGAGCTCTTCGGAGGTGTTCATTCCTTCTCTTTATCCATTTGTACAATACGTAAAGTCCTATTACGACGCAAATTGTTGATAGTATCACTATTAATGCAATTGATATAAACCATGGAAGCACTAGGAATACCTTTCGTTCTTCTACGTATAAGCTCATGTGAAGGGTATGAGGACCCTGGATGTAAGTGCGTCTTTTAAAGATAATAGTCGTAACTGCCATTATAGCTGTTACCATTGGTGTTAATATCGCTGGAATGAATGGTAACCATATTGGCATTATGTAGTCTGTTTCATCAGCCCTCTCTACGTAATCCCTGACCTTTGATAAATACCATTCGTAACTCATTTTCTCCTAAAAGTAGGAGGATGTTTACCTTAATAAATGATGTGGAGATCATTTAGTCTTAAAGGTACGCTCTTATTTTTCAATGTAATGTCTATACTATAAAATGTAGCACGGATATTAGTTCATATGCTCCACCTTGATTTTCACTGGTGTTGAATTGGATACTAGCCCCCTCCTATCCTCTGAAGATATTCATTAAGAGGTCTCCTTTTAAGGGCTAACGTCTTTCTTGCATCAAGTCTTTGAACGAATCTCCTTCAAGGCGACATTAAGTACTCTTTTAAGTGTGATCTCATATATCTGTTGGACTACCTGCTGATGATGACAAAAGGAACCAAGGAAGGAGTTACACGAGGTAGTACATGCAACACATGGAGACAATAAGATGAGCGTTACATCTGGTAGGAGCTAGTTTACGTTCATTATAGCCTTTTCAGAGGGCGGGATAATCATTGAAAGTACGATGTTAATCCTCGGAATTATGTTTCTGAGGTTTAGGCCATTCAAATTTACCGTTTAGATAATCGTCTATTGCATTCGCTGCCTCTATTCCCGATTTTATAGCTAATCCTACCCTACTTGGACCAGTTACTACGTCTCCTGCAGCAAATACTCCTTCCTTTGTAGTTCTATATTTGTTGTCTACTTGAATCCTTCCATCACTCATTACTTTGATTCCCTTGTAGTCACTGATAAATGGAGGAGTTGCTACCTCGCCTATTGCAAGTATTACCGTATCGAACTTCATTATGAAATCGCTTCCAGGTATTAACTCTGGCTTGGGTCTTCCTGTTTCATCTGGCGCTCCTAATCTTACTCTCCTTAGCTTTATCGCCTCTACCTTTCTAATACCTATGAATTCTACAGGGGACACTAATTCTACGAACTCAATACCTTTCTTCATTACTCGCTCTATCTCATGCTTGCCCGCCGGAGCTTCATTTATTGTCCTGCGGTAGAGTATGGATACTTTCTCCGCACCTTGTCTTAAGGCTTCCTCGGCAGCATCTATTGCAGCTAGGCCAGCACCTATTACGGCAACTCTTCTACCGATTGGAGGAACGTCCTCATTAGGTAGATATCCTAGTTCACTGGATCTTACCTTAAATAGATAGTCAAGAGCGTAATATATTCCATCTAAATGCTCTCCAGGTATCCCTAGTCTCCTGGAACGCCATGCACCAGTGGCTATAAGTATTGCATCATAACTATCCAAGAGTCTATTAAATTTTATCTTTCGCCTTACTAATTCATCGCCCTCTACGAGAGGTTCAGGCTTTCCGATTATCTTCGTCCTCAGGTAGAATTTTATGCCTAGACCTACTAGTTCCTTGACGTTCTCTCTTATCCTTTCCTTAGGAAGTCTATGACTAGGTATTGTAAAGAGGAGCATACCTCCTGGCTCCGGTAAGCGCTCATATACATGAACCTCATAGCCCTTACTAATTAAATGACGGGCTGCGGCTAATCCAGCTGGACCAGATCCTATTATGGCTATTCTCTTATCAGATTCCTCTGGTTTAGGGCTAGACTCATGTATATCTGTAAACTTCATTCTGTTAATAGTATCTGAACTTATGGAATTATTTAAGGTTATGCTTTAAATAAATCAAGGTATTGCTCCAAGAAATAACATCTTCTGATAGTATTACTTGCCTCGCTCATATTATGGTATAAATAGCATTATTTTTACTACAGTAGGTATTTCTTCCCTTATTCCGTGAAGTATTTTAACAAGCTTGTGATCGTACCAGAGTATTGGGATTATTGGAACGTTGAGTCCCATCTCCGTAGCCCTTCGTAGCTCGCCTATTAGGACTTCGTGCTCAATTCCCTCGTTCTCAAGAGTAGATATGTCCAAGCTTACTTTAACCGTATCGAGAAGCGCATCGATAACACGTTTTACTATGCTCTTATCATGGAATATGTCATTTAGTAGTTTGATTAACGATGCTATCTCATGGTTAAGACATGCAGCCCCACTACATTTGTGATAAAGCATTATCTGAATCTCGTCAAGGTAATTAGCTAAGGATTTGTAGTCTTGGCCTACAAGTTTAGCTAGGGATGGAGGAAATATGGCAGCAGAAATTCTTACTCCGTGCGACTTAGTATGTTCACGTATCTCTGAGAGCACCTCAGATACAAATCTTATCCTAATACGGGCTAGATCTTCGATGCTAGAAATAAAGGTTTCTACATCGTTGAAGCTGATAGAGTTCCTTATCCTATCCTTTACCTTTAGCAACTGAGGCTCTTTTGAGATGCAATACTTACAGAAGCAGCTGAGGAATGTCATGTGATCGTGAGGGGAGGGGTATCGAATCGCGTCAAGGACAAGTTCTTTATATCCTAGGTTCATAATCTTATCTATATCATTCATTAGCCTTTTCCTAACGCTTGGATTGTTTAAACAACCTGAATTGTTAAAAGCGAAGAGCTTGCGTTCGCCCAATACATTGACTACACCGTGTTCATTGCTTTTAGATAGGGGTACCCAGATCACTGGGACTACGTCCTCATTAAAAGTATTGATTCTGCTTACTGAGACATAGCGCTTTAATTTAAAGTCTAATTCTAGGGCTAGTTCCTCAGCTATCCTACTGATAAGCTCATGCTTTCCATAAATGCCTACTACCTTCATGCTCACCACCGCTATGTATACTTTAATTATAGTTCCCTTATGAGTATTGAATCCTCCTGTGCAATCCCTAGTACGTACCTCGCTATATCAATCCCTTTAGGGATCCATGCCTTCATTTTAATAGCTACAGTTATTAGCTCTTCAAGGATCTTTATCCTGGCTCCTCTCCCTATGCATTGAGGATGGAGCGTTATCGATACGAAGCCTTTTCTTGACCTTGCGTACTCTAGCTCCTCAAGCCACATGCTAAGTAACTCCTTAGGAGTAAGGGTTCTATAGAGCTCTAGATATGGCCAATCATCAAGTCTCCAGTCAACAGGAAGTACCACGAGCTTTCTTTCATCATGTTTTATTACGTATGGGTCATCAGAGTCCATTAGACTACTATCATAGAGATAACCCCTCGAGAGAAGGAGTGATAATGTGTTTCTACTCCATCTCCAATAAGGGGCTCTGAATCCCAATGGCTTTGTTCCAGTTATCCTTAAAATTGCATTCTCACCTAGCTTAAATATGTGCTCTTCATCTTCTAGTCTTTCTATTTTATCGAGCCTCTCATGGAGATATCCGTGAAGAGCGACTTCATGACCTTTCCTTACGAGAGTTTTTATTATCTCTGGATAATGCTCGACTATCCAGCCAGGAGTGAAGAATGTTGTACGTATATTATATCGCTCGAGTACGCTAATTACCTTATGTATTCCAACTCTCGAGCCATATCTTCCCCTACTTATGGTAATGGGGTCTTCCTTCCTCATTACCTCCGCTGATTCCCCATCAAAATCGAATGAGAGGAATAAGATAAAGTTATAGTTCTGAGGAGCCTTCATGATATCACCAAATATTAGTCGTCACTCTGAGTATTAGTTAAAACTTATGTGTACGTTTGAAAACACTTAAATTGCTTTTACACATATGTATCTAGAGGTCATAGTGATATGCTATATTATGAGCGAAGCAAGCCTTATCCTCCTGAAGAATACTATCGAGTTCCAGCAAGCGTATTAAGGGAATACGTAACTGAATTCTTTAAAGCATTTGGCGTTCCCGAGAAAGATGCTGCTATAGCTGCAGATGTCTTAGTTACGGCAGATCTTTTCGGCATAGAATCTCATGGAGTTCAGAGGCTTAGAAGATACTACTACACCCCCTTAAAGAGAGGTGTAGTGAAACCACATGGCAATATACGCGTAATTAAGGAGGGACCAACTTACGCCATAGTTGATGGAGGAGATGGCATAGGCCTTATTATAGGAGTAAAGGCCATGAAATTAGCTATTAAAAAGGCTAAGGAGAACGTAGTAGGTTTTGTTTTAGTTAGGAATAGCTCTCATTACGGAATAGCGGGCTATCATGCGAAGATAGCATCAGATGAGGGGCTTATAGGGATAGCTATGTCTAATTCCCAGCCGTTAGTTGCTTATACGAACACCATTGGAAGGAATGTAGGCACTAATCCAATAGCTGTAGCTATTCCTACGAGAGATCCCCCTCCCATACTCATAGATATGGCGACATCTGTTGTCCCAATAGGTAAAATAGAAGTCGCATTAAGGCTCAAAAGAAGGATACCTCTTGGTTGGGGTATTGATCGAGATGGGAACTTAATAGAGGATCCCGAGAAGATATTCAACGAAGGTGCGCTCCTACCGCTTGGAGGCTTAGGTGAGGTTCTTGGAGGTCATAAGGGTAGTTGTCTCATAATCCTCGTGGACGTACTATCAGGGATATTATCCGGGAGCGGATGGGGACCATATGTTAACTCTCCTGTCAGCGGAAAGGTACCTAAAGTTGGTCATTTCTTCGCGGCTATTGACGTTAAGTCCATCATTCCCATTGAAGAGTTTTATAATAGGATAGAGGAATATAAAAGGTATATTAAGGGCCTTAAAAAGCATCCTAATGCTGATAACATATGGATTCCAGGAGAGAAGGCATGGCTTACAATGCAGACTAGATTGAAGATTGGCATACCGGTACATAAATCAGTAATCGAGGAATTAGGTGAGATGAGCGCTACATTAGGGATAAGTGCAGTTTACGAAAAAGTGCTAGAAAGCGCAAGGCCTATTGTAGAGGTTAAGACGAAATAATATACTGCCTGCAATGCGCACTCATTTAATGCTTAGATCACTACGTCATGTCAACATTTTTAAATACTTTAATTAAATGTAATTAAGGGTGACCACTCATTGCCTAGCCTTGACAGGGGAATTGTAATATGGTTTACAGGGCTACCTGGAAGCGGTAAGACGACTATAGCAAATGGAGTTGCAAACGCCTTAAGAACTAAAGGTTATAAAGTTGAAGTGCTTGATGGAGATTGGGTTCGTAAGACGATAAATCCAGATGCTGGTTTTACCTTTGAGGAGAGGAGGAGGCATTTATTAAGAGTTGCTTGGATTGCGAGACTCTTGGCTCGTAACGGTGTTATCGTTTTATGTAGCTTCGTATCACCTTATAGAAGTGTTAGGGAGGAAGTTAGGAAGATAATTGAGGAAGAAGGAATTAAATTCATTGAAGTTTACGTTAAATGCAGTCTTGAGGAATGTATAAAGAGAGATCCTAAAGGCCTCTATAGAAAAGCGCTTGCTGGGGAAATAAAGAACTTCACAGGAATAAGTGATCCATACGAGGAGCCGCTAAGTCCTGAGTTAGTAGTTGATACAGAGCATGACAGTATTAATATTAACGTAAGGAAGGTTCTTGAATATATTAAGAGCTTTTTATATCAGGAGTAATTACATAATTAAGGTTAGGTGATGAGCATGAGCAAGGAAGTTGGGGGAGAGAAAATTCCGGTATACATATCGAGAGAGTTATACGATCGTGTGAAGAAGTTCATAGAAGAACAAGGAGGTTTCTCTAGTGTTGAGGAGTTCGTTGAATTTGTACTAAATGAGGTGATATCGGAGGAGGGTACTGAATATACTCTATCAAAGGAAGACGAAGAGAAGATTAAGGAAAGACTAAGATCGCTTGGATACATATAGTAGGCGATTGAGATGATTGGGTATACCTCAGAGGAGACAAAGGTTAAGCGTAGTAGGTATACGACAGTATCGATTCCTATTACCTTGTACAATAGAATTAAGGATATGATTAAGGACACAGGGTTCACATCGGTTTCACAGTTCGTTACATACGTCCTCAGGGAGATAATAGCAGATATGGAAAGAGAGAAACTCGAAAGTGAGACTATCTCTGAAGATGAGAAGAAGAGAATTCTTGATAGGCTGAGGAGGTTAGGTTATCTTTAGGAGGTAACGTAACTTATGGTCTCAAGGCCGCATGGATATAAGCTTGTGGATAGAGTAATTGAGGATCCTAAAAGAAGAGAGAGGATTTTAGAAGAAGCAAGAGAATTAATGAGGATTGAACTTAATGAGGGGCTTGCTGCAGATGTTGTAAATATCGCTCATGGTGTTTATAGTCCGCTTGAGGGCTTTTTAGTTCAGGAGGATTACATACATGTATTATATGATATGAGACTTAGCAACGATATACCATGGACTATACCGATAGTCTTAGATGTCGATCCAGAGGAGATCGCAGGAGTTAAGGAAGGGGACTATGTAGCGCTATCGTTTAGAGGGCGCATCATTGCGATAATGAGGGTAGAGGAAATATATGGTTGGGATAAAAAGGAGTATTGTGAGAAGGTTTATAAGACATGTAGTATTGAGCATCCAGGAGTTTTTAAAACAATGAGGAGAAAGGAATTATTAATTGGAGGGCCCATAGACCTGTTGAACGATATCCCTGAGCCATTTGAGAAGTATAGACTCTGGCCTAAGGAAACTAGAGTTTTGTTTCAGGCTAAGGGATGGAGGAGGATAGCTGGATTCCAGACAAGGAACGTCCCACATTTAGGTCATGAATACGTGCAAAAGGCTACCTTAACTTTTGTCGATGGACTCTTCATAAATCCATTAGTTGGTTGGAAGAAGCCAGGCGATTTCAAGGATGAGGTAATAGTTAAGGCGTATGAGGTTCTAATAAGGAACTATTATCCTAGGGATTCAGTTGTATTCTCAGTATTGAGAATGGAAATGCATTATGGAGGACCTAGGGAGGCAGTGCATCATGCCATTGTGAGGAAGAATTTTGGTTGTACTCACTTCATAGTAGGTCGGGACCATGCAGGAGTGGGTAACTTCTATGGACCTTATGAGGCGTGGGAGTTATTTAAGGAGTTCCCAGATCTTGAGATAACTCCATTATTCATAAGGGAGGCGTTTTATTGCAGGAAATGTGGCGGAATGGTGAACGAGAAGATATGTCCTCATGATGAGAGGTATAGATATAGGATAAGTGGGACGAAGTTAAGAGAGATGATTAGGGAGAGAAGATCCATACCGGAGTATATAATAAGGCCGGAGGTCGCAGAGGTTGTCTTCAGCTTTGATAACCCATTTGTTGAATAAGTGGAGAAAAAGTATAGTAAAGAGGATAAAGAGGGCTAAAAGAGTAGCCATAATTCATCATTGGGATACAGATGGTGTGGCCTCAGCAGTGCTCATCTCTGAGTGTTTTCCGGATAAATGCTTCTCCTACCACATACCCCGCATTGGATTATACGGGTTGGAGGCAATAGACGTACAAGATATCAAGAAGGCTTATCCAGACATCATAATAATTGTGGATTATGGAATTACTAAGGACGTTGTTGAGCAGCTTAAGCATAAGGTAAAAAAGGAGGTTATCGTAATAGACCATCATCTTACGGACTTAGAGGGAGATTTACTATGTAATCCTATAGGCATCATTCATGATGAGGACTTGTATCCATCTACGACTTGGCTAATAAAAGAATTATTCAAGGTACGACAACATATGGATATTATAGCCTTAGGTGTAATAGGGGATTATGGAAAATATCTAGAGCAAAGTATCCTATCAAATATTATCGGGAATATGATTAAGGAAGAGGGCCTTTCAATAAATCAGTTAGTAAGAGCAAGTCAGCTGATTGATTCATGTTATAGGGTAGGTGATTATGAGGGTATACATCATGCTAGGGAAGTCCTCAAAAGTAGGGGTATAATAGGAATTCTTGAGGATAAGACATTACATAAAAACCTTAATTGTGTAAATAAGGAGATAGAGAGAATTCTACTAAGTATAAAACCAGTAGAGGTGAGGAAGCCTCTAAGAATATTTGAGGTAGAAACGAAAAATTACATAACATCGTACCTGGGTCGTGAATTATCATATAGGTATAAAGATGAGGTCATAGTTATGATAAATTATGTTAAAAACCTTGATCTTAGATATATTTACGTTAGGAGCTACAAGTATGATCTGAGTAAAGCACTTAAGAAGTTAAAGGACAGGGGGCTATGTATTGGAGGAAAGAATCATGTATTCGTTATTACATGTAAAGCAAGGGATTATATAAGAGAAAAGGATTTAACACTTAGTGTCCTAATGGAAACTCTTAGTGGTGATTAATTGTTGAGAAGGGTGTTCATACTCGGACTTGACTGCGCACCTCCTAAAATACTTTATGATGGTTATGGTGTAGAGCTTAAAGCCCTTAAGGAGATAATAGATGATAGCGTTAGATATTATATGAGGAGTTGTTATCCCCCTATTACGATACCTGCATGGATTTCTATGTTTACTGGAAGAACTCCTGGCGAATTAGGCATTTATGGCTTTAGACATAGAAAGCCAGGTGATGTCAGAGCTAGTTACATAGTGAATTCAAGATATGTAAAGGAGAGGACTATTTGGGAAGAGCTTAGTAGAAAAGGCATGAAGGTTGGAGTCATAGGAGTACCGCCAACTTACCCGCCTAAGCCTATT
>Ga0180300_10001077_pt1 | contig 12515 bp, 10 predicted proteins | sample GuaBasSediGuay15_FD_121798 | JGI IMG/M metagenome (GOLD analysis project Ga0180300, IMG submission 121798) | Subseafloor sediment microbial communities from Guaymas Basin, Gulf of California, Mexico - Guay15, Core 4569-2, 21-24 cm | ecosystem: Environmental > Aquatic > Marine > Hydrothermal... | reverse complement strand
TGAATTCTCACCAGCATAATACTTTTATCCTCATCCTCATCCAGCCATGAGTAAATCCTTTCTGCATATCCAGGTTCCTTTTCAAGCAGTTTTTCAAGGAACTCTGCTGTCCATTCGTTTCTCCCATCCTTTCTGAATAGCTCACATATCTTCATCAATTCTTCAGGAGGGAGTTCAAGTTTTTCACCAAGTTCTTTCAGGACCGGTGTAAATTCTGAAAGGTGTTCGGGGAATTTTTCTGCAAGTTGAAGGGTAACCTCAAGGGCATCCTCATCTTTTCCTTTCTTTTTGAGAAGTTCAAGCAGGACTCTCCCGCACAGGAGATTCCCGATATCTTTAAGGAGTGAAATTGCCCTATCTCCAAGTTCCGGTGAGAATTTCAGTCCCTTTTTTATCTCCTCCTCTCCCTCCCCTTCTCCATCCTCAAGCATGAGAACTCCTCTGTAAAGCCTCACGGTCCCGTTGACCGGCGACTCGTCCACAAGTTCTTCCATTTCCTTCTTCACATCCTGTCTCATTTCGGGTTTTATATGCGCAAGTTCGTAAAGAAGCTCGGCACACCTTTCATAATTTTTCTTCATCCTGTGAAGATGGGAAAGGGCATGAACAACCGATGGTTCTTTGCCCGAGGCAGTGTAAAACTCCTCCAGGTACTCTATTCCCTTATCAAGAACCTCCTCCTCAACTCCCTTCTCAATCAGTTCAGCAGCAGAACGGTAGTTTCCGGTTTTCCCGTATGCGACACCCAGGTAGAAGTATATCCTCTTCCTCTCCTCCTCAGGAACATGTTCGAGTGCCTTTCTTCCATACTCAATAACCTCCTCGTAGTACCCTCCATCGGAAAGAAGCTCAAGAACTGCCTCATAGAACTCCTTTACATCCTCCTTTCTCTTTATTATTCCCGTGAAATAGGTTATCGCACGCTGCCTGAGATTTTCATCCTTTGACACCGCAGAAAGAACCTCCCTTTTTACCGAGGGATACTCTCCAAAGAAAAGGTAAATATCCGCAAGGATGAAGTGAACCTCAGGACTTTCCTCAAGGTATTTTGAAACCTGCTTGAGAATAAAGTCTTTTCTATCCCTTTCTCTTTTAAGTCCTTTTATATAGTAAAGGGATGCCCGCTCCCAGTTTTTTGCAAGACAGTATGCCTCTGCAAGAGCAAAGTTGTAGGCAAAGGAAGGAAGATTCAGATCCTCAAGAGCCTCATATACCTTTACTCCATGGGGAGCCCATTCCTGCTTTTTCCTCAAAACATAATCCATTTCCCTGAAGAATAGGGGAATAAGTTTCGGATTTTCTCTCAATGCCTCCCTTATGAGTTCCTGTGCCTTTTCAGGCTCCTCCATCCAGAGAATCCCGTAGAGAAGTTTCCCCTGATGGAAGTCAGGGAAGTTCTCTTTTATGAGTTCTGCAAGTCTCCTTGCCTTTTCAGTATGCCCTGAAAAGAGAAGTTTTTCTGCAACCTCAACACTTTCCTTCTTCTCTCCCTTTTTCACATGTATCTCCCCCTGAAGGAACAAGAGTTCGGGCTCTTCAGGGAATTTTTTCAGGAATGAATTTACCTTTTCCCTTATCTCCCCTTCATACTGGGGAAAGTTTCTCCACGCCCTCCTCAGAAGCTCTGCAGAGCGGTCAGGATGCCCTGTTTTTCCATAAATTTCTGAAAGCCTGTAAATTATGTCATAGGTCTGGACCCCGCTCTTTTCAATCCTCTCAAGCATCGCCTCTGTAAATTCTTTCTCCTCCTCAACCTCGGAGATGTGCTCAAGTTCTGTTAAGGCATCCTCATATCTCTCCATTGAAATATAGAGGTCACAGAGTCTCTTCCTTGCCTCAATATTTGCCGGGTCCTTCCTTATTATCTCCCGGTATTTATTGAGTGCATCATCCCTCTCAAGAACCGATGCAAGTTCAAATGCCTTATCCTGATGCCCGGTTTTGAGATAGAAATCTGCAAGAACGGTTGCTATTTCCTTTCCTTTATCTTTAAATTTCTCCAGCACCTCTATTGCATCGTGTATAACCTCTGGATTTCTCTCAACCGCCCTCTTCAAACTGTAAAGTCCTGCCTCAATGTTTCCATCAGAAAGCTCCATCTCTCCAATACCTATGGAAATAAACGGATTTCCATAATACTCCCTCTCCACCCTGCGGTACTCCATGCTTATCACTCCCTTCTCCTCAGGATTCCTTTCAAGTATCAAATTGAGGTACTCTCTCGCCTTTTTGAAGTCCTCCATTTCGTAGAAAAGAATGAGGAAATAAAGATGGACGAGGTCCCTTGGTCCCCATCTTTCCTTCTTCATGACCGTGTTCTCGACTATCTCCTTTTCCCTCACCCTGAGTTTCTTTTTATCTTCGTCCGGGAGTTCATTCAGAATCTTTGCAGCATTTTCCAGGTCTCTTTCCTCAATGTACTTCTCTATGAGATACTCTCCTATTCGGGAGGGGGAACCGTGCTGGTAATACAGATCCAGGGTGAACTTTATAACATTTTCCCTTTTGACGAGCCTTTCAAGTTTCCTCAACCAGGTTACTGCTTCTGCAAATCTCTGGTTTTCAATGTATATTCTCACTATCTCTTCCATTACGGGAACATCCTCTGAGTCCCCGCGCAAAAGCCCTTCCAGGAGACCCACCGCCTTTTCCCAGTTACCTGTAGCAGAAAGCCTCCTTGCCTTTTCTATTACCTTATCCTTACCCCCAAATGCTATCATCACTAAGGAGGATAGGTGAAAGTAAAAGAAATGTCAAGGTTACAAAAACTCAGGATTGACTTTCTCTTATTTTTATGTAAATTATGTATCCATGAGACCTCTTTCCATGGTTCCTTCCGGGACCGAGGTTGTGATTGTTGAGATAAGGGGAGGATGGAGGAGTGCAAAAAGGCTCCAGGATATGGGGCTCCTTCCCGGAGTGAGATTGAGGGTGATAAACAATATGGGAAGGGCTCCTATTCTGATTGAATTAAACAACTCAAAACTCGCCATTGGCAGGGGGCTTGCGCAAAAGGTAATTGTCAGATGATACATCTGGTTGCGATAGGGAAGTTGAGGGAAAGATATATAAGGGAGGGTGTGGACTATTATCTCAAACTCATAAAGAGGTGGTGTCCGGTAAAGGAATGGGAGGTTGACAGGATAGAGAATTTCCTGGTAAGGGATGGATATCATGTATTGCTGGACGAAAGGGGGAAGTTGTTTGATTCTTTATCCTTTTCACGATGGCTCCAGGAAAGACTTAAAATGGATATCTATTTTTACATAGGCGGGGCAGATGGGTTTGGCAATGAGGTAAAGAAAAAAGCAGATTTTCTTTTATCCCTCTCCCCCCTCACCTTTCCCCATGAGCTCGCACGGCTCATCCTTGCAGAGCAGATATACCGTGCCCTCTCCATCTTAAAGGGAACTCCATATCACCGGTGAGCAACCCGAATGTAATAGTAAACATCCCCTTCCTTTACGGGTTTGAGGTCCCCCGGAAGGTTGAGTAAAAACTCGGTATCTCCAAGCAAAAGGATTCCTCCTGTTTTAAGAACAGAAACCACGTTCTCCACTGCCTTTTTTCTTGCATTTCCCGAAAAATACATGAGGACATTCCTGAGCATTATGAGGTCAAATGAGAAGTTAAAGGGAGGAGGGGAAAGCAGGTTTGAGACCATGAAATATACCCTTTCCTTTATCTCATTCTTCACCCGGTAAAAGGCTCCCTCCTTAACAAAAAATCTCAATACCTCGTCCTTCCTCAACTCCCTCAGCGCCCTTTTTTTGTAAACCCCCCTTCTTGCAAACTCTATCGCAGACTTACTTACGTCCGTTCCCCACACAGTTGCTCCCTCAAGTGCCATTGCAATGGAATACGCCTCCTCCCCTGTGGCACATCCACATGACCATGCGATGAGTTCCTTCTTCCCGAACCTCTCTTTCAGAAACTCAAACTGACGCCTCCCCCTCATGAACCAGGTCTCTTTTACAAGCACACTCTCCAGCATTTCTTCTTCACTTCTTCCATTAAGGGATAACCTTCTTATCTCATTAAATGTGATTCCATATTTATCCGTTATTCTTTTCTCATCCGAACTCATTTATCGCCTCCACTATCTCAAAAAGTGATGAAGTCCTGTTAACTGCCCCTTTTTCAAGAGCAGCCCTCGATATTCCATAAACCGCACATTCTTCTTCTCTCAACGCATACGTCCTCCCTCCCGAAAGCCTTATTTTCAGTAACCCCTCTGCTCCATCCTCTCCCATCCCGGAAAGCAAAATCCCACACGCCCCCTCTCCATACTCCTCCGCAAGGGAGGAGAAAAACCTGTCAATGGATGGAGCTCCCTCCACACCCGGTGGAAGCCTTATTTTTCCATCTTCCACAACCATATCTCTTCCCGGAACAGCAATGGTAACTCCTTTTTCCACTTCCATCCCCTCTGATGCAAGTCTCACAGGAACACTGGAGGAACTCCTGAGCCAGGTAACAAATCCCTCCTCAAATCCCTCTGAAAGGTGCTGAACAACAAGAACCGGAACAGGATAATCAGAGGGGAGGGTTTCAATTATTTTACGAACGAGAACAGGTCCTCCTGTGGATGAGCCAATACCAATAACCTTTACCACTTTTTTATTCTTTCTGCGTTTAACCTCCACCTTTGAAATGATTCTTAATTTAAGAGGAAGTTCCTTCGCAAGTTTATCCCACGACCCCCTCGGCTTTTTCACTATATCAACTGCACCCCTTGAGAGTGCCTCAAATGAGGTGTAATACTCATCCTCATCAACCGCAACCGTAAGAACGAGAATGGGGGTGGGTCTTTCCTCCATTATCCTCTTTATTGCCTCAAGCCCATCCATAACCGGCATTCTCAAATCCATAATCACCACATCGGGTTTCTTTTCCAGACAGAGTCTCACTCCATCCAGTCCATTCTCTGCCTCTCCAACAACCTCAAATCCTCCTGTATCATGGAGGATGCGTTTAACAATTTCCCTTACAACCTTTGAATCGTCAACTATCAGTACCCTTATACTCATCCTTCAACAGGTTCACCAGGTCAATTACCGGAACTATCCTTTCACTCTCAAGAAAGGTATATCCAAGATAAAAGGATGGGAGTTCCTCTTTCTTCCGCAGAACCACTTCCTCTTTCCCCTCTATTCTTTCCACCCCGAAGGCATAGAGAAGGGAAGAGTGTATGAGCACATGCCTTCCCGTTTTCCTCCCGGAGAAAAGTTCCCCAAGGTCCACAACCTGAATGTTTCTTCCATTCCACTCTATCCACTCCTTTCCCTCAAACTCCATCGTCTTTTCCTTTGGAACCACCCTGAGAATTGATGCGGCAGGAACCCCAACGGTGTAGTCTCCAGCACCAACAAGAAGAATATGCATGGTGGAGATAAGCGGAGGAAGAGAAAGAATAATCCTGCTTCCCTTTCCCTTCTCTGTTTCAACCCTGACCTCTCCACCGCATCCCTCAATAACCCTTTTTACCACATCCATCCCAACTCCCCTTCCTGAAACCTCATCAACCTCCTTCCGGGTGGAAAATCCGGTATAAAAAAGGAAGGAAAAAAGCATATTTCTTCCTATTTCCTCACCTTCTCTCAGAAGCCCCTCTTCCACTGCCCTTTTTTTCAGCTCCTCCTCATCTATCCCCCTCCCATCATCCTCAACCACAACCTCTATTTTCTCTCCCTTTCTTTTTGCCCTTATGCTCACCAGTCCCTCCTCCGGCTTTCCCATCCTTTCTCTTTCCTCGGATGGCTCTATACCGTGGTCCACTGCATTTCTCAAAAGGTGGGTTAATGGTTCTCCAAGGTTTTCAATAATCCTTCTGTCAAGTTTCACATCCCCTGCATCAACCTCAAACCTGACCTTTTTCCCTTTCCTCTCTGCAACATCGTGAACAAGAGACCTGAAGTTTTCCAGAAATGGCTGCAAGGGAACGAGTTGCAATCTGGAAAGTTCTATCTCCACCTCCCTGAGTCCACGAAGGATGGATATGGTCTCCTTCCTTCCCATCCGGTAAAGTGAGAGTGTTTCAAGATAGAGGGTATCAATCAGGGCGGATATACGGTCAAGAATCTCGGGGTCCACCCTCACCGTTTCAAATCTCTCCTCCTCAACCTTCTCTCCCTTTATGAGTTTTATAAGTCTTATTGCCTTTCTTCTCTCCTCATCATTCCATGGGATTTTTCCCTTCTTTATTTTTATGAGTTCGTCCTCAAGCCTGTGAGCCTTTTCCCCGATATCATCAAGTCCAACCATCCTGGAAGAACCCTTAAGAGTATGAGCCTCCCTTATGAGTTCATCCCATGGAGGTTCCGGGAGCAAAATGAGCCTCTCAAGACGCTCTATCCTTTCTTTCGCCTCTTCCATAAAGATTTTTACAAACTCATCCATTTTCCAGAGAAAATTCTCTTATTTTCTCTCTGAGTTTTTCACCAACATCCACCAGGGATTCTGTTGCAGTATGGAGTTCCTTTATGGTCTGTTCAATCCGCTGAAGGCTTCCTGCAACGTCCTTGACAGCAAGTGCAACCTGTTCGGTGGCATTTCGCTGCTGTCCGGTGGAGAAAGATATTTTCACAAAGGCATCCATTATCTCCTTCATTTCCTGAACGATGTTTTTGAGACTCTCCCGTGCATTTTCCACCTTCTTTCTTCCCTCCTCAATCATTCCTGCCCCCTCCTCTCCGGCTTTTGCAAGGGGTTCCATTGCATACATTACCTCCTGGATAACCCTCTCTATTTCCCTCAGAGAGGTCTTTGATTCCTCTGCAAGCCTCCTCACCTCATCCGCAACCACAGAAAACCTCTTTCCGTATTCCCCTGCTGCAACTGCCTCTATCGCTGCGTTTATTGATAGAATATGCGTCTCCTCAACTATCTCCTTCACCATTTCAATCACATTTTCTATCTTGCTTATCCGCCCACCCAGATTCTCTATTCCCCTGCTCATCTCCTCCATCTTCCCTATTATCTTCCTCATATCCTCAACCATTCCCCTCAGGCTCTTTTCCTCATTCTCAACCTTTATCGTGTGGTCCTCAACCTTTCCTGCCATGCTCTCTGCAAGGGATGCAACCTCTCTTGCAGATTGTGCAAGTTCCTCCGCAGCAGCGGATATTTCACTCACCCCTGCGGATTGCTGGGTTACGCTTTCTGCCTGAACGCGGACGGTTGAAGATAATTGTGTAACTGCAGAGGCGAGTTTAAGTCCCGATGTTTTTACCTCTTCCATAAGGGAGGATAGAGAGGATATCATATGATTGAACTCCATGGAAAGCATACCGAGTTCATCAAAGGATGTGGGGGCGATGGAAAAAGAAAGGTCTCCCTTTGATACGCGTTCAAAACCGCTTCTGAGAGATTCAACCGTTTTCTTCACATTCTTCACAACAAGATATGCATAGATTATAACGCATATAAAAATTATTCCGCTCAAACCTGAAAAGGAAAAAATATCACGTTCAATGGTATGCATTTCCTTTGCAAGTATGTGGTGCTCTTTTATCATCCCTATTGTAAGAACGTGAAAGAGAATAAAGGAGGAAAGGATGAGAGTCAAAAACCACAAAAGAACCTTTGTATGGTAAGGGAATTTTGTGAGCTCTTCTTCTATTTTTATTCTTCCACACAGATAATTCTCACAGGATGCAGCAGCAATTCCTGAACCCAGAATCCCCCAGCCGATGAGCCAGAAGAAGTGGGCAGGGGACCACGGCAGATAGAGAAATGCGGATATAACATATCCCATGAGCAAGGAAAAGTATCTGTACTTTATGTAAAAGAGGCTGTTTTTCGAGTAAACAAGGTACAGAACAAGGTAAAGGATGGTGAAAGATGCAAAAAGAAGGTAAACCGGAGGGTATTTTCCCTGCATGAGGAGGGAAAGACTAAAGTGCCCGAGGAGAATGAAGGGGATGGACAGGAAAAATGCACGGTTTACCATTTTATCCTCCTTTTTATCTTTTCAATATCCAGAATCACGGTATCCCCGAGCGTTCCGGATGCAAGTTCCGAGCCTGAAAGGGGGGTGGGTTCTCCCTTCTTTATTCCCAGAACCTCATCCACAAGTAATCCTCTTTTCTCTTTTAAAACCACCACAATTTTTCCCTCCCCCTTTTCCTCCCCCATGATGGAGGAAAGACTGTAAACAGGAACAGGTGAACCTCTCAGGAGCATCACCCCTTCAAACCCTGGAGGTGATAGAGGAATTGGAGTAAGGGTCTTTTTTTTCACCACCTCCTCAACATCCTCAAGCCTGAGTGCAACATCTCTATTCCCCACCCTTACATAAAGAAACATCATCTCCTCCCGGAGAGGAGTGCCTTAACTCTTGCAACCAGTTTTTCAGGATGAAATGGTTTCGGGAGATAGTCATCCGCCCCGAGTTCAAATCCCTTCAATTCATCCTCAAGGGTGTTTTTGCTCGTGAGCATGAGAACAAGGGTATCCTTTGTTTCAGGGTAGTTCCTTATCTGCTGCAAAACCTCAAAACCATCCATCTCAGGCATCATAACGTCAAGAATTACAAGATCGGGTCTTTCGGATATGACCTTTTCAAATCCTTCTTTCCCATTTTGTGCCTCAAGAACCTCAAATTCATCAGAAAGAAGGCTCTTCACTATCTTTCTCAGGGTGGGGCTGTCGTCTATCACCATGACTTTTTTCCTTGTCTCCACAAAGCCAGTCTCTTTAACGACCTCTGTCTCCTCTATTTTCACCCCTCTTATTTCCACAACCCGTGCTGCCTCATCAAAAGTTGTTATCCCCATGAGAACCTTCTTTACCGCATTTACGGACATACTCTGGAATCCCTCTTCTTTCAGAACCTCTTTTATCCTCCCTGCCCCTCCTCCCTCTGCTATTACGGGACGAAGCGCATCAGAAATCCTTATCACCTCCTCCACAGCTGTCCTTCCCTTGTATCCAGAGCCATTGCACTTATCACATCCTCTTGCCACCCTTACTTTTACAGGCTCCGATGCAATCAATCCCCACCTTTCCTCAAGCTCCTCGGGAGTGAGAACCACTTCCTCGGCACAGTATGGACATATCTTCCTTACAAGCCTCTGTGCAATAACACCCCTGAGAACCTCGGATACCATCTCCGGATTTGAACCCAGGGAGTAAAATCTCTGGAAAGCGGAGACTGCATTGTTTGTGTGAAGGGTGGAAAGAACAAGATGTCCTGTAAGGGCAGCATTCAGGGCAATTTCTGTTGTTTCTTTATCCCTTATTTCTCCAACCAGAATAACATCCGGGTCCTGACGAAGAATGGAACGAAGCACACTTGCAAATGTCAATCCCTGTTCATTCTTTACCTCAACCTGGGTTATCCCTTCTATTTTGTACTCAACAGGGTCTTCCACGGTTATTATGTTCGTCTCACCGGTTTTTATGCGGTTAAGTATTGCATAGAGGGTTGTCGTTTTTCCACTTCCTGTGGGACCTGTTGCGAGAATCATTCCATATCTGGATGAGAGCATTTCTTTTATGAGCCTCAGGCTCTCAGGAAGGAATCCCAGATCTTCAAGACCAAGTCCCACCCTTGAATAATCAAGGATTCTCAAAACCACCTTTTCGCCGTAAATAGAAGGCAGAGCAGATATTCTCAGGTATATCTCCCTGTTCTCAAAAAGAATGGTTGCCTCACCATCCTGTGGTTTTCTTCTTTCTGCGAGTTTCATCTTACCCATTATTTTTATCCTTGAAACAATACTCGGATGAATTTTTTTGGGAAACTTTGCAAATTCATAGAGAACACCATCTATCCTGAATCTCACAAGGGTAAAGTTTTTAAGGGGCTCAATATGAATATCGGTTGCTTCCTTCTTTATTCCCTCAAGTAAAATAAAATTCACAAGCCTGATTATCGGGGGTTCCCTTGCAAGTCTCTGGAGGTCAAGGACCGTCTGTTCTTCTGTGCGATATTCAACCACCTGGAGATTTTCGAGCGCTTCCTCAAACGATATCTCCACCACCTCTTCCTTTGGTCTCTTCTCCTCAAGAACCCTCTTTATTTCCCTTTCAGGGACAAGAACTATCTCAACATGGCTTTCTGTAATGAATTCAACGTCCTTGAAAGTTTCAATATCAAAGGGATTTGCCGTTGCAAGGTAAGCTTTATTTGCCTCTCTTTTTAATGGAACAACCTTCCTCTTTTTCCAGAATGCGTAGGGAAGCAGATTGAAAAATTCATCGTCCACCCTGTCTATTTTTTCCAGGAATTTATACCCATAAAGTTCTGCATATTTTGAAAGAAATACCTCATCCGGGACCAGTTTTCTTTTGAAAATTTCCCTGTCAGGATTTGCATCCTTCATCTCCTGAAGGATGGAAGGAGCAAGAACACCCTCTTCTATGAGTTTTAGTGTAACCCTGTCTCTCATTGGAGATCATCCCGGATAGCTGTGGGTTGCGGTGTGCTGCTGCTCACATACCACCAGTCAATCTCATCATCCCCGTCTATATCATTCCCGTAGCGTCTCGATGCAACCGCTCCTGCAATGAAGTACTCCCTTCCCTTCTCCTTTTCCCAATAGATGTAGTAGTAATACCTGTGCTCAGGGTCCATAACCAGGTCCAAGTTGTTCGGGGGATATTTTATGTAAAAGGTGTCGGTGTATGGAGGATACCTCACAGAGTTATTTGTCAGGTCTTCTGTTCCGGGTCCATAATGCCCATGTTCTGCATAAAATGCATGTTCGAGTTGATATATCAGAGTGAGGGTCCTCTTCATTTCTGCCCGGTAAACAGAAGCCCTTGCCCTTCTAAAATTTGGCACAGCAAGTGCTGCAATTATTCCCAGAACCGCAATCACGACCATGAGTTCAACAAGTGTGAATCCGCGTTTCACTTTTCAGCCTCCTCATCCTCAAATAGTGGACCATAAAAGGTTATTTTCATTCCTGTTTCATCCTCTATTACATAACCGTATTCGGGATGTCTGTAATAGACAACCCCCTCTGGAAGATCAAGGAGAGACGCCGCCTCAGGGAAGCTCCCCTTAGCCTGGTAATACCTCCTCACCATTATATCCGCCCTTATTGCAGGGGGAAGGAGAGAATCCCTGAGGACGGCGCTCTCTTCGGGGGGAGAAGGCTTCCGGGAGAGAATTCCATAGACTTCAAAACCTATTATGGGAAGTGTTATAAGCAAAAATACCCCCAGAAAATTTCTTCCTCCTTTTCTTTCCGGTTTTTCCAGCATCTCTTCCTCAAGGGGTATCCTGAGTGCACATATCTTGCAGTAAAACTTTCCATCCTTCTCCAGAAAAAGGTCTTCTTCCTCCATCAACCTTCCGCATCCAGAACACTTATACATGGCCATTTTTATACCTCCCCTTTTGTAAACTTTATACAAAAACTGTTCCCCTTTTTTGACATTGACATTCATGGGGATAAAAAAAGATGGTGTAAAATTTTATTTACGCGGGTAAAAATTTATTTACGCCTTAATTTTCCTGCAAACTCCAGGGTGAGTTCTCTTGCTATCGGGTCGCAGTCTTCAATTCTCACAAGTAATGTATCCCCAAGCCTGAAACTCCACCTTTTCCCCCTGAGCATAAAATCCTTCTCTCTGAATTTGTAGAGGTCCTGGGGAAGGTTTTCCCTGGGAAGGAATCCATCAATGAAAAAGTCCTTGAGTTCAACCCATATCCCTCCAAAAGTCACATTTGTTACAATTCCCGGATATTCTCTATTCCTGTGTTTGTTGAGATATTCAAGGATCTTTACCTTCACCGATTCCCTTTCTGCCTCATCCGCCTTCCACTCACATTCAGTTGCACGGTCTGCAATGTATTCAAGTTCTTTTTCACTGTATTTCTCTCCCTTGAGCAGCCTCTGAATTATAAGGTCGGGGTATCTTCTTATAGGAGAGGTGAAATGGGTGTAAAATTTTGATGCAAGTCCGTAGTGTTCCGCATGGGTTGCAACATATCTTGCACGCTTCATGGACCTCAGAAGCATGTAGTTCACTATATGTTCGTAATCCTTCCCCCTTACCCTTTCTATTACTTCCTGCAGTCCTTTTCTTGAATAAGACCTGACCCTGTGTCCAAAAAGTGAGACAAACCTGAAAAACTCTTTGAGTTTCAGTTCATCAGGTTCCTCGTGAACCCGGTAAATTGATGGGACTTTGAGCATGTAAAGATGCTCTGCAACAACCTCATTTGCAAGGATCATTAACTCCTCTATCAGGCGATGGGAATTGTATCTCACATCCTCCCGAACCTCCAGCACTTCACCATTCTCATCCAGTATTACCTTCATCTCCGGGATATCAAAATCAAGGCTTCCCCTTTCTCTTCTTCTCTCCCTCAGAGTGGATGCAAGTTCCCAGGCTATTTTTAAATCCTCCTTAAATGGTGAATCCCTTTTCTCATCAAGTATATCCTGTGCCTCCTTGTAATTCATTCTTTTCCTGTTATCCACAACACACTCAACGATATCATAGTCCCTCACATGCCCGTTTTTATCCACTTCCATTATCACGCTTATCGTGAGTCT
>Ga0180300_10001076_pt1 | contig 12515 bp, 11 predicted proteins | sample GuaBasSediGuay15_FD_121798 | JGI IMG/M metagenome (GOLD analysis project Ga0180300, IMG submission 121798) | Subseafloor sediment microbial communities from Guaymas Basin, Gulf of California, Mexico - Guay15, Core 4569-2, 21-24 cm | ecosystem: Environmental > Aquatic > Marine > Hydrothermal... | reverse complement strand
CAGATAAATTTAATGTTATATACAAGAGAACAGATGGAAATTATGGTCTAATAGAGCCTGAGGAATGAATAAAGTAAGTAAATTGGTATTCTTCACCCTTATATTTCTTATAATTCTTACGCTCTCCTATGCTGTAAGTAAGCATTTTATTGCTGGAAAAGAGAAATATTCTTATGTAAAACTTAAAATTGCCATACCCAACATTTATCCTGAAGTGGCAGAGAGTATAAAGGAAGGTGATTACATAATAGATAAACAGGGAAACAGAATCTTTAAAATAGAATCTGTTTTTATAAAACCTGCGGAGCATCCAGTTGAGACATGTGATGGTCGTATTGTTAAAGCGGAGCATCCTATATATAAGAGTGCAATAATTACAGTTAAGACTGTTAAGCCAACTAAATCATTAATAGTTGGTTACAATAGAAGAACTGCAAGGATAGGCGCAAAGCTTGTAATTGAAACGCCCAAAGTAAGATTTGTTGGCGTGGTGCTTAGTGTAGAAAAAGGAGATTAAATGAGACTTTTTAAAAATATATTCAATTCAGAGCAAAAAGAACTTAAGAGGTTAAGAACTATAGTTGAGAAGGTTAACTCTCTTGAAGAGAGTATAAAGGATCTTTCAAACGAGGAACTTGCAAGAAAGACCACCGAATTTAAAAATAGACTTAAAAACGGAGAATCTCTAAATGACATTCTTATGGAAGCCTTTGCAGTTGTAAGAGAGGTTGCAAGAAGAACTGTTGGTATGAGACACTTTGATGTTCAAATAATGGGTGGAGTGGTTCTACATGAGGGAAAGATTGCAGAGATGAAAACTGGTGAAGGAAAGACTCTTGTAGCAACACTCCCAATTTATCTTAATGGATTAACTGGTAAAGGAGTTCACCTTGTAACTGTTAATGACTATCTTGCAAAAAGAGACGCATTATGGATGGGTCCTATATATAGATTTCTCGGTCTTACAGTAGGTGTAATTCAACATGAAACCTCTTTCCTTGTTGAGTGGGATGAGAAGGAAAAATTCAGTGTAAAGCTTGTTCCATGCAGTAGAAGAGAAGCATACCTTGCAGATGTCACATACGGAACAAACAATGAGTTTGGTTTTGATTATCTAAGAGATAATATGGCTGTTTCTCTTGAACAGGTTGTTCAGAGAGAGCTTAACTATGCCATTGTTGATGAGGTTGATTCTATTCTTATTGATGAGGCAAGAACCCCTCTAATCATCTCCGGCCCAAGTGAGAAATCAACTTCTATCTATTATAAATGCGCAAGGATTGCAAAACAATTGAAAAGAGATGTAGATTTTACTGCTGATGATAAAGAGAAGACAGTTGCCTTAACAGAAGAGGGTGTAAAGAAGATAGAGAAGATGCTCGGGATTTCCAATCTCTATGATAGCACAAATGTTGAGCTTGTAAGCCACATAATACAGGCTATAAGAGCTTTAGTTCACTTTAAAAATGAAGTTGATTACATAGTTAAAGATGGCGAAGTAATAATTGTTGATGAGTTTACCGGTAGACTCATGTATGGAAGAAGATATTCAGATGGTCTTCATCAGGCTATTGAAGCAAAAGAAAATCTTAAGGTAAGGGCAGAAAGTCAGACACTTGCCACTATAACTTTTCAGAATTATTTTAAGATGTATAAGAAGTTAGCTGGCATGACAGGTACAGCAAAGACAGAGGAGCAGGAGTTTATTGAGATATATAATCTTCCTGTTGTGGTAATCCCCACCAATAAACCTGTTATAAGGAAAGATTATCCTGATGTGATATATGCCACTGAGAAAACAAAGTTTAAAAAAATTGTGGAGGAGATAAGAGATTGTTATAAGAGAGGACAGCCAGTTCTCGTGGGTACCCGTTCCATTGAGAAATCAGAAAGAATATCAAAGATGCTTAAAAGAGAAGGTATTCCTCATCAGGTTCTCAATGCTAAGTATCATGAAAAAGAGGCTGAAATAATTAAAAAAGCAGGTCAGAAAGGGATGGTTACCATAGCCACAAACATGGCTGGAAGAGGAGTTGATATTGTTCTTGGAGAAGGTGTAACGGAGTTGGGTGGACTCCACATTATTGGAACCGAACGTCACGAATCAAGAAGAATAGATAATCAGCTAAGAGGTAGAGCGGGAAGACAGGGAGATCCAGGTAGCTCAAGATTCTATCTTTCCCTGGAGGATGAGATATTGAGACTCTTTGGAGGAAACTCAATTAAGAGAATAATGGGTATACTTAAAATGGACGAAGAGACACCACTTGAGCACCCAATGTTAACAAGGGCTATAGAGAATGCTCAGAAAAAGGTTGAGGCATATCACTTTGAGATAAGAAAGAACCTCCTTGAATATGATAATGTACTGAATAAGCATAGAGAAGTTATATACAAAGAGAGAAGAAAGATTCTTGAAAAGGCAAATTTAAGAGATGAGTTCCTTGAATTTTTAGAAAAGATGATAACTGACATTGTTGAAGTTCACCTCTCCAAATCTCTGGAAGAACTTGACTATGAAGGGCTTTCAAAATCCTTTGCCGAGCTTACGGGAATACTTATAAAACCTGATGATTTAAAGAAGATAAGTAGAGACGATGTTTTAAATGTACTTCTTGATATTGCCAGAAAGAGATACGAGCAGAAGGAAGAGGAATTAAGAAAACTCTCTCAGGAAAATGAAAGTATTAGAAAACAGTTCGGCGAAGATCCTATGAGGGAGATAGAGAGATACCTTCTTCTAAGGATAATTGATTCCAAATGGAAAGACCATCTTTATGCAATGGACCATCTTAAAGAAGGTATAGGACTTCGTGCATATGGTCAGCAGGATCCATTGATTGCATATCAAATTGAGGGTTTCGAGTTATTCCAGTCAATGCTTCATTCCATAAGGGAAGATTGGATAAGATTTATTTTCAGAGTGGAGTTAAAAAGTGAGCCAAAAGAGAACAGAGCTCAGCGAAGAGCAAGAAAGCATAAAAAGTCTAAAAGAAGAGTTTAATAGTCTTGAAGGATTTAAGGAATCCGGAGATCTTGATAAAAAAATAGAATCTCTTGAGAAAGAGATTTCAAATATCACAGACTGGGGAAGTAATAAGACAAGGGAGGTTTTATCAAAACTCAACACTCTAAAGGAAGAGAAGGAGAAGAAGAGTAAAATTATCTCACTTTTTCAAGAAGTAGACTTTTTACTTGAGTTGTTAAAAGATGAACATGATGAATCTCTTGTTAACGAATTAAAGGACAAAGTTAAGGAACTCAAGGTAGAAATTGAGGAGTATAAAAAGATATTTTTCCTTTCAGGGGAACATGATAAGAGCAATGCCATTGTTTCACTTTCTGCTGGAGCTGGCGGAGTAGATGCTATGGATTGGACACAGATACTCCTTGAGATGTATCTTAAGTGGTTTGAAAAAAAGAGATTTGATTTTAATATTGTAGAGGCTTCTTATGGAGAAGAAGCAGGACTTAAAAGTGCTACAGTTATAGTTAAGGGTGATTATGCCTATGGGCTTTTGAAAGGGGAGAATGGAGTTCATAGATTGGTAAGGATTTCTCCCTTTGATGCTGCGCATAGAAGACACACATCCTTTGCACTTGTAGAAGTTGTACCGGAGATTCCTGAAGAGGAGATAAAGATTAATGAGGATGATTTACGGATTGATGTATTCAGAGCCAGTGGTCATGGAGGACAGTATGTTAACAAGACAGATTCAGCAGTAAGAGTTGTTCATATCCCCACAGGAATAGTTGTTACATGTCAGAGCGAAAGATCCCAGCTCAAAAACAAAGAGACTGCTTTAAAGATACTTTATTCTAAACTGGTTGAATTGAAAAAGATTGAGAAAGAGAAGAAAGTTTATGAACTGAAGGGAGGATTCAAATCCGCTTCCTGGGGGAATCAGGTAAGGAGTTATGTTTTTCATCCGTACACTCTTGTTAAGGATCATAGGACAGGATTTGAAACTGGAAATCTTGAGAAAGTATTAAATGGAGAAATTGATGATTTTATATGGGCTTATCTAAGGAAACTAAAGGATGAGAAGGGAAAGAAGGAAAAAGATAATTAAAATAATAAAAAGAGGAACAGGAATAATTCTCGGGTCTGTTATTCAGGCTCTTGGTATAATACTTTTTCTTGCACCGAACAAAATTGCACCTGGTGGTTTTTCAGGTCTTGCCATAGTTATCCATTATGTAATTCCTCTTCCCATAGGAGCAATATACTTTGCTTTAAATGTCCCCCTTTTTATTCTGGCAGCACGGAAATATGGATTTACCTTTATAGGAACAACTCTCTTTGCAACTACTGCATCTTCCATTGCAATAGATGTCTTAAACCCATATTTCTCACCGCTTACAAACAATCCCCTCCTTGCATCAATATATGGTGGCGTTCTCGTTGGAGTTGGAGTTGGTATAGTTTTTAAAAATTGGGCAAGTACTGGTGGGACAGATCTTCTAGGGCAGCTCCTGTATGATTATCTTGGTCTTTCCTTTGGAACAACCATGCTTATATTTGATACATTAATTGTTGTGCTTGCAGCTTTTGTATTTAAATCTCCAGATTATGCTCTCTATGGTTTTCTTGGTCTGTTTGTTTCAGCAAAAGCTACTGATCTTGTTCAGGAAGGTCTCTCCTATTCAAAATCTGTTTTTATTATCTCCAATTCATATGAAAGAATAAAAATTAGGATAATAAGAGAACTTCACAGAGGAGTTACAGAATTTAAAGTTAAAGGTTCATATACAGGAATAGAGAGAACAGCGCTTCTCTCCGTTGTTCCCCAGAGGCAACTCTCTTCAATAAAAGAGATTATTCACGATGAGGATCCAGATGCCTTTGTTGTGATATTAAATGCTGCACAGGTTATTGGTGAAGGATTTCTACCTATAGAGGAGGCAAAGAGATGAGAATAGAGGTTGATCCTCATATTCACACGATTGCTACAGGCCATGCTTTTTCTACAATTATTGAAAATGCTAAGGTTGCTAAGGAAAGAGGACTTTTGGGTATATGTATTACAGATCACGGACCAGCACGACCCGATAGTCCAAAGATTGATTACTTTAAAATGCTTTACAATTCCTATCTTCCCGAAAAGATAGAGGATATAAAGATCTATACAGGCGTGGAGCTAAATATTTTGTCAAAACACGGAGATATTGATTTACCAGAGTACATCCTTGAAAAACTTGATTTTGTTATTGCTTCATTCCATAACGGTACTCCATACTCTTCAAATTCAATAGTAAAAAACACAGAAGCAATCATAAATACCATTAAGAAACCATATATAGATGGAATTGCTCATCCAGGAGATCCCCATTTTCCATATCCTGTAGAACTTGAAGAGGTGGTAAAGGCAGCAGCTCAGTTTAAGAAAGCCTTAGAAGTAAATAACAATGCGTTGAAAAGAGGGGAGAGGTGGTTTAAGCACTACACAAAATTGACTGAGCTATGTATAAAGTACAAAGCTCCCATTCTCATCTCTTCTGATGCACATTTTTCCTATTATGTGGGAGATTTCTCTCTATCTTTAGAGGTTATCTCGCAGTTTGGGGATGAAGCATATGACTTAATAATAAATAGAACGTTAAGGGGGTTTGAAAAATTTATAGGAAGAGAAGGAGTCTCAACAGATACATTATAATTATAATTATTATTTTTATTGCATCGCTGTCTTTTTATGACTATTCTTATTTTTTCTACCTTTACATGCAAACAGAGGATCTCCCCTTTCCTGCATACCATTTATGGAAGACCAACTCTTCTTTTGTCATAATTGATAGATTGTATTTTGAAAAAGATTATGTTTTTGACTTAAAGATTGGAGTAATAAATCCAAGAAATGGATCAATAGAAATTGAGAAATGGGCTCTTGGAGATAGATTTAGGAATAATGCTAATTTAAGATGGAGAAAACCGGAGAGAAGAGGGAAATTCTACTATCTGTATGGAATTTTGCCAAGAAGAGAATTGTATTTGAAACTTAAGATAAAAACAAATGATATTCCAGGAATAGGTAGTGGATATCTATATTTTGTCCATCTCTACAAGAAGTATTATTTTAAAATTACCCTTGCAACGGTGAGAAAATTTCATTTTAATAGTATAGAAGAAGAATTAATACCGTATATTGCAGGTTATAATTTTGAGTATGGTAGCGTTACAGAAGAAATTTCAGAAAATGGTGGAATTCATCCTCTCGATCCGTTGGTAAGAAATTTTAGTCTTGAGTATGTAGAAAAGTCACCTGAGGAAACTGTTAGATCTCTTATGCAGTTTGTCATGAATGTTTTTAAAAAAGGCATTAATGTAACATACATTGGAGATTATCCAGACTATTATTACCTTGAAAGATTTAAAAAGTATGGTCCTATATGGGGGGTATGTTCTGAGAGGTCACTTGTTCTTGTTAGTTTGCTTAGATCTCTCGGAATTCCTGCAAGAATTGTCTATGCAATAGGATTTCCAGTATCCCATGCTTTTGTGGAAGTTTATGTTAATGATATGTGGGTAAATGTTGATCCATCATATGGTGTGTTTGATGATCCAGATTTTTATTTCGAAGATATTGTAAGGGAACTTTCCACATTGCAAGTTTTCTATGGGGGAGTTAAAGGAGACTTCATTAATAACACAAATGAGCAGTTTGTGAAATACCCCTATCAGGAGAATTTAAATTACAGGTATTTAAAAGATTCTATAACAATAATGGGAATATCAGGGATATTGCTTGGAGAAGACTACCATCTGACGATCAGGGTAAGATGGGCAACAAAAGCAAGTCAACCAAGAATTAAATTTGTCTTTCAAGATGCTGTTACAGGAGAGGATGTTCTCATTGTAAACACTAAAGCTTTACTTTTTAAGTTTTCAGAGGCTAATTTATATGTGAAACTAAAAACGAGAAAGTTTGCCACACATAAAGGGGAGAAATATGTGAGGTTAAAAATTTATCTGGTTAAAGAAGGTGTTCTGGATTATGCGGAGTTTCCTGAGCCAATAAAGCTAAAATGTTTTTCATTTTAGTTATTAATACTGTGCTTTATAAAAGGTTTTTCTTGTTCTTGACAAGAGTACAAAAAGTAGTAAAATAACAGAAAAATAGAAAGGAGGTGAGGAGTACTTTACTTTTTAAAGTAAAGTTCCGAGGAGGTGAAGGAATGAAAAAGATTTTAACTTTAATTCTTGTCTTAGCGTTGATTGTTGGTTTTGTAGGTTTAACAACAAGTTGTAAACCTAAAGAAGGGGGAGAAGAGCAAAAGCCGTCCATTGAAACAAGGAAAATTGTAGCACTTCTTCCTTTAACAGGCGTACTCGGCACTTTTGGTGAAAACAGTAAAGAGACAGCTCTTCTTGCTGCAAAGGATGTAAATTATTGGCTTGAGAGAAATGGAAAAAACTGGAGATTAGAGGTTAGTGTAGAGGACACAGCAACTGATCCAACCACTTCATTGAAGAAGATGAAAGATTGGTATGGTGCTGGTGTTAAGTTCTTTGTTGGACCTATGGCAAGTGGTTCATGCAAGGAGCTTTTAACATATGCAAATTCAAACAAGATTCTCTTTGTTTCTCCATCTTCTACTTCCACAGCTTTATCTATTCCCGATGACTATCTCTTCAGATTCTGCCCAGATGATTTCATTCAGGGACCAGCAATTGCAAGACTTATGTGGGAAGCAGGGATTACCCATGTTATATTTGTATGGAGAGGAGATACCTGGGGAGATGGACTTCAGAATGCAATAGAAACAAGATTTAAAGAACTTGGTGGTAAAGTATATCCACAGAAGTTAAGATACGACCCACAACTTGAAGATTTTCCAAAAGAGGCATCACTTCTTAATAACTATGTTCAAGATCTCATAAATCAGGGAGTTCCTAAGGACAGAATAGGTATCTCTTTGGTTGCATTTGAAGAAAGTGCACCTTTAATGGAGGATGCAGCTCAGTATCCACTTCTTAAAGAGGTTAAATGGTTTGGAAGTGATGGAACAGCTCTCTCAGAGGCATTAAAATCACATAAAGTTTCTGCTCCATTTGCTACCACAACAAACTTCATAAGCACATTCTACGCACCAGGTCGTTCTAAATATCCTCTCTTTGATTATGTCAGAGGGTTTGTCCATATGTTCTTAAACAGAGAAACTGATTCTTACTCCTATGGAACTTATGATATAGTATGGTCCCTTGCTTTAGCAATTGATCAGGTGGGTTATGATCCAGAGAAGGTAAAGGATGTTCTTCCTGAAGTAACAGATAAGAGAACAGAACTCTATGGTGCAAGTGGACATATAGTGCTCAATGAGAATGGCGATAGAGCTTTTGCAGATTATGATTTGTGGCTCATCAACGATAAAGGAGAATGGGAAAAGGTTGGTGTATGGCGTGGTGAAACTGACACCATTGAATGGATGAGAAATCCATATAAATAAGGTAATAGGTTAGGTTGACGCAGAAGAGGGGTAATTCTCTGCCCCTCTTTTATAAATATAAATAAGGAGGAAAGTATGGATTTACTTGTAGCAACCAACCTTACCAAACGTTTTGGAGGATTAATCGCCGTTAATTCAGTTGATCTTGTGGTGAAAGAAAACAGTTTTACTCTCCTTATAGGACCAAATGGAAGCGGAAAGACTACTTTTCTGAATGTATGTACTGGTGTATTAAAACCAGATGGTGGGAGCGTTTATTTTGAGGGAAAGGATATTACGGGACTTCCTCCCAATAAGATATACGATTTCGGTTTGATAAGGACATTCCAGATACCAATTCCCTTTTTAAGCTTGACGATCCTTGATAATGTTATTGCAGCTATGAGGAATCCTGGTGAATATCCTTTTACTGCTTTACTCAAGAGAAAAGAATGGGTAAAGGTAGAAGAAGAAAATATGGAAAAGGCTTTTAGTGTATTGAAAAGAGTTGGTCTTGACAAGATGTGGGAAAAACCAGCTTACTCATTGGGCGGTGCACAACTTAAAATGCTGGAAGTAGCAAGAGCGTTAGCGGCAGGAGCAAAACTAATTGCCCTTGATGAACCGATAGGTGGTGTTGATCCAATATATGCAGATGAGATACTTTCATATCTTAAAGAACTTCAGAAGTCTGGAATTACATTTCTTGTAATAGAGCATAGAATCGATATTATTGCCCCTTATGCTGATTATGCTTATGCCATGAACAGAGGAAACATAATCTCTAAAGGTACTCCAGACGAGGTTTTGAACGATCCTCAAGTTGTAGAGGTTTACATTGGTTAAGGAGGAGATATGCTAAGTATTAAGAATCTTTATTCTGGATATGGAAAGTTAAGAGTTTTGTATGATGTGAATGTGGAGGTACCAAAAAAGGAGATCACGGTAATTGTGGGACCTAACGGAGCAGGCAAAACTACACTTTTAAATAGCATTCTTGGCTTTGCAGATGTTTTTTCAGGGAAAATTTATCTTGATGATAAAGATATGACCGGTACCCCTGCTCATAGAATAGCTCAATTGGGTATATCCTTTGTCCCGCAGCTTGGAAGCGTTTTTGCTAATCTAACATTAAAGGAAAATTTGATTATGGCAGCATATACTCTTCCAAAAAAGGAAGTAGATAAACGAATGGAACAGGTACTTGAGATGTTTCCTATAATTAAAGAGTTTTTCCACAGAAAAGCGGGAACACTTAGCGGTGGAGAGAGAAGGATGCTTTCCATTGGGATGGGACTTATGAGAAATCCAAAGATAATGTTACTTGATGAACCAAGTACGGATCTCGCACCTCTTATAACTAAAGAAGTGATGAGAACAATAAAGAGATTAAGAGATGAGATAGGTCTTACTGTTCTACTTGTGGAGCAGATGGCAAAATTGGCATTGGATATTGGAGATAACGCATACCTCCTTGTAAGTGGACAGATAAAGTTTAAGGGTAAAGCAAAAGAACTGCTTCAACATCCAGAGTTGTCTAAGCTATACCTTGGAATAAAGGAATAAAAGGAGGAGATGAAATGCCAGGATGGTTAGCAAGTGGATTGGTTTACGCAAGTGGTCTTGCATTGACATCTGGGGGAATTACTTTCCTTTATATAACCACAAGAACATTTAACTTTGCACACGCAAGTATGGCAACTTTTGGTTTTTATGTAGTCTATACCTTCGTTGCACTTAAAGGTGGAAATCCCTATATCTATTTCCCCCTTGCATTTCTCTTTGGTTCCCTTCTTGGGATAATTGTATATTTTATCTTAAACAGACCACTTCTTAAAAGAAAAGCAAATGAGATAACACTTATGATGTCAACTCTTGGATATGATCTTATTCTCTTATCCCTTATTCAAATGTACTGCGACTATCTTACGCATACATATAAACTCTACCCAAGAAGGGTTACTATGAGTGTTTATGATATTCAGATTGGAGGTATGAATGCATCCACATATTTTGCTCCAATCACAGCAGTTTTAATAATTACTGCTTTAAGCCTGTTTTTGACAAGAACAAAATTTGGAATTGCTATGCGTGCTACCATAGAAAACACACCTCTCTCTGAGGCATCTGGAATAAATTCTGATAAGGTCTATATGACTTCATGGGTAATAGGTGGTGGTATGGCTTCTCTTGGTGGTGCAGTTCTTGCAATGGCAACAACTGGAAGTCCAGTTCTTGGGATGAACTTAATTGCAAATATGTTTGCTGGTGCAATACTTGGAGGTCTATACAGCATATATGGAGGACTGTTCGGTGGTTTCGTTGTTGGTCTCGCAGAGTATGCAATAGTATATTGGCTTGCAGAAAGTGTAGGAACATGGGTTCTTGGATACAGACTTGCAATACCACTTCTAATAATGGTCGTAACTCTTCTATTCTTCCCAAGAGGTCTTGCTGGCATACAGTGGAGAAGGATTTTTAAATCTTTATCCTCTAAAAAAGGAGAGGCATCATGAAAAAGATATTTAAATTTCTTTTAAGAAGAGATGTTTTGATTGCGCTTCTTGTTGTAATTGCTTTTCTATTTATTCTTCTTTCATCCGGTTTCTCACTGGTCTCTTCAATTCTCATAGATGCTTCTATATTTACAATTATTACCCTTAGTTTGAACCTCGAGACGGGTTTAACAGGTGTTCCACAGTTTGGAAGAGTGATAGCAATTATTGCTGGTGCTTTTGCAGTTGGTGCAATTCCAGGAAGAATCATGGCTCTGTTTATGCACCTTCCAGCAGGAGCAGAATATGCAAACGATTCAGTGAATTATAAGGTAGTACCTGTTATAAATAAACTCTTAGAGACCAGCCCTGCTCTTTCCATTCTTGTATTAATAATGAGTCTCGTGATCGCAGCTATTTTTGGAGCTATTATGGGATGGATTACATCAAGACCAGCAATTAGATTAAAAGAAGCTTATCTTGGAATATCATTGCTTGCTATTGGAGATTTCTTAATGTGGGTTGGTCATAACTGGGAACCCCTTGTTGGTGGTACTACTGCAGTCTTTGTTCCAGATCCATTAAGAGCTTTTGGCGTTAATAGAATGTTAATGGCTCTAATCATGACCGTGGTTCTTGCAGTACTTGCTTATATTATATTGGAGAAACTAACATGGTCTCCATTTGGAAGAACTTTAAAAATGCACAGAGATTCAGATCTTGCAATGAGTGTTTATGGTAAAGACAAGGTAAAAGTTAGAACCAGAAGTTTAGTTATAGGTGCTGCTTTGGCTGCTGTTGCTGGTGGAGCCTATGTTATATATACAGGAACATGCACTGCTATAAGCTTCACCCGTCTTAACTGGACATTTTGGCCATGGGCGTATATGATGCTTGGAGGGATTGGTAGTAATACAGGAGTTCTTCTTGGAGTACTTGCCCTCGCAATAGCAAGATCAATGATAGTTATATACAGGGGAGCTGTCTTTGGCTTCCTTATGGCATGGGGAATTGATCCAATATGGCTTGAATACACTCTCCTTGGTGCAGTTATCATTATAATAATCTTGTTCTTACCTCAAGGTCTTGTTCCGGAAAGAACTGAGACCATTTTACCTCCTGATAGGGTAAAGAGAATATATGAAAAGATTATAAAGAGAGAGTAATTTATTTTAAATATAGTTTTGATAGGTTTTTTCATGTTCCCTGAAGGGGAGAAAGTCAGGTTATATTAAATTTTAAAAATAGGGGCTGGGGTTTGAAATAAAGTTATAAGAATTCTCTATTCCTCTTTTTAGCGATTCTTCAATTGATAAATCTTTGATAATTCCATATATAAATCCAGCAACAAAAAAGTCCCCTGCCCCGGTCGGATTAGTTATTTTTCCTCTTTTCCCATTAATCTCTATAAGAGTCTCTTTGTCCATATATAAAGCTCCCATTTCTCCCCTGGTAATTATTATTCTATTTGTGTGTTTTAAAAGTTTAGTTTTCATCTTGGAAGGATCGCTTTCTTCTGTAAATTCTCGTGCCTCAACCTCGTTCATAAAGACAAAAGAGAAATTTTTCAAAAGATCAAGCACCTTCTCTTTCTTT
>Ga0180300_10001075_pt1 | contig 12523 bp, 10 predicted proteins | sample GuaBasSediGuay15_FD_121798 | JGI IMG/M metagenome (GOLD analysis project Ga0180300, IMG submission 121798) | Subseafloor sediment microbial communities from Guaymas Basin, Gulf of California, Mexico - Guay15, Core 4569-2, 21-24 cm | ecosystem: Environmental > Aquatic > Marine > Hydrothermal... | reverse complement strand
GGAAGGAGGTATGTATGTTTTATGTAGGGGTTGATTTACACAAAAACTTTACCCAGGTATATGGTTTCAATGATGCTACGGGAGAGGTGGTAGAAAGGCGGGTAAGCAATGATAAAAGTAGTATAAGAGAGGTTATGTCTCAATTTGGTGATAATGCGAAGGTTGTTCTTGAGGCCACAAGGAACTGGTATTGGTTTGTGGATTTACTTCAAGAGATGGGAATAGACGTGGTTTTATCCAATCCTTTGCAGACCAAGGCAATTGCATATGCGAAAGTAAAGACAGACAAAGTTGATGCCAGGATGCTTTCCCATCTATTGAGGGCAGACCTTATTCCTTTTGCATGGATTCCATCCATGGAGGAGAGAGAGATTCGTGAGATGTTGAGGACAAGGTTAACTCTGGTAAGGATTCGTGCACGGTTTAAGAATCTTGTCCGCAGCATACTTGCGAAATTGAATATAGTCCTTTCCCATGGAGATATATGGAGAGGAAAAAGGAGGAAAGAATTAGAACAATTAAATCTTCCCTCTCCTTACACCGAGATATTACCACATTATTTATCTCTCATAGATAATCTGGATAAATACATAGAGGAGTGGAATAGAAAGATAGAAAGGATAGCAAAGGAGACACCAGAGGTTTTCCTTCTTAAGAGTGTTCCTGGGATAGGAACTATCTCTGCATTAACAATTCTTTACGAAACAGGACCTATTGATAGGTTTCCATCTGCAAAGAGATATTCCAGTTACGCAGGGCTTGTTCCGAGGGTGAAAGGGAGTGGTGGAAAGTTCAAGACAGGGCATCTTTCCAGGCAGGCAAATATGTATCTTAAATGGATATATGTAGAGATAGCAACCGGGATAGTGAGGATAGGAAAAGGATACTTATATGAATATTATAAAAAGCAGATGTATAAAAAAGGTAAAAATGTAGCAAAGATAGCACTTGCAAGGAAAATCTCCAGAATGGTATATCATCTATTAAAACAACATATAACCTATGATACATTTGTAGAGAGAAATGTAAATAAAATGAGGAGGACTGGGTGAGCTCCATTTTCTTCTTGGCTTTTTATAGCCCTTGTCAAGTTTGGGCAACCCAGTCCCCGAACATATACCTTGCGCCTCTCACAGATGCGCGCATAGAAGGTAGGGTTAAACTCCTCAGGTACAGGTTCGGTTTATCCTCACTTATAATATATATAAAAGGAGATAAAATGTAAAGTTTTTCATCTCCCCACTTGACAAACCTTTTTATAGAAGAAGAAATTTCCAGGAGGCATGTTTGACAATTTCATAAAAAATCAGTATATTTTAATTGATGAAAAGGTTATTGATATTTGTCAATGTGTATCTCCTCCTGGTAAGCTGTACAGGGGAGGCACCCCGTGATAACCCTTATGACCTGTTCAATCCTGAAGCAGGGGGATACATAACAGGTCGTGTTTCTTGTTTTTCAGGGAAAGGCCTTGAAAATGTTTATGTTGTAATTGACAGTACATATTCTGTTCTCACAAATACCAATGGTTTTTATTTCTACGGTCCATTGAGGCCTGATTCAGTTTTTGTGGAGGTTTCAAAATCAGGATATGTGTCCATGAGCAAGTGGACAGTGATAAGACCTGGACTGGTGGATACCCTGAATTTTATTATGAATGCTATCCCTCAATTTTTTTACAAAAAGGTTTATTCCAGGTCTTCAAATTGGTACAGTGTTGGGTGGCTATATGAGGTGATTATAGAGGCGATTGTTGTTGACAGTGATTATGTTTTTGATGTAGAGTCGGTTAGCGTAACTACTGGAGACACAGTTGTAAAGTTGAAGTATTCTGAGCCAGTGGATGATAGTGGTTTTGCCGCGTTATTCAGGGGTAAGATCCAGGGTAATGATGTGGTAAATATGAGGGGAGATAGTTTCCAGTTGAATGCATATGATACAAGGGGTAGCTGGTCAAGTACTGTTTCAACACTCTATGATTTCATTGATACCTTCACTGTGCCTATCTCTCCAGTTGAGGGTTCAGAGGTTAGCGTTCCTTTCAATTTTGTCTGGAGGAAATATCCAGGGTATTATTATCACCTTCTGGTCTGGAGGAGGGAATCTGGTATGGATGAACCTGTTATTGATGTTGATAGTATACCCACAATGGATACTGTTTTTCATGTGGGTTCCCTTTCACCAGGTTATTACGAGTGGGCAGTCTTTATTGTGGATAGTAAATCCAATATGGGGGGTAAGGTATCCTACTTCCTGATCCCGTAGAGAAGGAACTTACAAGGGAGGATCTGCTTCTTATTTACAGGGCTACAACCCTGATTAATTCAATTGAGGATGAGGATGTTCTCCTTGCCAAGATTATGGATATTGCTATTGAGAGAACAGGTGCTGAAAGGGGAGCACTTGTTTTAATCAGTGATGAAGGTGAGGCTGAGGTAAGGGTTGCGAGAAATATGAAAAAAGAAGATTTAGAAAACCCGGAGGAGATATCTTTCACCATTGTAAGGAATTGTTTCAAGACAGGGAAACCAGTTCTCACCACAAATGCAAAAACAGATCCAAGGTTTTCAAACTCATCCAGCATCATGCTTTACAATATTCTTTCCATAGTTGCCGTCCCCATACCAGGAAGGAAGAGGGTTCAGGGCGTTGTTTATCTTGATTCAAGGACTGCAAAGAAGATATTCTCTCAGGAAGACTTGAATTTTCTCCTTGCCTTCCACCAGATTGCTGGTATTGCATTTGAAAAGGTGAAAAAAGAGAAGAATCTCATATACGAGAATCTCAGATTGAAATCCCAATTAAAAGAAGATTATTCATTTGAAGGAATTGTAGGGAAGAGCAGGGCAATAAAGAGTGTGATAAACATTCTTCCCAGGGTGATTGCAAGTGATGTTCCAGTGTTGATAGAAGGGGAGAGTGGAACTGGAAAGGAACTTATAGCCCGTGTAATACACAATAGTGGTCAGAGGAGTAAGAGACCATTTGTTCCTGTTTATTGTGGTGCTTTTCCTGCAAATCTGCTTGAATCAGAACTCTTTGGATACAAAAAGGGTGCATTCACAGGTGCAGTATCAGACAAAATGGGACTGTTTGAGGAAGCAGATGGTGGGACTTTCTTCCTTGATGAAATTGCAGAGGTGCCATTGCCCATTCAAACAAAACTTCTGAGGGTGCTTGAGCATGGTGTTTTCAGAAGGCTTGGTGATACAAAGGAGAGAAAGGCCAATGTGAGATTGATTTCAGCAACCAACAGAAACCTTGAAGAACTGGTGAGGAAGGGGGAATTCAGGGAGGACCTTTACTACAGAATAAAGGTGATAAAAATTGTTCTACCACCATTGAGGGAAAGAAAGGAGGATATCCCCTTACTAATTAAACACTTCCTGAAAAAATACAGAAAGAGTGAACTGAAGGTATCAAAAGAGGCAATGGATTTATTTGTTTCATACAACTGGCCAGGGAATGTGAGAGAACTTGAAAACGCTGTTGCTCATGCAATTGTAATGTGCACAGGTAAGGTTATAAAACCCGAACATCTCCCACCTGAAATTGTTTCTGGTGTTGATATATTCTCTGAACCAACATCTCTCAAAGAAATGGAGAAGAAACTTATTATCCAGACTCTCCAAAAAACAGGTTGGAATAAGAAGAAGTCAGCAGAGATACTGGGCATTTCTACAAGGACTCTGCATAACAAAATAAAAGAGTATGGATTAAGTGAAAAGAATTCACATTAAGGGAAAAAATTTCTACCAGCCAATCTTTTATTTAACTGGTAATAAATTGGTTAAAATTGGAACATTTTTTGCAAAGATAAAGGTATGCTTGTATTTATTCTAATCGGGATGTATATAGACCCTTTGTTCACTCTTAAAGGAGAACCGTGGAGGGTTTTAATTGAACTTAGTGATTCTCTATATCTGGACTCCCTTGCGGCTATGGGTATAGGTGTTGAGACTGAATCTGGAAGGTTTGCCACTGCAACAATTACAGGTGATGATTTGAATGAATTAAAGGGGAAGGATTATATTGTACGTCTGGAAATGGCAAAACCTGTTGAGTTCTTCAATGATAAGGGCAAGGAGGCCATAAATCTTACACCTGTTATTTCTATTCATGGAGATGCAAAGGATGTTGTTGTTGGTATAATTGACCAGGGGATTGACCTTTCCCATCCAGGATTCTTGAATAATGGAAGGAGTATATTTTCTGGTTTATGGGACCAGACGGTGATTTCTTCAAATCCACCCCCTTGGTTTGATTATGGAAGATGGTATTCACATGAGGATATTTCTCAAAACCTCCCTGACCTTGATGAAACGGGTCATGGGACTGCTATAAGTGGAACGATATGTGGAAGGGATTCTGTATATGGGGGTATCCTTAGAGGTGGAAATTTTTATTTCGTCAAAATTATCCCTGATGAGATGGGTGTAATTGATGGTTTAAGTTTCCTTATAAGTGTGGCAGAATCCCTTAATCTTCCACTGATTGTAAATATGTCTCTTGGGCACAGATTTGGACCCCATGATGGTCAAACCCTTTTTGAAAGGTTCTTATCAGATATAACAATCAATTCAACTATAAATGTGTATCCAGTTGCTTCAGCAGGAAATTATGGAGGTTCATTTGTTCATTCAGGAGGTCTAACCACCTTTGGCGATTCCTCATTCCTTTCCATTGACAGCACAAGCCTTATCCTCGTGAATCTTTCATCAGAGGATTCAATAACCTGTATTTCAATATACTATCCAGAAGGTAGTTCTCAGAATATCAGATTGTCATTAAACAACTCCTATTTTTCTGATTGGTTCAGGGACACACTTCTATTCATAAAATCAGGTCTTCCATCCCAGATTGACTCAATACTATTTTATTCTGGGAATTACAATCAATGTTACCATCAGGTTTTTGTAGTACTGTTCAAGAAACCCGGGGGTTTCAATAACTATTTTGGGATAAATCTATTTGGTGATATTGGTACCAGGGTGGATGCATGGGTTACCTATGGAAAAAGCAGGTTTATTAATGCATCAGGTATTTATAAAAGAATAATACCACCTGAAGACAGGTATCAGATTGGTCCACCAGGTTCATCTCCCAATGTGATAACCGTTGGTGCATTTACTTCACGAACAGGCTGGAACACAATAACTGGAGAGTGGGTTGAAAAAGGCGGGGAGATTTATGAACCGGCCATCTGGACATCAAGAGGAAGGATAGGTGGTTTTGTTAAGCCTGATTTCCTTCTTCCAGGGAGATATATAGTTTCCTTCTACTCAGGGGATGAAAGTGTTTCACCTGATTTAGTCGTTGGAAGTGGATTGTATTCTTCCTATGGAACAAGTTATTCATGTGCATTCCTTACAGGTGTTATTGCTATCCTGCTTTCTCTTGACAGGGAAAAGGATGTTATTCAGGCTTTGAAGGTTTCTTCCACCATGTTCAATAATCCTGATTCTATTAGCGGTTATGGAGTACCAGATGTTGAAGCAGCAGCGGGTATAGTATCATTCGGGATTGCACTTGTAGATTTTTGGGTTGAAGTTAAACGTGACCAAAGGGTGGGGGTTTACTGGAGGCAGGGTTCAGTAGAGAATGAAGGTGAATGGATCCTATACAGGGACAGCCTTGTTGTGCTCAGAACAAATGTAGTTCAGGGACAGAAGGACTTCAGGTATGAGGATGCTCCTGGTGCTGGAAGGCATATTTACAAACTCTATCTTCTGTTGAATGGCATAATGGAGTTGAAGGCGAAAGAAGAGGCAGATGTATATGCAGAGGATCTGAAAATTGTGAATAATCTTGACCATATTTTGTTTTTGCCATCAAGTGAGAAAACCCCTGTCAGAATTTATAATTTATTAGGTGAAAAGGTGGGTGAAATCCTGGTGCAGGATGTTCCAAAGACCTTTTATCCACCATGTTCAGGTATATATTTTGTCAGATACAGAAGCACAATCAAGAAGGTCCTCTTGGTTAAATAAATTCCAGAGTAAAAATAGTGCTTTCTTTATTCCAAAGGTAAATTTTATTGACAAAGGGATAAGGGATGATAATATTCACACTATGAAGATATGTTACTTTGGAACTTACTCAAAGGAATATATTAGAAACCGGGTGATTATAAAGGGGCTGGTGAATAATGGAGCAGAAGTGATTCAATGTCACTATCCCATGTGGAGCGGAGTGGAACCCAGAATTGGCCAGTTCAAGGGTATTATTGGTTTTTTGAGACTTGGAGTTAAGTTTCTTGTTGCATATATAAATCTTTTTTTTAAGGCGCTTGAAATCCAGAATAAGCCGGATATATTACTTGTTGGTTATACAGGGCACTTTGATATTCCACTTGCCTTCCTCTTTTCGCGACTATGGAGAAGGCCCCTTGTATTTGACTTCCATGTATCACTGTGGGATACCTTTGTTAAAGACAGGATGCTTGTAAAAAAAGGGAGTTTAATGGAAAAATTGTTGAGATTTGTTGATAGAACATCCATAAGACTTTCTGATCTTCTCTTTCTTGATACTGACCATCACATTGAATTTGTTGCTAATGAGTTCAAGGTTGAAAAAAAGAAGTTCAGAAGATTCTGGGTGGGTGAGGACCCTGATTTTTTTCATCCTGTGAATACCGAGAAATTTAGAGAGTTTACGGTAATTTATTTTGGGGGTTTTATCCCACTGCATGGGATGGAGGTGATTGTTGATGCTGCCCGCAGGCTTCAGAATAAAGGAATAAAATTTATTTTTGCAGGCCGTGGACAACTCTTTGAAAAAACTGTAAAAATGGCTGAAGGATTAAAGAATATTGAATTCCTTGGCTGGGTTGCACCAGAGGGACTTCCGGAACTCATATCAAAGTCCCATGTTTGTCTTGGGATTTTTGGAAAGGCGGATAAGGCGAGAAGGGTGATACCAAACAAACTTTACGAGGGAATTGCCTGTGCAATCCCTGTTGTTACAGGGGATACACCTGCTATAAGGGAAGTGTTTGAGCACAGGAAGAACATCTTTCTCTGTGAGATTGGTAGTGGAGAGTCTCTTGCTGAGGCACTTTTAGAACTCAAAAGGAACAAAGAACTCAGAAAAGAGATAGGGGTTAATGGATATAAACTTTTTAAGAGAGAGTTTACACCAGATAGGATTGGTGCTGAGGTCTTGAAGGAACTAAAAAAACTAAAAGGAGGTTTCCATGATTGATGGTGTTAAGGTTATAAAATTGAATACCTATGAGGATGATAGGGGTTATCTTGTTGAGATAATCAGGAAGGCTCAGGGAGAGACAGACCCTCATGCAGTGGCACATCAGTTTGGTCAGGTTTACATGGTTGGAGATCCTGTCAGGGGGATTATAAGGGCCTTCCATAAACACAATGAATTGTGGGATTGGTTTTTTATAGCCCATGGAAGCGCCAAATTTGTTCTGAAGGACGACAGGAAGGATAGTCCCACTTATGGGGAAATGATGACTATCATAGGAAGTGCAAGGAATCCAAGATTGATAGTTGTTCCTCCAGGAGTTTATCATGGATGGATGTCCTTAGAAGATGATACTATTCTCATAAGTATTGCAAGCCATACATACAATAGAGAGAATCCTGATGAAGTAAGAATACCACCTGATAGTTTTGGAGACGTCTGGACAGTGAAGGGGAGGTAGTATGATTCTTGTTACTGGTGGCGCAGGATATATCGGTTCTGTTCTTTTAAGGAAGTTGCTGGAGAAGGGTGAAAGGGTTAGGGTTCTTGATACACTGTTTTTCACAGAGATAGGGATAAAGGAGATAATGGATAAAGTAGAAATTGTGCAGAAGGATATAAGGGATGTTGATGAATCTGTCCTTGATGGTGTTGATTCTGTAATACACCTGGCGGGTCTCTCCAATGACCCCACGGCTGAGTATAACCCCGTTGCAAATGAAGAGATGAATACTGTTGCAACGGAAAAACTGGCAAAACTCTGCAAGAAGGTGGGAGTAAGACGGCTTGTCTTTGCTTCAAGTGCCTCAATATATGACCTTGGCTTCTTTGCACCTGATGATATAAAAACAGAGGACAGTCCGGTTGAACCCAGGGCTGCTTATGCTGTTTCCAAGTTTAAAGCCGAAAGGGTTCTTTTAGACCTTATGGATGAAAATTTTTCACCTGTAATTTTAAGGCAGGGGACTGTTTTTGGTTTCAGTCCGAGAATGAGATATGACCTTGTGGTGAATACCTTTGTTAAGGATGCCCTTACCAAAGGAAGACTGAGGCTCAATTGTGGAGGTGAAATGTGGAGGCCTCTGGTTCATGTGAACGATGCAGCAAACGCCTTTATTCTGCTCTCAGAAGCAGATGAGAAAGATGTGAAAGGTCAGATATTCAATCTTTGTTACAGAAATTTTAGGATATCAGAACTTGCCCTGAGAGTGAAGACCACTCTATTTGAACACTTTGGAATAGAGGTTGATATTGAGGCAGATTACTCAAATTTCAAGACAAGATCCTACAGGATGTCCAATGAAAAATTAAAGAAAGCCCTGGGATATGTACCTGAAACCACTGTGGAAGATGCAGTTGTTGATATGGTTAAAAAGATTGAAGAATACAGATACGATGACTTCCTCAACCCGATTTACTACAATATCAAATGGATGACCATGCTGGATGAAATGTCAAAAACCATAAAGAAACTCGGGAGGATCTTTTAATGAAGATTGTAGTAACAGGAGCCAATGGACAACTGGGTTCTGTCCTTGTAAGAGAACTTTCGGATGGTTTTGAGGTTATTCCACTCACCCATGAAGATATAGAGATAGGAGACCCTGAATCCCAGAGAACGGTTCTTTCTGGTATAAAACCAGATGTCTTGATTAACACGGCAGCATTCCACAATGTTCCAAAGTGTGAGGAGGAGAGGGATACTGCTTACAGGGTTAATGGATATGCACTGAAGGAACTTGCAATGCTCTGCAACGAACTTGGAACATACCTTATTCACATCTCAACAGACTATGTTTTTGACGGAAGCAAAGGAAAACCCTATGTTGAGACTGATACACCAAATCCACTGAACACGTACGGTATTTCAAAACTTGTTGGAGAGATATACATAAAGAACTATTCAGAGGACTATGCGATTGTGAGGGTTTCAGGTCTCTATGGATTGAATCCATGCAGGGCAAAAGGTGGCAGGAACTTTGTTGAGACCATGATTTATCTTGCTGAGCAGGGAAAGGATATCAAGGTTGTGGACGACCAGTTTATTACACCTACATTCACCCTTGATGTTGCAAGACAAATGAAAATAATAGTGAAGAATCATATCCAGGGAATAATTCATTGTACCAATGAAGGTGAAACAAACTGGTATGAATTTGCAAGGGCAATATTCAGACTGTCCGGAATAAATGCCAATCTTTCTCCAAGAAAGAGTGACCCTGTGGTAGACATAAAAAGGCCATTCTATTCTGTTTTGGAAAATAAGGTGTTGAAGAACGCAGGGGTGAATGTTATGAAACCATGGCAGGAGGCACTCAAGGAGTATCTTTCAAAAAGGGGATTACTTTAAGAAAGACATATTTCAAGGAGGTAGAGATGTTTGTTTTTTTTATCGCTCTTATAGTCCTCTTAGCAGGGTGTAGGGGCACGGATTATCCACCCGAACTTGTTTCCTATGGTCAATCTGCTGATACTTTACAGGTAGGTGAATCTGCTGTGTTCTGGGCTGTTGCTGTTGACCCTGATGGTGACCAGGTTACCTATTCTTGGAGTGCAAGCCAGGGATACTTTGTTGACCCGGAAGAGGATACAGTTATCTGGCAGTCTCCGGAGAATCCGGCTGTTAACAATGTGAATATTCAGGTGATTATTACAGATGCTACAGGATTGTCCTTCATAAAGAATTTTGAGATAGTTTTAACCTCTGGACCTGTTCAACAAGATACAACTGGAAACCAGCCACCCGGGATAGTGGATTATGGACAGTCCTTATCAAAGGCCCTCCTGGGTGAGAAGGTAAGTTTCTGGATTCATGCTGAGGATCCTGAAGATGATAGGATTTTTTATTTCTGGACCTCATCTTCAGGAATTTTTTCATGCATTGTGGATAGTGCTGTGAACTGGTGGCCAAACGATGTTGGTAATACTGTAAGTGTAGGAGTAATAGCCTACGATTCAAATGGTGCAATGACATCCCATGTATTCCAGCTAAATGTGAACAATGGTGCCTGGAAAAACGGAAGCCAGATTCCTGTGGACCTTTCCAGTCCAGGAACGGTTGTGCTTGATGGAAAAATATATGTTTTTGGTGGGAATTCACATGGACAAACATTGAATACTACCTATATCTATGATCCAACAACAGACACCTGGACAAGGGGTGCTGATATGCCCACAGCCAGGGCTGGTCCAGCAGCAGCCGCATATAATGGGGGAATATATGTTTTTGGAGGAAAGGTTGTTGAGACAAATGAATTTCTGAATGTGAATGAAGTATACGACCCTGCTTCAAATACATGGGAAACAAAGACCCCTATGCCTACTGCGAGACAGAGACATGTTGCATTAACTGTAGGTGATAGGATTTATGTGATTGGTGGATTTGACGGGAACCAGTTTTATGCCATCAACGAAGTTTATGACCCAGAGGCTGATAAGTGGGAAACAAAAACGTCCATGTTCACACCCAGGGATAGGCTTGCTGGAATAGTTTACGATGGATACATCTACTGCATAGGAGGTGGACAGAGTGGATTTTCAACAGTGGATGCAAACGAGAGGTATGACCCCAAGACAGATACTTGGGAGAAACTTAGTCCAATGCCGATTGGAAGAAGGGGCATTGGATACGGAGTTATTGGGGATTTGATAGTTGTTTTTTCAGGAAAATTGTCCTCAGGGGATTATACTAACCGTATTGATGCATACTCCATATCGCAGGATAAATGGATAAGTTCATTTCCTGGAAAACCTACTCCCTGTGAAAGTCCAGCTTCAGCAACTATAAATGATACAATCTATCTTATAGGAGGATGGGATTATTATACCCCCACCCTTAACATCAATGAAATTTTTTATAGGGAGTGATGGATTAAAACCCTTAAACATACTTGACATTAACTGATTATGGCTTAAACTACCAGAAAAAAAGGAGGTAGAATGAATAAGGATACTGTGGTAAAGATACTGGATGTGTTGATAATTATAGCGATAGTTGTCCTGATTTATATCCTTGTACAGCCCCAGTTTGTTAGATACAGGAATCAAACAATAGAGGCACAGATAAAGGCAAATGCATACACAGTTAAGGCCGCAATTGAGCATTACATTGCCGACCATATAGGTATTTATCCAAAGAGTGTTGATGATTTCTGGCCGTATGTTGATGAAGAGGGTGGCATAATAAATCCTTTAACAGGCAATGAAATCCTGAAAACAGAAGTCCACACATTTAAGTATGACGTTCCTCAGGACTATAAGGATGATTCCCCTGGAGGGGTGAATTCTCAGCAGAAGGGTACACCTGGTAGCATTGGTGTTGGGTTTTTCATCCCCATTGGAGATACACTGGTGAAGCACTACGGGGTGATTGGTTTTAACAAAAGCGGTAATCCCCTGTTTTACTTAGACCCAGCAAAGAAGCGCCACATCTTTGTCATATATGGATAAGGGGGATACCCATTCCCCCTCAATCAAGAAATATCTTGACCCTGTTGTTATAACCAGGCTTTCCGGGCTTGAGATAAAGGCTCGTGTTGTTGTTGAGGGTTTTCTCTCAGGCCTTCACTTTTCTCCCCACCACGGTCAGTCATTGGAATTTTCTGAACATCTGCCATACAGTCCTGGTGATTCTCTCCATCTTGTTGACTGGAAGGTGTACGGTAGAACAGAAAGGTTGTACTTGAAGAAGTTTCATGAAGAAACGAACATGAGGGTTTATTTCCTTCTTGATGTAAGCAATTCAATGGGTTATGGTAAACCAGTCTCAAAGGTTGAGTATTCAAAGGTTCTGATTGCTTCCCTCTCGTATCTTCTCCTTGACCAGAATGATGCAGTGGGGCTTATCCCTTTTAATGTAGGTCTTCTGTCCTTTCTACCCCCTATTGCCAGGAGGGATTATATCCACAGGCTTGTATCAAAACTTGAAGCAATAAAAACAGGTGGCAAAACAGATATAATGCAGGTACTTGATTCATTCTCCAGACTTATCAAGAAGAGGAGTTTGATAATCATTGTGTCTGATTTTTTAGACGAGCCAGAGAGGTTTTTTAAACCAATAAGAGGATTTGTCAGGTCAAGGAATGAGATAATACTTCTCCAGGTTTTACATCCAGATGAGATTGAACTTTCAATAAGGAATACAGTTTATTTAAGAGACCTTGAAACAGGTTCCAGAATTCTTGTAAACCCATCTGCCATACGTGCACGTTATAGAATGGCCTTCAATAGATTCCTTGATGAATTGAGACTCAGGGCTGGTGAAACAAGGGCACTTTTTTATACAGTTACCACGGATACACCATACGACCAGGTGCTGATG
>Ga0180300_10001074_pt1 | contig 12531 bp, 15 predicted proteins | sample GuaBasSediGuay15_FD_121798 | JGI IMG/M metagenome (GOLD analysis project Ga0180300, IMG submission 121798) | Subseafloor sediment microbial communities from Guaymas Basin, Gulf of California, Mexico - Guay15, Core 4569-2, 21-24 cm | ecosystem: Environmental > Aquatic > Marine > Hydrothermal... | reverse complement strand
GTTCCTTTGGGGTTTGTTTAAGAAGCTCCACCAGATAGTCTGTCATTTCCAACCTTTTGGCGGTGGCTTCTATTTTTTCATAAGCATCTGCGATTAACGCGTATTTCAGGGTGAGCGTCCTCCACATTAATGGAAGTATAGTGGAATATTAAAAGTTAAATGCCTGATTCATTCTTTTGCTAATAGCATCAACCCGCAAAGAATGTTCACTATGCTGATGAAACCTAAAACCAGAAGGAACAAAATTCTTGCTTCCAGTATGGACAAAAATTGCGTGGATAAAAGGAAAAGGAGAATCCCAGTTGCGATAAGCAAGCCACCAAAATACTTACTTACCTTCATGAGTTTCTCAAAAACTTGTCGCCTTTCCATTTCCGTTGTATCCTCAAGAAGAGGCGGCTCTAGACGCCTAGGATAAGGAGGACTAACCAGAATCTCCTTTCTTTTTTTCTTCTTCTTTGACATCTCAACACTCAAATATTGAAGTGATTAAAATGCTAATTAAAACCTTATCCATCCACAAACATATGCGCTTCAGAAAAGACACAGTCAAAGTGCGTTAATGCTCGCTTGCCCCTTCGGCGACATCTGGGTCTGAATCCATGTAATGCCTAACAATAGCAATCAAGCATTACAATGAGACTTAGCCACTATGATACTCAGAGAGTGTAGATGTCCCCTGTCTTCGGAGCAACCGCCTTAAGCCCTGTTTCCTTATTCACCCACCGCGCAAACCTTTCACAGTTCCCCTCAGCACCATGCATAACATACACTGTAGGATTTCCCTCCAACCTCTTCACAGTTTCTTGAAGTTGACTGGCACCGCAATGAGATGAAAAGTCGAAGTGCTCAACTTCAGCTTTTATTTTACGCATCTTTCCATCAATCACACATCTACCCTTATCCAATAATTCCCTACCAGGTGTTCCCGGAATCTGAAAGCTCACGAGAAAAACAGCGTTATCCCGTTTTTTACCCACCTTCTGTATGTAAAAGGCGGCTGGACCACCCTTCAACATGCCAGCTGGAGATATTATTACTCCTGGCTTACGAGCTGCCGTTCTTCGGTCCTTCCATCCTTCAACCCAAATTAAAGAGTGCATTGCATCCATAAACAACCGAGGATCTCGCATGTACTCTTTATGTCTCATCAATATTCGATTAACCTTGCGAGCCATTCCATCTATAGTAACTGGATACTCAAAATGATGGGCTGCAAGTATGCAGGCAATCTCTTGTGAACGACCTACGCTGAAGGCGGGAACCAGAACCGTTCCACCCCTCTCCACCACTTCGGTAACTCGCTCCACAAATTCCTTTTCTAAAGTCACCCTATCCGAATGGTCTTCATCAGCATAGGTGCTCTCAATAATTAATGCATCGAGCTCTCCATAGTCTTGGTCAGCACCGTGAAGAAGACGAGTATCGCTGGTGTTGTAATCACTTGTGTGAAGCAGCCTCTTCCCATCTGCCTCCACTAAAACTTGAGCGCTTCCAGGTATGTGCCCCGCATCTAAGAGCTGAAAGCTAATGTCTCCCACGGTTTGTTTCTTTCTATAATCAAGATGAACACAACTTCTCATCATTGAACGTAACTCTATATACTCAAAGGGAAGATAGTAACCCGTCAAATGAATTAAATCAGAAATCAACAATTCAGCTATATCAAAAGTTAATTGCGTACCATAAACAGTTTTCTCCTCTTGAATGTGAAAAATCGGAACCGCACCTGAATGATCTAAATGACTATGACATAAAATGATAGCATCAACCTCTTTAGGCGGAATATGCATAGGAAAACCTGGTTCATGATCCACCATGATACCGTAATCCAGCAACAACTGAGACTTTTCCGTTCGGAAAGCCAGTGCTATTCTTCCAATTTCTCGGGCGCCGCCGAGAAACCGTATTTTTGGCGATATTTACTTCACCTTCCATTGTGTAACGGGCTAGATTATTTATTCCATCCAGAATTGTTTTTAGAGGCTTTTAAACATTTAAGGCTGTTTCACTGATTTTGGCTTTGTTAATCCCTTTCTTATTGCGTTTAGAACTGACTCAACGCTTAGTTCAGCCTTAACTTCTGTGTAAGCAGTCCACATCTCTTGAGGGTCATGAGCGTCGCTTCCAGCTACTTCTGGTAGGTTTCTTGCTCTTGCCATTTTCTCCGCCATCTTATTCTGTTCATATGTTGCGTGAGGATTAAAAACTTCTATTGCATCCGCTGGTATGTCTCTTATCCTTTCATTCACACCTGAGCCTCTATATGGATGAGGCAGTATAATGACGCCTCCTCTTTCTTTTGCAAAATCAACAACGCCTTCTATTGTTAACCATTCTTCTGGTTTTTCTTCAACTCCTAAAATGTTAATGTGTCCCCATTGTGTGCTCACCTCTATCCCTGGAACGATGAGAATATCTCTGTAGGGGGCAGCTAGTTTTCGCACCTGAATGTATCCGTCAAGCGTGTCGTGGTCTGTTATGGCAACTCCTTTAATGAATGGATGAGAATAAAGCTGGTTCACTATAAATTTTGGGCTGATGGTTGAGTCGCCAGAGAAAAATGTGTGTAGGTGTAAATCTATCCGAATCATTTGGTTCTCATCTACGCATCTTAGTTTTCTTTTTGTAATATATAGTAGTGCCTCTAATGAATGAGACTATAAAAAAGGGGAATAGAGATAGGGTGATGTGTATAGAGCGTCGTTAGCCTATTGAGGTTCCTTGTACTTTTCTATGGTAAGCGTTTTTCCTCCAATCTCAAAGGACACTTTAACCCTCACTGATGTTTCTGTTTTGAAGGGAAACATTGAGTCTTCAGCCAAATCTTTAGGTAGATATATCAAGTATTTGCCGTCTTTTCTTCTGAACAGTCTTCCTTTTCCTGAACTCGTCAACTTCTCCTTTGTCTCCTTCCATGTTTTTTATCTTCCCACTAGAGGGAAAACTTTTCGTTGAATTCTTAGACAGACAAACGCTCATTATGTATTTAATCCTTTTCATCAGTTGAAACAAAAAAATGCATAATTTCTTAATTAACTTCTTTAATTATGAATCAAATGATAAAACAAAAAGATGAGACAAATGAAAAATATTACATACTTTGGCTGCGTCTCAGCTTTTTAACTCGCTCTAACACCCTTTGAGGAACTTCGTCATTTTCTAAGTTTCTAATGAAAATAACATCGTTTGGATGAAGATGAAATGTTAAGTTTATTTGCATTTTTTCCGCATTCAAGAACCTTTTAATCGCTTCATCAAGCTTGCCATCTTCAAAATCAAGGTCAATTAGGGTATGAAGAGTCTTCTTCAATGCGTTTTTAACATTATCGAACGTTTTTTGCCTCAATGTTTGCTCCAATCAATGTCCCTCTCTACATTAGGCATTTTTAACAATTGAAATAAACCTTATTTCAGAAAACGGAATATGACTTAATGCTGTTTCTTTTTAGTTCTGGAATTTAATTATAGACGTATTATCTCCCAGTTTCTATTCGTAAAAGCAATTCATGTATCATCATTGCGAGATTGTCCAAAGCGTTTTTACTCCAAATGTCTTCAACAGATAACGCTTTAAAGTAAGCTTTCTTTTTCTCACATGCTTTCTTGCAGGCTTCTGCGACTTTTCCCTTCCATGTTTCAAAGTCTTCAAGTAAAACTACTCCTCTATAGTTTGTGTTTATAATATAGTCTGATACTTGTTTAGCTGTGTACTCTATTGTTTCAGCGTCGAATGGTGTTGCAATTTCGTATTGAGAGAGAGGGTAAACTTCGTCAAGTTCTTGAGGTGTCACCCCGAAAGGTGCTGCGTATGTGCATATGTGAACTTCGCTGAGTTTGTCTCTTAGTTTTTGCTGAACAGTTTTTATTGCTCTTTTGTGTTCTTTGGATTTATGGAAAGGTTTCATTTGGGTTTGAGGCAATAAAAGGAGAACTTTTGTCTCTTTTGGCGGTGAATATCTTTCAAAAAGTCTTTCTCTGTGGCGAACAACTTCAGGTCTACTCAGTCCAATGGAACTGAAAAAGAAGATGCCGCTACTCTTTGTTACAGGACTCTGAGTCTCTAAATATTTGCTGTGTTTCTTCAATTTTTTTAGGGCTTGAAGTATAGCTGGATGCCCATGTGCTCTTAACTCTAAATGTTCCCAGAGGCGTCCTTTAATTATCGCTTGCTTTATTCGTTTCAGTTCGGAAAAACTCACGTGAAGATTATGTTGAGCAAGCATTTTCTGTCTTTCAGTCTTTGGCAGTGCCCGCATATCTTGCGGGTCGTTCCTAGCGCAAACTGGACATGAGCACGGAAAATATTCGAGTTCGCTGAGTCTGGTGGTTCCGTACTCTGTTAGGTAACGTCCTTCTCGAGCATAAATGGCATAAGCAGCGGAATCAAATAAGTCGCATCCTAATGCCACTGCCAACGCAAACATAAATGGGTGTCCCGCTCCAAAAAGATGGAGTGGTCGCTCTGGCGGTAGGTTCTTTTTCGCCGTTATAATCATATCAACAAGGATGTCGAAAAGGTATTGTTCCATAACTGGTGTGGGGCTTCCTAAAGCGTGGATTTGAAAAGGCAGTTTTCCCATTTCCTTTGCTGATTGGGCAACAAGGTCTAGGTGTCTTCCTCCTTGAACTGGTCCCACCCAAATAATGTCTTCTCGTGTCTTTATTTTTGCTAGTTCCTTTGCTCTGCGGAGGGTTTCGTCAACCGTATATTGTGCATGCTGCTTGGAGGCTACCCATCCAGTTGGCACATCCAATATGGTGGCAATGTCAGTGTTGATTTCCTCTTGGTATCGAACAATTTGTTCAGAAGCAACTTCCACGTTTCCATAAACAAGAATTTGGTAGGCTCCAGAATCAGTCATAATTACGCCTTTGAAATCCAAAAAGTCATGTATCCCTTTTCTAGCCACTTCATCTTCGAAGTGCTTCTTCACTATGTAGGCGTTTGTTATAAGCGCTTTACAATCAAAAGTTTCCTGCATGGTTCTAGGCGTAACCAGCTGAACCATAGGATTTATGACGGGCAGAAGGAGAGGAGTCTCAATTATTCCTCCTTTAGTTTCAAGTCTACCTATCCTCGCAAGTAAATCTCTGTCGCGAATTTCAAAGGACATGAATCGCAGCCGCCAAATCATCTTATATTACTGAATGCCTCTTAATTATGCTGCTGAAAAGGAGATGGCGAAGCATGGTTTGTACTACTCTGATGCATGAAAAACCTGTTCTAAAAAGTCCAGTCTTGATTGAAGGATTGCCAGGCATAGGATTTGTTGCAAACATCGCTGCATTACATCTCATCAAAGAGTTAAAGGCAAAAATGTTCGCAGAAATCCGCTCATCATCTTTTCAAGATTTTGCCATATCTACCGAAGAGGGAAAGACACGATTTCCCATCAACGAGCTTTACTATCATAAGGGCAGAGGAGAAGAACGCGACCTTATCATACTTTACGGCAACACGCAAGCATTGAGCCCGCAGGGACAATATGAACTATGCGGATGCATCTTAGAGATTGCTAAAGAACTTGGATGCAACCAAATAATAACACTTGGCGGCTTAAAATACGAAAAAAGAATTGAAACCCCAGAACTATACTGTGCAGCCTCTGACCCCGAAAGTTTACGTGAAGCCTTAAATCTCGGCGCCAAAATTATCCCAGGACACATTTTTGGTGTGGCAGGACTCCTCGTAGGATTAGGCAAACTGCAAGACATGAGCGGTTTTTGTCTCCTAGCTGAAACTCCAGGTTTATATCCAGATGCAGCGGCTGCACGGGAAGTTTTAAAGGCAGTTTGCAAAATGTTGCGTTTAAAAGTGGACTTGAGCAAGCTAGATGTGGCTGCAGAGGCAACCCGCAAAATACTTGAGTCCTTTGGCTTGAACATTACTCCGATAAAGGAGAAATCCAAGGAAAAGCCTCGGTCACGATGGTTCATTTAGGCTGTTGTTTCGCTAAGAAATTGACCATATTTTACCAAATCTTTAATGGCTGAAGTGACGCTCTTCTCAGTAACCTAAATTAATTATTCTTATAATTGAAGCTATTTGATTGTCTATGCGACATGTGAGGGCATTCGATGATAATAAAGAACAGAGATGAGTTGTGTTCTCACGGCAACATCGAAGGAAGAAAAAGCATATTGGACATACTTGAACATGCCTTGGAGGCAGTGGATTCCTACAAGGCTGTTAAAAAGCTAGTTCACATCGATGACGAAAAACTTATCGTTGACAACCTAAAGTTTGACCTCTCAAAAATAGAAAACATATACGTGTTAGGTGCAGGAAAGGCAACCATGCCCATAGGGATGGCGCTAGAAGACATTTTAGGCGAAAGAATCCGAGACGGACTAATAATTGTGAAGAAAGGACAAAAACGTAGGTTGAAGAGAATAAAGGTGATAGAGGCTAGCCACCCCATACCCGACGAAGCTGGCTTAGAAGGCGCAAAAGAACTAGTGAAAATAGCCAAGAACGCAAAAAAGGGCGACCTCGTGTTCAGCGCAATAACTGGCGGCAGCTCCGCATTAGCTCCACTGCCAGCTAAAGGAATAAGTTTGGAAGACAAAATAGAAGTAACTGATTTACTTCTGAAAAGCGGTGCCGTAATTCAAGAGATAAATGCTGTTAGAAAACATCTTTCAGCCATAAAAGGTGGAAGACTCGCAAAACTCATTCACCCCGCAGAAATAGTTAACTTAACAGTCTCTGACGTTATAGGAGACCCTTTAGATTACATAACCGACCTAACAGTTCCAGACACATCCACATTCGAAGACGCTGTTTTTGCACTGAAAAAGTATGGATTATGGGAAAAAGTTTCAAATTCAGTGAGAACTCACCTCGAAAAAGGACTTACAGACCCAAGCTTAGAAACGCCTAAAGACTTTACTGGAATGAAAGTTCACACCTTCATAATATCCAACAATGAAGCAGTATGCGAAGCAGCTAAGAATAGAGCTGAAGAGCTTGGATTTAACTCCATAATCCTATCCACTATGATAGAAGGAGAGAGCAGAGAAGCAGGCATCGTCTTAGCAGGCATCGCAAAGGAAATCGAAAAGAACGGCAGACCCTTCAAGCCACCTTGCGCCCTCATTTCTGGCGGAGAAACAACTGTTACAATTGAAGGAGAACATGGAGAAGGCGGGCGAAATCAAGAATTCGTTCTCGGTTTTTCCCTGAAAATAGATGGAAATAAAAACATCACCGTATCAGCAATAGACACCGATGGAACAGACGGTCCCACAGACATAGCTGGAGGCATAGCTGATGGTTATACATTGAAAAGAGCAAGGGAAAAAGACATAGATGTATATGAAAACCTCATGAAGCATAACACTTCCCACGTGCTAAGAACACTTAAAGATACCATTTATACAGAACCAACTGGAACAAACGTAATGAACCTCAGAGTCATAATTATTACATAAGGTATGTGAAAATGAAGCAGTTCAAAATAAAAGAAATCAAAGCCAGAGAAATCCTCGACTGCAGAGGAAACCCAACAATCGAAGTCGACGTTCTCACAAATGAAGGAGTTTTAGGAAGAGCAGACGTGCCAAGCGGAAGGTCAACAGGAGAACACGAAGCCCTTGAACTCAGAGACGGAGGAAACAGATACCATGGAAAAGGCGTTCTCAACGCTGTTAGAAACGTAAACGAGATCATAGCATCTGCATTAAAGGGAAGAGACGTAACCAAACAAAGAGAAATCGATGAATTGATGATCGAGCTTGACGGAACCGAAAACAAATCGAAGCTAGGAGCCAACGCCATTGTCGGTGTATCCATCGCCGTGGCAAAGGCTGCTGCCAACGCCTTAAAGCTTCCTTTATATCAACATATCGGAGGACCAAACGCCCATATTTTACCCGTTCCCGTTTTAGACCTTATAGAAGGAGGAATGCTTGCCGCTAGCGACCTTGATTTTCAAGAACATCAAGTAATGCCTGTTGGAGCGAAAAGTTTCTCTGAAGCCATAAGAATAGGGTTGGAAGTTTATCATGAGTTAGGTAAAGAGTTAGTGGAAAAATGGGGTAAACACTCTTTAAATGTGGGCGTAGAAGGCGGATATACTCATCCTAAAATGAAAGACCCAAGAGACGCTTTTGATGCAGAATTAAAAGCTATAGAGGAACTCGGATACGGAGACAAATTTGTGCTTAGCATAGATGCTGCTGCCAGCCACTTATACAATAGAAAAACAGGAAAATACACTCTAATGGGAAAAGAAATCACCCGAGAAGAACTTATGGACTTTTATGAAAAACTAGTTTCAGCCTATCCGCTTCAATCAATTGAAGACCCGTTAGAAGAAGAAGATTTCGATGGCTTTGCAGAATTAACGAAAACTCTAAACATCCAGATAGTTGGAGACGACCTCTTTGTTACAAACATAAAACGCCTAAAGAAAGGAATTGAGACCGGAGCCGCAAACGCTCTTCTACTCAAGGTTAATCAGATAGGAACCCTCAGCGAAGCCTTAGACGCAGCTCAACTAGCCTTTAAAAACAACTATGGCGTACAAGTCTCTGAAAGGTCGGGACAAACTGAAGACACTTGGCTAGCGGACTTAACTGTGGGATTAAACGCTGGACAAATAAAGACTGGGGTAACCCGAAGTGAGAGAACTGCTCAGTACAATCAACTATTCAGAATAGAAGAAGAACTCAGCAACAAAGCGAGATATGCTGGAAGAAACTTTAGACGACCATTCTGAACTTGAACAATTTCATGCCTTAATCTCACTGAGAAACTGATCATACACCTTCTGGACACGTTCAGCAGCTGGTCCAGTGCCCTCTACGACGCCCTCTTCAGTAACCTTAATCTTATCCATCACCCAAATGAAACCCTTATCTTCATATAGCCTAACCAACCTTGGAAAAACTTTTTCGAGACGTTCAGCCAACGCTTTTAGATCAAAAGGCTTCTCAACAGCAAAAATTTGCGCCACGATAGCACCGTTCAGAAATGCTCTGTGAATGGTTCTTCCTTTCTTATCTTTGGCTTCTGCCAGGCAGAGACTCAGCGTCTCCGGATTTATCCCTGTGAGAGTTCCAGTATATTCTTTTCCATTTATTGTTGTCACCATAACTGCCCTATCAAGTAGCGCAGCTATTTCTCCGAAGAATTTTCTTTGAGCCACCGACAATGTTTTTCACCTTGTCGCTTATTGTGTCGTGGTTGCTAAAAGCCTTTTTCATTATTTGAAGGCTAAAGCATGTACTGCAACGTAACCTAGAGTTTATTCCTAGCATCAAAAAGCAAAAAGCATCCTTTGTTTCAATGGCAAAAAGTATTTAAAACATCGAGAAAGGATAAGAGGCAACGCTAAGGAGAACACGTAGCGATGGTGAGAAAAGCACGGATACGATTAACCAGCACAGATTACAAGAAACTGGAAGCTGTTTGTGGAGAACTTAAAACCATCGCTGACAAGACAGGCGCAAAAATCACAGGACCTATTCCCATGCCCACTAAGAAGTTACGTGTGCCTGTTCGAAAGACTCCTTGCGGTCAGGGAACTGCCACATGGGATAAGTGGGAGTTGCGTATTCATAAACGTCTCATTGATATTGACGCTGAAGAACGTGTTATGAGGAGAATCATGAGGATTCGTGTGCCTGAAGAAGTTTTTGTAAGCATCGAACTTCTGTGAGAAATACTGACTCTGTTTCGTATAATTACTCAAATGGTGTTGTTTCGTTATAAGTTCCTACCTATTTGGCGAGCTTTCTCTAATAGGTCTTCTCTGTTAGCTACAGGATTCTTCACGGTGTCCTCAGCTTGTAGAGATGCAACCACTTTCATTTCGAAATATTCTTCCAGCGTGTTTTTTATCCATTCTACTACGCTACTATAGGCTTCAGGCTTATCCCATTCATAGGTTATTATGATTACAGCAGGTACATTTTTAGGAAAACGATTCTTTGTCTTTTCCTCAAGGTAGTAAATCAAACGGTCAATGAATATTTTTGCACGGGCACTAACATGGTCAAAGTAAATAGGAGTTCCAAAAACAAGTACATTCATTTTTTCAAGGGATGAAAAGACTAGCTCCATGTCATCTTTAGGAGCAGTTACTCCGTATGGTCTGTTTGAATATGGACTCCATATCGATTGCTTATCTGAAGCTGAAGCGATTAACGGATTTATTTTTAAGTCTCCTAGACATTTTAGGTCGGTTTCATATCCCTTCTCTTCTGCACCTTTCAAAACTTCTTTAACTAACATCGCAGTGTTTCCTGAATTGTGGAGACTGGCAACAATGCCTAAAACTCTCTTAGAACTTCCCATATTTCCTTCCCTCCTTTTCTAATAGACGCCGCTATCTTCCTTATTAAAATTCTGAAAACATTCAACGTGGAAAAGCGAAAATCGTCAAAGCTATGGACGCAACGAAAGCTATAATCCAGACTAGTTTGTTCCATTGAAACACTTTAAATCCATCTATGATGCCGAAAGGAATGAGATTAAACAGAGATATAATAGCGTTTATCCATGCGCCGAAAAGCGAGTTGATTTGAAGAAATTTGTTTTGTGTACCCATATAAACTGTGATGGATATGATTGAAAGAGCAATGTTAGCTAAGGGTCCTGCAAGAGCTATTTTTCCAGCTTTTTCCTTGGTTACTGAGCCCGCAATCATCACGGCGCCTGGAGATATAATTTTGAAAAATGGAAGTAAAATTGAAATAAATGTAATGAGGACTCCAAACAAGGTTAATCGGAATTCTGCCCACAGCCCAAAGTGTTGCGCCGACAGTTTGTGAACTATTTCATGCAGAAGAAAGGAGAATGTGAATATTAATGCGAGGCTCAACAGAAGCCATGGCGTTAACTCTAATGGACCTAAAACACGTGCAATTGAAGGGATATAGGATAACCCGACACCAATAACGAGCAATGCTCCAAGAGCTAAATGTTTAAGTTCATTTAGGCTAAACCAGAAGGAACGCGATATCCTGGGTGGTGTGTAGGAAAAAGTATACTCAAACGGAGCCGTTTCAGTCTCTCCCACAATGATTGTCGGCGGCTGTTCCCGCGGAGCTTTGGCTTTCCAGTATTCCGAGCACATATGATTTTCAGGCAGTCGATGTTCACTGCAATGATATTTGTTGCAGAATGGACATTTGAATGGCAGAGCAACTTCCATGTCACAATATTGACACTTCACGGCAAGCTTCATCTTCCTTTAAGAGTAGCTATGACACTTCACGGAACTTGTGATTTAAACTTTTTCTATCTTCCTAACTGTTAGGAGGAAACATTTTATAACGTTGAGAGTGCTTGCATTTTATTCGGATTGCCGGGATGGCAGAGCGGATAATGCGCAGGCCTTGAGAGCCTGTGGTCCTGTTGGACCGCGTAGGTTCGAATCCTACTCCCGGCGCCAAATTTGCATGAGATTCAGTTGAGTTTATCAAGCACGCGCAAAATGGAACACCTAATAATCACAGTGGTCCGCGATAGTGTTTCGTTGCTGGGCAGCCCACACATTTTTGAGCATGGTATCTTCTGCATGATCCACAATCAGCGTTGCAGGGGGCTATGTTCCTTTCCTTAGTTGCCAGGTTTTCTCTGATCGGCAGGAAAGGTGAGTACTGGATGCTGCCTATGGGGTAAAACTCGGATCGACGGACCCCTTCTTGGCTTCTCAGGGAACACTTTTCCTTGGATTCGCTTTCAAGAGTATCCAAATCTTCCGCGATCACTAGAGCAGCCAGATTATATCCAGCAAGCATAAGAAAGACATAGACTACCCTCGGGCACTCCTTAAACGTTTTCAGAATCTTCTCCACAGCCTCTCGGCTCTCAAGCTCAAGTAAGATCAACGCTGTGTGCAGGTTTAGCGCATCAAGGTTAACTAAGGCAGAAACTTTAATCAAGTTTTGCGAGAACAAGTTTTCAACTCTTCTTTTGACGCCCATAATTGTGAAGCCGACAGCTTCACCCAACTGCTTAAGAGTAGCTCTCCCGTTCTTCTGTAGCTCTGAGATTATTTTTTTGTCAATATAGTCCAACTACGAGCACCTGCTTATTTTTTAAGCAAAAAGATTATATTTTGCTTAATATTTAAGCTTATTTGTATGTAACGTTGATGTGGGATGTGAAAACTTTGAAGAAAGTAAGTGTTGAGGTTATCGGTTTGGAGCCTCCTTGCCCTCGCTGCAAGAAAACCAGAGAAAACGTTGAGAAGGCGATTACAAAACTTAAGAAAGCCAATGTGGAATTTAAGGTTGCAAAACTAAATGTTGCCTCGAAAGAGACTGTGAAGAGATATGGCGCCCTAGTTCCGCCAGCCGTAGCTATAAATGGTGTCGTCAAAATCATGGGACGGGTTCCAGAGGTGGGTGAAATAGAACGGATTTTGAGAAAAACAATTCAAGATTACATGTGAAACCTTGGGAAAGAAAAATGGAAGGAAAGCTAAGAAAGCTTCGCACCGCTGCTCTTTTGTTCTTCATTGGGGTAGTCATATTTTTACTAATATATTCTAGAATTCAGGCTTACTCTTTGGC